>LNFM01000750.1_pt1 | contig 17076 bp, 16 predicted proteins | sample 596031 | NCBI WGS metagenome assembly LNFM01 (sample SAMN04254537, study PRJNA301005) | activated carbon metagenome | isolation source: dual media filters at the Ann Arbor, Michigan drinking water treatment plant | place: USA: Ann Arbor
GAGCTGATGCGCAACGGAACCACCACCGCGGCAGTGTTCTGCACGGTCCACGCGGTTTCGGCCGAAGCCCTGTTCGCCGAAGCGGAACCGACCGGCCTGCGCATCGTCGCCGGCAAATGCCTCATGGACCGCAATGCGCCGGAGGTTCTGACGGATACGGCGCAACGCGGCTACGACGAATCGAAGGCATTGATCGCATGCTGGCATGGTCGTGGCCGGCTCGGTTACGCGGTGACGCCACGGTTCGTCGCGAGCAGTAGTCCGGCGCAACTCGAGGCCGCCGCCGCGCTGTGGCGCGAGCATCCCGGGACCTTGTTGCAGTCGCACCTTGCGGAAAACGTCGACGAAGTCGCATGGGTCCGACGGTTGTTTCCCGAGTGCAGAGACTACGTCGACGTGTTCGATCGGTTCGGTCTGCTCGGCCGAGGCGCGATCCACGGGCATGGGGTGCACCTGTCGGAACGGGAGCGCGATCGGCTAGCGCAGAGCGTGACGGCGCTAGCCCATTGCCCGACGTCCAACTTCTTTTTAGGCAGCGGCCTGTTCGATCTCGCAGTGGCGAAGCGCCGCGACGTGCCGATTCCGGTCGGACTTGCGACCGACGTTGGTGCCGGGACGACGCTGTCGATGCTGGTGACCATGGGTGCGGCGAGCCGCGTCGCGCAGATGCGCGGCAGCCCGCTCGATCCGGTACAGGGTCTGTGGCTCGCGACGGCGGGCGCTGCGCGTGCATTGACACTGGAAGACCGAGTAGGCGATCTTGCCCCGGGGCTCGATGCCGACGTCGTGGTGCTGGACCTGACGGCCACACCGTTGCTGGCGGACCGTACGAACCGGGTCAAGGACGTCGGTGAGATGCTGGCGGTCCTGGCCACGCTCGGCGACGACCGGTGCGTGCGCGCCACCTATGCGGCCGGAATGCCGGTCTGGTCGCGCCAGGAATCTCCGGCCGAGGCACAATAGGGCGACATTCAGCAAGGACGCCCGATGCCGTCGACCCGCAAGCCCCGGCTGAAACAGCTGGGAACCGCTACGCCGTTGCCCGCCTCGCCGAGCGAGGCCGAGCTCGAACGCGTCCCGAATCCGCATCCGGACAAGCGCTATGTGGCGCGCTTCACGGTGCCCGAATTCACGGCGCTGTGCCCGATCACCGGTCAGCCGGACTTCGCTCACCTCGTCATCGACTACAGCCCCAACCGCTGGCTGGTGGAGAGCAAGTCGCTGAAGCTCTATCTCGGATCGTTCCGCAACCACGGGGCGTTCCACGAGGATTGCACCCTGACCGTCGCGGGACGCCTCGTGAAGCTGCTCGCCCCACGCTGGCTGCGCATCGGCGGGTACTGGTATCCGCGCGGCGGCATGCCCATCGACGTGTTCTGGCAGACGGGCAAGGCGCCGGCCGGAGTGTGGATTCCCGATCCCGGCGTCGCACCCTATCGAGGGCGGGGCTAGCGTGCGTTGCGTGGCGAACGGCGTCGGCATCCTGCTCGCACTGTGGGCTGCATTCGCCTGCGCCAGCAACGAGCCCGCAACGCTGTCGCTCTATAACCGGGAAGTCATCACTTTCCGTGCGCCTCTGTTGAACTATTCCCCGGCCGAACGGGCTGCGGCAGCGCACCGGCGCATCGAGGACGCGATCGACCGCGACGGTCCCGCGGCAGTGACGCTGAAGCCGTTCGGCGAGAGTCTGCTGGTGGAGATCGACGGCCGTACGGTGTTCGCCGTGCAACCGGGCGACGTCGACAAGCTCGGCGACGGGACGGTCGAATCGGTGGCGCTGGTCGCGCGTGATCGCCTCGCCGACGCACTTGCCGTTTCTCGGGAGGCGCGCGGCTTTCGCCCCTGGATTCGCGCGGGCGTACTGGTGCTGTTGGGAACGACCATCTGGCTCCTGTTGCTACGCGGGCTGTTCCTGGGCAATCGCTGGTTGGGTGCCCGCATCGTGAAAGCGGTGCAGGGCGGCGCCGAACGGTTGCGGGTCGGTGGCGTCGTGGCCGTCCTCCCACGCCATCTCAGCACACTGGTGCGCAAGACCGTGGCGCTGCTGGCTTGGCTTGTCGGGGTCGCGTTCACCTATGGCTGGCTCACTTTCACGCTGGAGCGATTCGGCTATACGCGGCCCTGGGGCGAACAGCTGGAAGGGCATCTGCTCGATTTCGCCGGCCGCGTCGGTCTCGCCATCGTGGGTGCGATTCCGGGACTGCTCACGGTCGTGGTCATCGTCATCATCACGCGGGTGGTCATCCGGATGGTGCGCATCTTCTTCGATCGCATCGAGGCGAGCGAGGTCCGCATCAGCTGGCTCGATGCCGACCTGGCACGGCCGACCCGGCGCATCGTCAACGTGGTCCTGTGGCTGTTTGCGCTGGCGATGGCCTATCCTTACCTGCCGGGCGCGGATACCGATGCATTCAAGGGCCTTTCGGTCCTGGTGGGCCTGATGCTCTCGATCGGCGGTTCGAGCATCGTAGCCCAGGGCGCGAGCGGATTGATCCTGACCTATTCGCGCGTGTTCCGAGTCGGTGAATTCGTGAAGGTCGGCGACACCGAAGGGACCGTTTCCGAACTCACGCTGTTCGCGACCCGCATCCGCACCGGATTGTCGGAGGAAGTGGTGCTACCCAACGCATACGTGCTGGGCAACGTGTCGCGCAACTACTCGCGTTCGGCGCACGGGCCGGGGTTCACGCTGCACACGAAGGTCACCATCGGTTACGACACGCCGTGGCGGCAGGTCCACGCGCTGCTGCTGGAGGCAGCGCGTCGTACGGTCGGCGTGTTGACCGACCCGGCGCCCTACGTGATCCAGACCGCGCTGTCCGACTTCTACGTCGAGTATGTCCTCGTGGCGCGTGCCGGACCGGAAGCGCCACGCCTGCGGGCCGAAGCGATGAGTGCGCTGCACTCTCACATTCTCGACGTATTCAACGAGCACGGCGTGCAGATCATGTCGCCCAACTACCTCACCGATCCGGCGCTGCCCAAGGTCGTATCCAAGGACCATTGGTACGAAGCACCGGCGCAGCCGCCGGCTCCAGGCGGCTGATCGCTGCTGCAGTGCACTGCGGGCCGGTTTGCCCGATCGGGGGTGGCGGGCGTACACTCGCGGTCCGATGAGTAAGCTCACGAGGCCCAGACATCATGAACCCGATCTCGATCATTCCCCTCTCCAGAACCGCAAGGTTCGCCCGCCTGCTGTCGTTTTCCAGCGACCACGCTTTCGCCGCCGAGCCCGAGCGTTAGGTTCGCGACACCTCCTGGTTGTTGCGCCGAAAGTCGGCGCATCCGGGATCGTACCGACTGTGAGTACGCGCGTTCGCGCGTAGTGCCGCCGCCGGTGCGCTCAACACGAGTCATCGTTGGATGAGGTGTCGCCATGCGTTTCCTGCTCTTGTTGTTCACGGCCATCGTGGCCGTCTTCTCCGGTCCGGGGTTGGACCATTCCCGTCACGATCATCGCCATCAGCGGCCGAGTCTGCGCTACTGAGGTGCCGGCAGCGATTCGGTACCCCGCAGGGGGTACCGGATAGCGGCCCGTGGGTCCAGCCATCGCCGCGCTGTAGCGCTGCGATCTCCCGCACCATGGTTGAGTTCGGCAAGCGATTCGGGCGGCCCGGTTCGTTGCTGTTGCCGACAATGACGGCGTCGAGGCGAGCAGCGATGCGCCTGAAAATGCTGTGCGCGACTACCGAGCTCGGCGGCGCGTTACGGCGATGAGCACCCCCAGGATGCCGGTGGCCCACAGTGCCAGCGCCGACGGTTCGGGGATCGCGGCCGCGAAGCCCGGATAGGAGTAGCCGTTGACCGACGTGTATTCCCCCTGAATGCCGAGCCAGCTGCTGTTGTAGGCGTTGACATTGACAGCGCCGGTGTTCGAAGGGCCTTCGGCGAAAGCCGCAGCGACGACTTGAATCGGGGTGATGCCGGGCGCGAAGAACACGGGCAGTGTCACTTCGTAGCTTGAGGGAATATCGCCCAGGTCGATGATGGTGTCGTCGTTGTGAATGACTTGCGCCAGCGTCTCGAACACGTTCCCCGAGGTGTAGCGGCGCTCGGCGGTGAACGCGAATGCGGTAGAGACGTTGTCACCACTGCCCAGGAGCACGGCGAAGGTGTAGCGGCCTTCGCTGCCCGGCGCTGTACTGACACTGAATGCGCTCAGGTCGATGTGAAAATTCATCTGCAGCGTCGTGAAGCCGGAGGTGACGATGCTGTCCCTGACCTCGACTTCGGCCGCCCCATCGGCACCGAACTCGGTGCTGAAAGCCCACGAGCGCACGCCCAGGTTCATCTGCGTTGCGTCGGCGCGCGCGACTGCACCGGCGCCGCCGGGCAAGCTCGGGCCGGGCGGGCAGGTGATGGTGTCGCACGGGGCCGGGCCGGTGCCGAACACGGTGTTCGCGCCCTGCGACCCGGCGAACGACCACCCCCAGGCGCGCTGCTCGGCAGCGGGAAACGCGAAGCCGTCGCTGGATGCGTTCTCGTTCTGGGCCGCAACCTCGATGGTGATCTGCGGGTGTCCGGCTGCGGGCAGCAGCGCCAATAGCGCGCCTGTAGCGGCGGCGGCCCACCGATGTCGAATGCCCCCGCGGCGGTCGCGGGTGCTGATTTCGGCTGCCGGCAGCACGGCGTCGGTGCGCGGTTGCTCGGACCACTCAGGTGTCTGGAGGTGGGTCATGTCGGAGTCTCCTTGTGCACGCGCCCAGACACGGCCAGCTTCCGCACCGTGATCCGGGACGCCTTCAGAGTCAATGACTTGCGACTACCATCCTGCTGTGAGCCGGCTCCGGTGTCAGGATTTCCGCCGTGGTCCCCCAACGGGGTTACGGGTGGGGGGCCAAACAAGGGGAGCAGGATCTGGCTCGGCGACAAGCGTCGTCCATCCGCCGCCTGCTTGCAATAGGCACGAACGATCCCGAGGCGGGCGCGCCTCGGGACCTCTGCCCCGGGTACACCCGGTCAGTCTCGGGAACAGCTACGTGCGGGCGTGGGCGTACGCCGTCGCAGAGAGTGGCCGCAGTTGCCGCCCACAGCCGTATGTAGAACCGCGTTCAACCCGACCCTGCCTACGCGGAGGCGACCATCGCTGCAACCTGCTTCTCGAGACCCTTGGGGCTGGAAAGATAAGCCGAACCCATGCCCTGGCTCATCGCATCAGGGAAGATGTCTTCCGTGCCGCTCTCGATGCCCGCGACGATCGCACGCGCGCATTCGGCGGGCGAGGTCTTGGGCATCTCGATCTTCTCGGCCATGCGCGTGTCGATGGGCCCCGGATAGACGCCGTACACCTGGGTGCCTTGGGCGGCGAGCAGCATGCGGCTCGCCTGGGTAAGGGAATGGGTCGCCGCCTTGGACACGCTGTACCCGAGCAGCATGGGGAAGTTGGTGAGCGAGGCGACCGATGCGAGATTGACGATGGCGCCGCCGCCATTGCGTTGGAGCACCGGTGCGAATGCCTGCGATATGCCGAACGTCCCGAAGTAGTTGACATCCATTTCCTTGCGTCCGGCTTCGAGCCACTGCGGATCGGTGAACGCGCCGCCCATCATGGCCGCGACACCGGCATTGTTCACGAGCAGTTGCACGTCGGGCGCGGACGAAACGGCTGCAGCGACCTGGGTCGCGTCGGTCACGTCGAGCTGGAGTGCGCTGACTCGCCCGCCGTGGCGCCCCACGAGGGGCGCGAGATCCGACAGGTTGCGTGCTGCCGCATAAACCTTCTTCGCTCCGGCGGCGACGAGGGCATCCACGATGGCGGCGCCGATGCCGCGATTGGCGCCGGTCACGAGCGCGGTTTTTCCTGCGATTGAAAAGGCCAAGATCGCTTCTCCTAAGGTGAGGTCAAACAGACAGGTCTGTCTATTCGTGTTGTGACGATAGACTGACCTGTCTATACTGTCAACCGTGGCAAGAGCACCCAGGAATGCAGGTACGTTGGCCGTGCGCGACCGGCTGCTGGAGGCCGCGGATCGCCTCTTCTATGCCGAAGGCACGCGTGCCGTCGGCATCGACCGCGTGTTGGCCGAAGCCGAGGCGGCCAAGGCCTCGCTCTACTCCCATTTCGGCTGCAAGGACGAGTTGGTGGCTGCGTACGTGCAGCAGCGCATCGCGTCGGCGCGGGCCAGCATCGAGGCGTTCGTGGCGCCGATTCCGCCGTGTGAGCGCGCGCTGCGCATCTTCGACTGGATCGTGGCGTGGGTGGAGTCACCCGACTTCATGGGTTGCCCGCTGCAACGGGTCGTCGGCGAAGTCGCGGATGCCCGACACCCGGCGCGTGTCCTGGCTGCAGACCAGCGCGATTGGCTGCGCGCGCGCTTCGTCGAATGGGTCAAGGCGGCTGGAGTGGCGAACGCCCCGCAGGTAGCGACTGCGCTGCTGGTGCTGTTCGACGGTGCAGTGATCGCCAGTGTCCAGGACGGACCGCGCCGCGCTCGTGATGCGCGTTGGGCTGCAGGGGCGTTACTGCAGGCAGCTGGGGGCGGCCGGGCAGAGGCCCGAACGTCGAAGCTTCGCAAGCCGGGGCGATAGTCGGGGTCGCCCGGATCCAACACCAGTGTCCATTCAGTGGTTTCCGCGTCCCATGGCCCTGGCGCGCGACAAGGCGGCGGAGACGATGGCGCGCGTGGACGTCGTCATCGAGGTCGTCGACACCTGCTTGCATCAGATGGTCCCATGCGTTGCAGCTTCAGGCTGTCGCTGAGCCGGTGGAGGGATTGAGACGGTGATCGATTGCAGGACCTCGTTCCTGCAGGCCCTCGATCAGACCAGCCCTTTCAGTTCCGCGTCTGCCTGTTCCAGCCAGAATTGCATGTCCATCTCGCGGTATAGCGGAATCGCCGCGGTGAGATGTTGTGTCGCTTCCTCACGCTGATGGGTCCTGGCGCACAGCTTGCCTAGGGCGAATCGACAGTGCGCGACGAGCGGACGCATGCCGAACTCGGTCGCGCGCGCTAGCGCCTGCCGGTAGGCGTCAACAGCCCTCTCGGCCTCTACTTGATCAACTTCAACTGCCTCGTGAGCGTGGACGTCGCCGAGCAGTTTCAGGCACATGGCTTCCCAGCCCCGCGCCTGGTGCGAGTGAACTAGCGCTACCGACCTCTCCGCTTGCGCGCGCGCTTCGGCGATTCGTCCGAGCATGAGATAAGCCTCGACCAGGAACGGGACAACCCACGAACTGGCTCCCGGAATCTGCATGGCCGCGATCGCTTCGACGGCTTCCTCCAGCAACGCTACTGCGTCGGCCGCGCGCCCCGACCAGAGATACGCGGAGCCCAGGGACGCCGCGACGAATGGCAGCGGGACGCGAAACTCCATCTCTCGGCACAGAGCAAGGCTCGGCTCCATCACTCGCGTTGCCGCAACAAAGTCGCCGCGGCGCAGATGGACGTACCCGAGGCCCCAGCGAGCGAACATCTCGGCGCTGGGATAGCCGGCGGCCTGACTGATCCGCAGCCCTTCTTCACCTATGGCGATGGCCGAATTGAACTGTCCCACATCGGCCTCCACCATCGCCAGGACATAGCGAGCGAGCACCCCTGGTAGTCTGCCCATCCCGGAGCGCACGCCGAGCGCCACGTCCTTGGTCAGCGCGACAACCACGCGCAGGGGCTCGGCCGCTCGGCGCGGGTCGCCGGCGAACCAAGCTACGTGGCCCAGCCAGTAGTTCGCGATGACGCGCAGCCCGAGCTCGCCGAGCTCATCGGCGATGGCACGTGCGCTCTGCGCCGCTTCAGTCGCCCGCGCGTTTTCACCCGACAGGCCATAGATATGCGACAGAATGCAAAGCACCCGGCCGAGCCGCCGCTGGTCGCCGAGCTCCTCGGCCATCGCGCGCGCCTCGCCCTGAACCTCGCCCACCCGCGCGAACTCGCCGAGCGGCCAAAGAGCGTTGTACTGATCGAAGCAAAGGTCGATGTCCTGTTCGGTCCGCTCCCGGCTATCGGGCAACTCGCGCAGCGCGGTCCGCGCCTGGTCGAAGCAGACGCAGGCTTCCCTGAGGGCCGAGCGGTCGAGCGCCCGATTTCCGGCCTGTCGGCTGTACCGCACGGCCTGGTTCCACAACTGCCCTCGAGTCGCGTGGTAGGCGAGTCGCTCGACGTGTTCGGCCAGTCGATCTGCGTATAGCTGCTCGATCGCGACAACGATCTGCGCGTGAAGCTGGCGCCGCCGTTCCGGCAGCAGACTTCCGTAAGTCACCTCGTGGGTCAGCGCGTGCTTGAAGGTATGCTTCAACTCTGGAAATCCGTGTGTCTCGTAGAGAAACTCGGCCTCCTGCAAGTGCGCGAGTCCCTGCCGCAAGATCTGCTCCGGCTGCCCCGCGACACCTTTGAGAATCGCGTACGAGACATCCTTGCCGATCACGGAGGCCGTCTGCAGAAGTTGTTTCTCCTCTGGTGGCAGCCGGTCGATGCGCGCTGCGAGGATGGTTTGCACCGTAGCGGGAATCTGCAACGCCTCCACCGGACGGGTCAGCAGGTACGCCGCGCGCGCTCCTACCAGCGCACCGGTTTCCAGCAGGGTGCGCAAGGTCTCCTCCAGGAAGAACGGATTGCCGCGTTTCACCAGCATCTGCTTGAGTGCGTCAAGCCCGGGGTCCTGACCGAGCAGTGCCCCGAGCAACTCGGCCGTACTATCGGCGGGCAGGCTATCGAGCCGCAGTTGGGTGTAGTAAGTCTTGGACGCCCAGCGGTGCTGGTACTCCGGCCGATACGTCACCAACAGCAGCAGGCGCTCTGCCGGCAGGGCCTCCACCAGGCTATCGAGCAAACCTTGGGTTTCGGTGTCGATCCAGTGGAGGTCCTCGAAGATCACCAGCAGCGGACGAGCCAGGCTTTCCTGCAGCAACACCTGTTTGACCGCGGCGATGGTGCGCTGGCGTCGCTGCAGCGGCTCTAGGGCAAGCCACTGCGGATCCTCGTCCAAGACATCGAGCAGGGCGAAGACCGCCGGCAGGTGTGGTTCGAGACGGGCGTCCGGATGGACAACTTTCCCGGTCACCTTCGCGCGAATCTGCGATGGCGTGTCCGTGTCGTCGATCTGGAAGTGGCCCTTGAGCAACTCGACGACAGGGAGTGACGGCGTGCTGACGCCGTACGAGACAGCTCTGCAACTCAACACCTTCCATCTGCGGATTCGATCTGTGAGCGTAAGCTCATAAGCGAAGCGAGATTTACCAACACCAGGCTCCCCGACGACCGCGACGATCTGGCCGTGCTTGCGTTCGGCCTGAGCGAGTTGATCGCCGACAACAGCGAGTTCGCGTTGGCGACCGATGAAGGGCGCGAGTGTGAGTGCGCCGAGCCCGAATCCGGTGCTCTCGAGGCGCATGAGGCGATAGTTCGGTCCCGCGCAGCCGTCCACTGAGCGATCGCGCGAAAGTTCGAAGCGCCGTTCCAGGAACGGTGCGGCGGTTGCACTGATCAGGATGCTGCCTGTCTGCGCGATCTGGCTGAGAGCGGAGAGGGCAACCTGCGTTGCGCGACCTTCCTCGAGGTCGATCTGTGCGATTCCATTGACCCGAGCCACCATCAACTGGGCAGCGTAAATTGCGATCTTGATGCCGGGAACCTCCGCGTCGACCCGCCGAGCCCGCTCGGCCGCTTTCTGGATGGCGAGAGCGGCGTAAGCAGCGCAGTTGGGCGTGTTCTCGGCAGGTTCGAGGCCGAAGGCACCGACAACTGCTAGGTCGGAGCACTCCTGGACGCGTCCGCCGAAGCTCCGAATCTTCTCGGCGATCATGCTGATGACTCGCGCCAGATCTGTCAGCGGTCCCGTGGCCTCGACGGGTGCGAGCTCGGCTCTCAGTAGCGCCAGGTGCCGCCGCTCGTTAGGCAGGTCCCCTACTGTAGCGGTGGTTGCCGGGAGCTCGCCTGGGAAGGGAGGTGTCGCCTGCTGGTTGCGGCGCGCTGGTCGCCGCTCGCGATCGAGCAGGTCACGGGCCGCGCGCAGGCCGAGCTTTTCAATCCGGTAGCGCAGCCGGTTGCGTGAGATTCCGAGCCGTATCGCTGCGAGGCTGATGTTCCAGCCGGTGTCGTTCAGCGCCGAAAGCAGTTGCTCCCGCTCCACACTGGCGACCCGGTCGTCGAAAGAACTCGACTGTGCGTCACTGCGAGCGATGGGCGGGTCGGTTGACGAATTCAAAGGCAACCGCAGCATGGCGGCGGTAATGGATGATCCCTCCGCCAGCAGTACCGCCCGCTCGATGACGTTGCCCAACTCCCTGACGTTGCCGGGCCATTGATAGCTCTGCAGGGCGGCGCGAGCATCGGGGGCAAGGCGCGGAGGCGGCTGTAGAGCATAGTCGGCACAAGCCCGGGACAGGAAATGTTCTGCCAGCAGCAGGATGTCCTCGCGGCGCTCACGCAACGGTGGAAGTGCGAGGGTCACCACGGCGAGCCGGTGGTAGAGGTCGCTTCGGAATTTTCCTGTGCGTGCTGCGGCAGCCAGGTCGTCGTTCGAGGCGGCGATGACCTGGACGTCGACGCTATCGGCGCGCGTGGCGCCGAGACGGCGGACCGTTTGCTCTTCCATTACCTTGAGGAGCTTTGCCTGCAGGCCTTCGGACAACAAAGCCACTTCGTCGAGAAAAAAGGTGCCTCGGTGGGCGGCATGCAGCAGCCCGGGCTTCGCTTGCCGGGCATCAGTGAACGCGCCACGCTCGAAGCCGAACAGCTCGGCTTCCAGCAGAGCATCGGGAATTGCCGCGCAGCTCACGTCGACGAACGGGCCGTTGCTGCGCGGGCCGCAGCGGTGGATCAGCCCTGCCAGCAGGCCCTTGCCGGTCCCGGTCTCGCCTTGCAGCAGGAGCGGAGGGAGGCGCCGACGTTGTCCCCGCTCGAGCAACTGCTCGATCTCCGCCCGCAGCGCCGCGATCGCGGGACTCACACCTAGGAGATCGTCCATAGATTGCATGGCAGCCTATCGTACAACCGCGATCCACCACCGGCTACTGGTGAATATTCACCGCCCGCGGAATGCGCATGACATCAACTCATTGTTTTCTTGCATGCCGAGGCATGGCGCGGAGGTTGCGAACAAGGCTTGTGAAAGTTGGCAACGACGATGGCGATCAGAAGGTAAACCCATCACCCAACCGACATGAGGATAGCCATGAACACGAATCCGGGAATTGGCCTGATGAGCATGGTGGTCGCCGCCACGATCGCCGTCCTGAGTGGTCCGCTGGCTGCCCAAGAGATCCAGCGGGCGGCGCTTTCCCCCAGTGAACTCGATCGCATCAATCAATTGACGTTTCCGCAGTTGTTGCTTGCAACGCTCACTGTCAGTCGAGACCTGAAGGACCATGACAAATACCACTGCGTCTACGATCCTTCGCTGGGCCCCATGGTTTGCGACCATATGAATACAACCAGCGGACAGTACGAGGATTTCTACCAGTCCACCATGTCGTCCTGCGAGAAGTCGGAACTGTGCGAAGGAGCCAGCCTGGGAATTGCGGCATGGGACTACATGGTCAGTGACAAGCGCATCTGCAAGCACCTGATCACCGGCTCATGCGCAAAGGAAGTATTGAATGAACAGGATGTCCGGCAAGAGTTGTTGGACCTGCTGCAACTCAAGAGGAGAACCGTCTACTAGCCCTGGTGTCGCGTTCTGAGACGGTGGTGGCCAGCCGCTTGGAAGGTCGCACGATCGCGAATCCGAATCCGCAGGCTCCTCCAAAAGGAGGCTACACAAGGCGCCCTGCTCGTGGACAATACGGCTGCGAAACAACCCGAGTCCATCAGCACGCATGTCGATACAGTGGTTTCCGGGTCACATGGCCCTGGCGCGCGACAAGGCGGCGGAGACGATGGCGCGCGTGGACGTCGTCATCGAAGTCGTCGATGCACGCCTGCCCGAAGCCAGCAGCAACCCGATGATCCGCCAACTGCGCGAGCATCGGCAGCGCCCGTGCCTCAAGCTGCTCAACAAGGCTGACCTCGCGGATCCGGCAGCGACCCGCGCGTGGCTCGAATACTTCAGCGCGCAAAAGGGCGTCACGGCTGTGGCTCTTTCGTGCAAGAAGGCTGGGGATGTGGCGCGCATCCCGGGGCTGTGCCAGGCGATCGCGCCCCATCGCAACGATGGCACCAAGCCGCTGCGCATGATGATCATGGGCATCCCGAACGTCGGCAAGTCGACCCTGATGAACGCGCTGGTGAAGCGCAGGGTCGCCAAGGTCGGTGACGAGCCCGCCGTGACCAAGACGCAGCAGAGCCTCGATCTCGGCCCGCACATGACGATCACCGACACACCCGGGTTGATGTGGCCGAAGATCCGGTACCCGAGCGACGGCCTGATGCTCGCTGCGAGCCATGCCGTCGGCACCAATGCCGTCATCGAGGAGGAGGTTGCGACTTTCCTGGCCGAAGTCCTGCTGGTTCGCTACCCGGCCATGCTCGAAGCGCGCTACGGATTCGCTGCTGCCGGACTGGATGGCCCCGCCGTGATCGAAGCCATCGCGCAGCGGCGCGGCTGCCACGTGCGCGGTGGCGGGCTCGACCTGGAGAAGGCGGCGCTGATTCTGCTGCGCGACTATCGCAGCGGCGCGCTGGGCCGCATCAGTCTCGAGACGCCGCGGAGTCGTGAGGAGATGTTGAGCGCGGATGCGACCGATGCCGCACCGGACTCCAATTCGACCGTGTGAGGGTGTCTGAGGTCGCATAGGCCCGGTTCGGGCATTTTTCTGCCTTGACCCTATTATTCCTCTGGGGGATGAAAGAGACGCTGCGTCAGATTGCACGCCATGAACGCTGCATCGCGAAGTCCACACGGAGGCGCACCCAGAGGTGCGGTCCGGATCGGTGCCACCACCGAACCATCCGCTGGCCGGCATCGCCTCCAGGATTCTGATGTTGCGCGGCCAGAAGGTGATGCTCGATTCCGACCTGGCGGCGCTCTACGGGGTGGAAACGCGGCGTCTCAATGAGCAAGTCCGGCGGAATCTGAGTCGGTTCCCGGCCGAATTCATGTTCCAGGTCGACGCCGGAGAGTTGGCCGGTTTGATGTCGCAAATTGCGACATCAAAGTCGGGACGGGGCGGCCCGCGCAAGCTGCCGCTGGCATTCACCGAGCACGGCGCGATCATGGCTGCGACGGTGCTTAGCTCACCCCGCGCCATCGAGGCCTCGGTCTACGTGGTGCGAGCCTTCGTGCGCCTGCGAGAAATGCTCGCCTCGAACCAGGAACTTGCAGCGCAGTTCGAACAATTGGAAAGGAAGCTCGCCTCGCACGACGAAGCGATCGTCGGCATCCTCGAAGCGATCCGCCAGCTGATGCAACCACCGCGGGCCGCTTCTCGTCCCATCGGCTTCGTCACGCCGAAAGAGGGCAAGGACAATCCTTCGGGCAGGGCGACGAGAAGAATCTGAGGGCTGCGGGGTTGCTCGCATTGAGATCACAATGCGTGATCTCAAGTGGGTCCGACTCACGCGGTCGGGGTGGCCGGCTGAGCGCTTATGAAATCAGCATAAGATTCAGTTCGCCGCACTCGCGATATGGCGCCTGGCAAATACTTGGGATCCTAACCCGCGAGTGCCTCTGCCTGACTCCAAGGCGTGCTCGATTCCATCGGAAAGGGACACATGGACGGCCAGAAGAACGACAGCTACCAGGAAGGACTGCGCGGCGACCGGTTCACCGGAGACACGGTCGTCGACACCCTCGATTACAGCCGCGGCCAGGCCGACAGCGCAAAGCGTGGAGGGGGCGGCGGTGGCATGGTGGTGGCGGCCGTCCTGCTGTTCCCCGTGATCTGCGTTGCCTTCCCCGTCGTGGGACTGGCCGTGATCGCAACCGGCCTCATCGCCACGAAAGGGCTGCCATTGTTCGGCATCCAGACCGGCAGCGGCACGCTGATCGTCGCGACGATCGTACTGGTGCTGGCGGCTTTCCTGGGCGGGTTCGTCATGGAGCGTCGCCTGTCCAGACGGAAGGCGTATCGCGCCGTGCGCTGGGTTCTTCGGCTGCTGCTCGTGCCCGGGGCCGCGGTTTCGCTCATGATGAGCAAGGGCATCAATGAACTAGGTGCCGGAGGCATCGTCGTGCTGCTCGTGCTTCTGCCGGTGGGCTACTTTCTTCTGCGTGGGCTCGACCGGTTCGTGGGCACGACAGGAGAGTAGACGTCCCCCACGATGGGCCTGCGGCCCTTTCCCCCCAGGTGGACCAACCCGGCCCGCCATCGTCGAGTTGAGCGGCGTGCGATGCTGATACCATCTCGCGATGCCTTCTGGAGGGGAGCCGACGTGAAATCTCGCATCATCCTGGCCGTCGTTGCCGTGCTGGTTGCCGCTTGCGCACAGACGACCGTGCGCAATGCCTGGAGAGCTTCGGACGATACCGGTCCGGCCTTGCGCAAGGTGCTGGTGGTGGGCGTCACCAATCGTGCCGACGTGCGTCGCACCTTCGAAGACGGATTCGTGAAGGAACTGGCGGCGGTAGGTGTGACTGCCGTACCGAGCTACGAGTCGGAGCCCGACCTGGGTCCGGAGGCGGGTGAGCGCCTGCGCGCCGCAGTGGCCAAGACCGGCGTCGACGGAGTCCTCATCACACGGCTGGTCAAGAGCGAGAAGAAGGCACAGTACGTCCCCGGCGGGCCGCCGCCCATGCATGTCGGCATGGGCATGTACGGCTACTACCCGCGGGCCTGGGCTGGCTATTACGAGCCGGCGATGGTGGTGGAATCGGAGATTGTCATTGCCGAGGTGAACGTCTTCCGTGCATCCAACGAGAAGCTGGTCTGGGCTGCAACCACCGAGATGTTCGAGCCGAGCGACATCGCGGCCTCCACCAAGGATTTCGCGAAAGTGATCATCACCGCTCTGTCCAAGGACAAGCTGATCTAAGGTGTTGCCCGCCTCTCCGGCGTCGATGGCAGCCACGTCGGAGATCGATCTCGACACCTACCGGCGCGATGGACTGATCGTCGCGCCCGTCGCCCTGCCGGACGCGCTGCTCGGCCGGGTGCGCGCATCCCTCGACCGCCTGCTCGCCAACAGTGCCGACATCGCGCCCGAGAGCCTCATCTGCCCGCACATCCCGAACGGTGCGCGACACCCGGCGTCCGAAGCGCAGACCTGGTTCGACTACGCCACCCAGCCGTTCATCCTCGATCTGGTGGAGCAGGTCCTCGGCCCCGACCTCGTGCTCTGGGGCAGCCAGGTGTTCTGCAAGCCGGCCCACAAGGGCCGCGAGGTGCCGTGGCATCAGGACGGCGAGTACTGGCCGATCCGCCCGCTCGCCACGTGTTCGGTCTGGATCGCCCTCGATGACGCGACCCCCGAGAACGGGTGCATGCGCTTCATCCCGGGCTCGCACGCCGCGGGCAGTCTGTACGCGCATCATGATGCCGCGCGTCCAGACCGCGTGTTGGGCCTGGAGATCGACGCGGAGGCCTATGACGTCCGCACCGCGCGCGACGACGTTCTCATGGCCGGGCAGATGTCGCTCCATGACGTGTTCCTGATCCACGGTTCCGCCGCCAACCGGTCCGAGCGCCGGCGGGCGGGCTTCGTCGTTCGCTACATGCCCGCCACTTCGCGGTACGATCGCTCAGTTCCCGACAGTCAGACTCAGGCCGGCGTCACGTTCAGTCTGAGCCGCCGCCCGATCTGGCTGGTACGCGGCGTTGATCGTGCGGGCAACGATTTCGTCACGGGTCACGGTGCAGATTTCGGCCTCGTTCCGAGGTATTCCGACGACTTGTGACGGAGGCGTGTGATCCATGGCATTGATGCTGTTCACGGACTTCGGTTCGACCGACCTGTACGTCGGCCAGGTGGAGGCGGTGATCGACCGGTATGCACCGGGCGTGCGCATCATCCACCTGCTCAACGAGGCGCCGTGCTTCAACGTGCAGTGCTCGTCGCACCTGCTCGCCGCGCTCGCGAAGCAGGTGCCGCGCGGCCACGTGTTCCTCGCCATCGTGGACCCCGGCGTCGGGACCGAGCGCAACGGCATCGTCGTGCGGATCGACGGCCGCTCCTATGTCGGTCCGGACAACGGCCTGCTTTCCGTGCTCTGGGCGCGCGGCACTGTGAAGACTGCCTGGCGCATCACCGGCTGGTCGCCTGATGCGGCGGTCTCGTTCCATGGGCGCGACGTGTTCGCCCCGGTCGCGGCTGCCGTGGCGACCGGCGAGTTTCCGAACGAGAACGTGAAGCAGATTCCGGCGCCGGAGGTCCTGCTGCCGAGCGAGGACCTGGGTGAGATCATCTACATCGATCACTACGGTAATGCGTTCACCGGGTTGCGCGGCGATGGCTTGAGCGCCGATCGTCGCCTGCGCATACGGCGCATGGAACTCGCGCATGCCCGCGTCTTCCATGAAGCGCCCACCGGGCAGGGCTTCTGGTACGTCAACAGCATCGGGCTGGTGGAGATTGCGATGCCCGGGACCAGCGCCGCCAAGATGCTGGGCTTGAGGATCGGGCAAGCGGTGGAGTGGGTCGGCGGCTCCTGAGCGGTCTCTCCACCCCGGTCGTTCAGCATCGCACGCGATTGTGTCATGGCGTTTGCATGAGATCGCGCTGTTGATAGCTACAACGGAACGGCACCGATGTCGTCGGAAGTCGCGATTGTGGTCGTATGCAACGGACATCCCATCATCGGGACGCAACGTTCGGACGTCACGCTTCGCATCAGCACATCGCGCGGCGGGATCGCTCCCGCCGATGGTCGTTTCCTTCCCCGACAAGGAGCACTGCATGGAACCTCTCGAATCCGGAATCCCCCAGGCCCGCATGCCGATCGGATTGCTCGCCGACCCCGTCGAACAGCCGCGCCACGTGCGCTGGTCGATGTTCGATCGCAATGCCGTGCCCACGCCGGCAGCCCGCTACTGCTGGCTCGACCGCGATACTGGCCGCCTCGTGTTCTCCGATTCGAAGGATCACCCGGCACCCTGAGGAGCCGCCACGGCTCTCAGTGCAACGCTGAAGTTCCGGCCGCCACAGACCCTCCGGCGGCCGGCCGGAAATGGTGGAACAAGTACGACAGGGCGAAGGTAACGTCGGTCAGCAGATCGGCGCGCCGTGCTCCATCCACGGTGTTCGAGTCGCTGGCCAGGGCGATCAT
>LNFM01007492.1_pt1 | contig 17076 bp, 16 predicted proteins | sample 596031 | NCBI WGS metagenome assembly LNFM01 (sample SAMN04254537, study PRJNA301005) | activated carbon metagenome | isolation source: dual media filters at the Ann Arbor, Michigan drinking water treatment plant | place: USA: Ann Arbor
CGTTCGCCGGCGGCGCTCTCGTCGAAGGTCACGGTGTGGCGACCGGCGTCGCTCATGGAGTTTTCTTGGCGTCCCCTGCTCAGGCCTCTGCACCACTCTGGCTGAAGGTGCTGGTAATCGGAATGGGCCTGCTGATCGTGGTGGGCTTCGTCGTCGCGGTCGCCGAAATCGCCCGGCGCATCTCTACGCCCAACGCCGGCCGTTCGCCAGCATCGGCGACCGCCGATGGCTTCACCGAACGCATTGCCCTCCCCTCCGGCTCCCGTGTCGTGTCGATGAATGCCGTGGGCGATCGCCTCGTCGTGCACATCGAGACCCCGGGCGGCCCTGCCGCCTATGTCGTCGACCCGCGCAACGGCGCCCTGCTGGGCAAGATCGAATTCCCGCCCGGCGTCGGCCGCTGAGCTCAACGACATCCGCACGAGGACAGGCATGAACTTCCGAAGCGACAACGAAGTGGGCGCGCATCCCGTCGTCCTCGAGGCGGTGACGCGGGCCTTCTCCGGCGGTGGCACGGCGCCGTCCTATGGCGCCGACGAATGGACCCATCGGGTCGAGCGGCGCCTGCGCGAGATCTTCGAGAAGCCGGATCTCGTCGCCTTCCCCGTTGCGACCGGCACGGCCGCCAACTCGCTGGCGCTGTCCTGCTGTACGCCGTCCTGGGGCTCCATCTACTGCCATGCCGAGGCGCACATCGTCGTCGACGAGGCCAATGCGCCGGAATTCTTCACCTCGGGCGCCAAACTCTGCCCCCTTCCCGGCCCCGCCGGAAAGATCGACCAGAAGAAGCTCGCCGAAGCGCTGGCCCAGCCGGTCTACGGCGTCGTGCATCATCCGCAGCCGGCCGCCGTCAGCATCACCCAGGCGACCGAATGCGGCACCGTCTACGGTCCCGACGAGATCGTCTCGATCGCCACGACGGCCCACCGCCATGGACTCAAGCTGCACATGGACGGGGCGCGTTTCGCCAACGCCCTCGCCTTCGTCGGCTGCTCGGCCGCCGAACTGTCCTGGATGGCGGGCGTCGACGCGCTGAGCCTCGGCGCGACCAAGAACGGTGCCCTGGCCGCCGAGGTCGTGGTGTTCTTCGATCCCGACCTCGCGCGCGAGTTCGAGTTCCGCCGCAAGCGGAGCGGCCACCTCTTCTCCAAGATGCGCTTCCTGTCGGCCCAGCTCGAAGCCTACCTCACCGACGGGCTGTGGCTCGCGAACGCCAGTCACGCCAACACCATGGCACGCCGCCTCGTCGCCGGCCTGACGACTCTCAAGGGCACGCAGCTCCTCTACCCGGTCGACGCCAACGAGATCTTCGTCATCCTGCCGCCGCGCATGCATGATGCGCTGCAGGCCGCGGGAGCGCAGTATCATCCATGGCCGTCGGACCGGCCGGGCGAGCGCGCCTACCGCCTCGTCACCGCCTTCGACACCGGGCAGACGACCGTCGACCGCTTCCTGAGTATCGCCAAGAAAGCAGCGTGAGCGCGCCATGACACATCAGCGTACCCTGACCGCGGCCCACTGGGGCGTCTACGAAGTCGAATACGACGACAAGGGCCAGGCGACGAAGCTTCACCCCTTCTCCAAGGATCCCGATCCTTCGCCGATCGGCCTGCACATGCTGTCCGACGAGGTCGCGCGTATGCGCGTCCGCCGGCCGTCCTTCCGCAAGAGCTGGCTGGAGAAGGGCCCCGGCGCCGCCACCGACAAGCGTGGACAGGAACCTTTCGTCGAAGTGCCGTGGGACGAGGCACTCGACCTGGTCGCCGGCGAGCTGAAGCGCGTGAAAGACGCGCACTCCAACCGCGCGATCTTCGGCGGTTCCTACGGCTGGTCGAGCGCGGGTCGCTTCCATCACGCGCAGAGCCAGGTTCATCGCTTCCTCAATGCGCTCGGCGGCTATGTGCGCCACCAGGATTCCTACAGCCTCGGCGCGGCGCGCGTGCTGATGCCACACATCGTGGCCAGCATGGAAGATCTTATGGCGATGCACACCACGTGGGATGTGCTGGCCGAGCATTGCAAGCTGTTCGTCACCTTCGGCGGCGCGCCGCACAAGAACGCGCAGATCAGTGCCGGCGGCGCGATGGTACATCGCCTCAAGGACGGCCTCTATGGCATGCGCGCCAAGGGCGTGCGCTTCATCAACATCACGCCGACCGCCGAGGACCTCGATACCGGTGGCGACATCGAATGGCTGGCGATCCGGCCGAACACCGACGCCGCGATGATCCTGGCGCTCTGTCATGTGCTCTATACCGAGAAGCTCTACGACCCTGAGTTCCTCGACCGTTGCACCGTGGGCTTCGACCAGTTCGCGCCGTCGCTGGCCGACAAGACGCCGGAATGGGCCGAGAAGATCACCGGCATCTCCGCCGTGCGCATCCGCGCGCTCGCGCGCGAGATGGCGGCGACCCGCACCACGGTGAACATCAACTGGTCGCTGCAGCGCTCGCACCACGGCGAGCAGCCCTTCTGGGCGCTGGTGTCGCTGGCCTGCATGCTGGGCCAGATCGGCCTGCCGGGCGGCGGGTTCGGCGCGAGCTATGGGCCGACCAACGGCATGGGCAGCGATGCGCCGCTGCTTTCGGGCCCGACCCTGTCGCAGGGCACCAACCAGGTCTCCGACTTCATCCCGGTCGCGCGCTTCACCGACATGCTGCTCAACCCGGGCGGCAGGATTCCGTACAACGGACGCGAGATCACCTATCCCGACATCAAGCTGATCTACTGGGCGGGCGGCAATCCATTCCACCATCACCAGGATCTCAACCGCCTCCGGACGGCGTGGCAGAAGCCCGAGACCATCATCTTCAACGAGCAGTTCTGGACGCCGGCGGCGAAGATGGCCGACATCGTGCTGCCCGCGACGACGGGCCTCGAGCGCGACGATATCGGCTACGCACGCCGCGAGCCTTTCCTGATCGCCATGAAGAAGGCGCGCGAGCCGATCGGCGAGGCGCGCGACGACTACTGGATCTTCTCGGAGATCACCCGCCGTCTCGACGCTGCCGACGTCTACACCGAAGGCCGCGACGAGATGCAGTGGCTGGCCCACATGTATGAGGAAGGGCGCCAGAAGTCAGCCCAAATGGGCGTAACCCTGCCCTCTTTCGAGGAATTCTGGGACGCCGGCATCGCCAAGGTGCCGGGCGAGAACACCGAACCGGTGATGCTCGCGAAGTTCCGTGAAGATCCGGCTGCGAATCCGCTCAAGACACCGTCGGGCAAGATCGAGATCTTCTCCGAGAAGATCGCGTCTTTCGGCTACGATGACTGTCCCGGTCATGCGACCTGGATGGAGCCGATCGAATGGCTGGGCTCCCGGAAGGCCGAGCGGTTTCCGCTGCACATGCTGTCCGACCAGCCGGCCGACAAGCTGCACAGCCAGCTCGACCACAGCCCGCACGCCAAGGCGACCAAGGTGAAGGGCCGCCAGCCGGTCACGATGCACCCGGAAGACGCCGCCGCGCGCGGCATCGCCGAAGGCGACCTGCTGCGCGTCTTCAACGACCGCGGCGCCTGCCTCGCATCGGCGCAGCTGACGGACCGAATCCGCCGCGGCGTGGTGCGCCTGTCGACCGGCGCCTGGTTCGACCCGGAGGATTCCGGCTCGAACACGCCTTTGGAGAAGCACGGCAATCCCAACGCCCTGACGCTCGACATCGGAGCGTCGAAGCTCAGCCAGGGATGCATCGCGCAGACCTGTCTGGTGGAGATCGAGCGCTTCGACGGCATGGCGCCGGCGGTGACGGCGCACCAGCTGCCCTCGTTCACCGGACGCTGAACTTACCCTACGGGCCTCCTTCCTCATTGACATCGCGAGTGTTTAATATGCAAATGCGAGTGACTTGCAATAAACCAAGCGAGGCGAAGATGGATCAGATGATGCAGCTGCATTCTGCGGGCGACGCGTCCCGCGCGAAGCCCGAACGCGACGCCGCCAGCATCGAGAGCAGCCAGCTCATGGCCGGCCGTCGCGAACTCCTGATCCGCCACGGCACCAGCACCTACCGGCTGCGCGTAACGGCTTCCGAGAAGCTGATCCTCACGAAGTAACCCCTCCGGGCGGCTCCGGCGTGAGCCGTCGCCCGATACTGCCAAGCCGCCTCGCGGCTTGTGCGCGACATCCAGATCCCGTCCCGATTTTTCGTTGGACGGGCTGCCGGCAAGACAAGACAGTCCCACGGTGAAGGGGCTGGGACGCCGGAAAGATGAACCTCAATACAATCGCCGAAGTGAAGCGGCTGTCTTCACCGGGCGAGATCGGCCCGTGGCTGCCGAACTATGCGTGGCTGGCGGGGGGCACCTGGCTCTTCTCCGAGCCGCAGATCGCCACCGACACGCTGATCGACCTCGATTCGCTCGGGTGGACGCCCCTCGCCGCGACGCCGTGCGGGCTCGACATCGCCGCGACCTGCCGCGTGGCCGACCTGCATGGCTTCAAGGGCCCGGCGGAGTGGAAGGCGGTGCCCCTCTTCCGCGACTGTATCGATGCGTTCCTGATGTCCTTCAAGATCTGGAACGCCGCCACGATTGGCGGGAACATCGTGATGTCCCTGCCGGCCGGCGCCATGATCTCGCTCACCGCCGCGCTGGAGGGAGTCTGCACGCTGTGGCCGCGCGACGGCACGCCCCGGACCGTTCCCGTCGTCGACTTCGTCACCGGCAATCACACGAACGTCCTGCGGCCGGGCGAGCTGTTGCGCTCGATCCATCTGCCGGCGGCCGCGCTCACCAAGCGCCACGCGATGCGTCAGATGTCCCTCACCCGTCTCGGCCGCTCGGCGGCCCTGATCGTCGCGACGGTCAATGACGATGGACGGGACTTCCTGCTCACCGTCACGGCGGCGACGCCCCGGCCGGTGCAACTGCGCTTCGAGCGCACTCCGACGGCCACCGAACTTCACCGCGCAATCGACGAGAGATTGCCCCCTGACCGGTATTTCGAGGACGTGCATGGGTCGGCCGCCTACAAGCGGCATATCACCTACTATCTCGCCGAGCAGATCCGGGCGGAACTCGCATGAGCCACTACCTGGTCAATGGCCATTCCTACGAGGCCGAACCCGGACCCGGCCAGTGCCTGCGCACCTTCCTGCGCGATCTCGAAGTCTTCGGTGTCAAAAAAGGCTGCGACGCGGGCGACTGCGGCGCCTGCACCGTGTGGATCGACGGCAAGCCGTTCCACTCCTGCCTCGTCCCGGCTTTCCGCGCCGAGGGGCGCGAGGTCACGACCATCGAAGGCCTTGCCCCCGAGGGCGGGATGCACCCGGTCCAGAAGGCCTTCCACGATGCCCAGGCCTTCCAGTGCGGCTTCTGTGCCGCGGGCATGATCATGACGACGGCGGCCTTTGGCCCCGGGCAGAAGGACGACCTTCCCCACGCGCTGAAGGGCAACCTCTGCCGCTGCACCGGCTACCGCTCGATCACCGACGCGCTGGACGGCAAGTCCAACATCGAGCCGGATGTCGCGGGCAGGGCGTGTGGCGCCAGCCTGCCCAATCCCTTCACCGACGACATCCTGACCGGCAAGGCCCGCTACACGATGGACCTTGCGATGGAGGGCATGCTGCACCTCAAGGTGCTGCGCTCGCCGCACGCGCATGCGCGCATCGTCCGCATCGACCGCACGGCGGCGCTGGCGGTCCCCGGCGTGGTCGCCGTCTACACCTGGGAAGACGTGCCGCGCCGGCTCTACAGCACGGCGCTGCACGAGGACCATCTCGTCGATCCCGACGACACCTACATGCTCGACAATGTCGCGCGCTTCGCCGGACAGCGCATCGCGGCCGTGGTTGCCGAGAACGAGGGCGCGGCCGAAGCCGGCTGCCGGGCGCTCGACGTCGAATACGAGCTGCTGCCGGCGGTCTTCGACCCGGTCCAGGCCATGCAGCCGGGAGCTCCCCTCCTCCATGCCAAGGACGTCCTCACCAGCGACGGCAACGTCTACTGCGACCTGCAGGGAGAGATCGGCGACGTCGCCAAAGGCTTCGGGCAGGCCGACGTCATCCACGAGCAGACCTATTCGACGTCGCGTGTGCAGCACGTCCATCTCGAAACCCACGGTTCGATCGCCTGGCAGGGCGAGGACCGGCGCTGGCACGTCCGTACCAGCTCACAGGGCCCGTTCGCCGCCCAGAAGAAGCTCTGCTACCTGATGGGGCTCAAGGCCCGCGACCTGCATGTCTTCACCGAGCGGGTCGGCGGCGGCTTCGGCGGCAAGCAGGAGATGGTCTCGGAAGACCTCGTGCTGTTCGCCACGATGAAACTCGGCCGCCCCGTCAAATGGGAATGGACGCGGGAGGACGAATTCGTCGGCGCGACCACGCGACACCAGATGACGACCCGCGTCAGGATCGGCGCCCGCAAGGACGGCACGCTGACCGCCATGGACGTGCACGTCGTGTCCAACACCGGCGCCTATGGCAATCACGGCAGCGAGACGCTGGCGGCCGCCATGGGCAGCCCGATCGCCGCCTATCGCTGCGACAACAAGAAGGGCGCCGGCTTCGCCGTCTATGCCAACATGGTGCCGGGCGGCGGCTTCCGCGGCTACGGCGCCTCGCAGACGACGTTCGCGATCGAATGCGCCATCGACGAGCTGGCGCGCCTGCTCGGCATCGATCCGATCGAGATGCGGCGCCGGAACGTGGTGCGGCCGGGAGACAACATCGAATCGATCTGGAAGGAACCCAGCGACGCGAGCTTCGGCAGCTATGGCATCGCCGAATGCCTCGACATCGTCGAGCGCGAGCTGGCGCGCGGTAACGGCATCGCGAAGCCCGCAGGCGGGGACTGGGCCGAGGGAACCGGCGTGGCGCTGGCGATGCTCGAATGCGGCCCGCCGACCGAGCACCGGTCCGGCGCGGAGATGAAGCTCCTCGCCGACGGCACCTATCACCTGGCCGTCGGCTCCTCCGAGATGGGCAACGGCATCACCACCGCGCACAAGCAGATCGCCGCGGCGGTGCTGGGCGTGCGCGCCGGCGACGTCGCCATCGTCAATGCCGATACCGATCTCACGCCCTACGACACCGGCACCTTCGCCAGCACCGGCACGGTCGTCGCGGGCAAGGCCGTGGACATCACGGCCCGGGCGATGTGCCGGGACATCCTCGACTTCGCCGGCCGGCACACCGGCACCGCCCCGGAACGGTGCCGGCTGGACGGCGACGCGGTCGTCTGCGGCGACCGGCGGATCACGCTGGCCGAGCTCCACGCCGCCGGGGCCAGACTCGATCATCGCTTCACGGTCAGTCGGAAGGCCTATCTCTCGCCCCGCACCATCGCCTGCAACGTGCAGGGCGTGCGGCTCGCCGTCCATCGCGTCACCGGCGAGATCCGCATCCTGCACAGCGTGCATGCCGCCGACATCGGACGGCCGATCAATCCCATGCAGTGCCGCGGCCAGCTCGATGGCGCGGTCGCCATGGGCTATGGCTGGGCGCTGACCGAGAACATGGTCCACGAAGAGGGGCACATGGTGAACGCGCAGTTGCGCAACTACCGCATTCCGACCTACGCCGACACGCCGCACACCGACATCTTCTTCGCCGACACGATCGATTCGATCGGCCCGCTCGGCGCCAAGTCCCAGGGCGAGTGCGGCATCAATCCGGTCGCGCCGGCGATCTCCAACGCGCTGGCCGATGCGACAGGCGTGCGCTTCGCCCATCTGCCGTTCACGCCCGACCGGCTTTTCGCCAGGCTCGCGGCCACGTCGTGAGGACTGCCGTGCCTCCATCGGCGCGCAGCGTCAGCATCGTGACGCAGACCCGCGTGCGCCCCGAGCACAACGAGGAATTTGCCCGCTGGCAGGGTGAGACCAGCAGCGCCATCAGCCGGTTTCCCGGCTTTCTCGAGCAGCAGCTCCTGCCCCCCAATCCACCCCTTCAGGTCGACTGGGTCATCCTCCAGCGCTTCGCCAGCCTGGCCGATGCGCAGCGCTGGCTGGGGTCGGCCGAGCGTCAGAAGCGCATCGCGGGTGCCGCGCCGATGCTGGTCGGCCAGGACGACGTGCACATCGTCCAGGACGAGGCCGACGGCATCCGGCCGGCCCCCGTCTCCACCATCATTTCGACCCGGGTCAAGCCCGGCAAGGAAGCGGAATACCGCGCCTGGGTGCGCCGGATCGCGGCCGAGCAATCCAAGGCCCCGGGGCTCCAGGGGTATCGCTTCGAGCCGCCGGTGCCCGGCGTGCAGCAGCATTTCATCGCGATCCTGCGCTTCGATACCGAGGCCAACCTGCGGGCCTGGCTCGAGTCGCCCGTCCGCCAGGCCCTCCTCAAGGAAGCGGAGCCGCTCACCGAGGAAACCCACGCGCGCATCGCGAGTTCCGGCTTCGAACAGTGGTTCCGCGACGCCTCCCCCGGCGACGCGCCCCTGCCGGTGTGGAAGATGGACATGCTCGTCCTGCTGATGCTCTACCCGATCGTGATGCTGTTCGGGTACTTCATCGGCACCCCCCTGCTCGACCGGGAGCTTCACCTGCCCTTCGCGGTCTCGCTCTTCCTCGGCAACATCGCAAGCGTCTTCCTCACCGGCTTCCTCGTGCCGTGGATCGCCGGTCGCTTCGGATGGTGGCTGCGGCCGGCGCCGGGCAGGGAGCTCCGGACCAACCTCCTGGGTGCCGCCTTCATCTCGGCGATTTGCGTGGCCATGGTTTTCGTGTTCCTGCGACTGTTCTGAGATCAGGTTGCACCGGCCGACGACACGGTGGCAGAGTCGAGCAACATCGGCCCGGGAGCGGTCATGGCGTTACTGCACGGGGCGAAACAGCTCCTTGGGAGAATGGCGGGAGCCGCCACCACGGCGCGAGCCGAGCCGGAGGTCGCGCCCTCCGCCGAGGTCGAGCTTCTGACGCCCACCAGGCCGTTGCAGATGGTCCGGCTGAACGCCGCTTTCGCGCCGCTGGTCGACTCGATCCCGCCGTCCTGCCGCGACACCCCCTCGATGATGTCGCTTCCGGAAAAGCAGCTCCTCTTCGGGCTGGCCAGCCGCTACTACGACGGCACGGGAATCATCGTGGATGCGGGGATCTTCCTCGGAGGATCGACGCGGTGCATCGGCGAAGGCGTTCGCTCGAATCCCCGGCATGAGGAAATCGTGCGGAACTGGCCGCGGCCGATCGTTTCGTACGAAAGAGCGATCGTGAACCCCAACATGCCGCAGTTCTTCAGGAAGCATGGCCTGACGCTAGCCGCCGCACCGGGAGAGTCGTTCGAATCCGAACTGCGCCGCAACATCGACCCCGTGAAGGATCTCGTCGATCTCCGCATCGGCGACTTCATGGACGCCACCGGGCCGGACTGTCCGGTCGAAATCCTGTTCCTCGATATTCTCAAGGCGCCCGCCCTCAGCCTTCGCGCCTTTCAGCGGTTCCATTCGAGACTGATCCCCGGGCGTTCCCTGGTGATCCACCAGGACTATTTCTTCGAGGAGCTGCCCTGGATAAAGACCCACCAGGAAGCCCTGGCGGACTATTTCGAGTTCGTCGGCGAGATCGGCTCCAGCGCCATTTTCCTGTGCCGGAAGGAAATCCCCCAGGCCGTCCTGGACGGGCTCGGGAACGACCTGGCGCCTGCCGAGCAGCTACGCCTTGCCAGCATCGCCCTGCACCGGTCCGCCGATCCGGCCCGCCGCTTCTTCATGGCACTCTCGAAGATGCGCCTCATCCGAAAGCTCCAGGGCCGGCTGGCGGCGCGAGCCTATCTCGAGGTGATCAAGACCGAATTTCCCGAGCAGGTCGCAGATACCGACAACAGGCGCCTGGGCCACGCCTTGCGCAGGGCCGAGGAATTTCTCGTCAAGAAACCGGGGAAGGCGCACAAGGAGGGGATGCGCGCCGCCGAGCAGCGCGTTCCATCCCCCTAGCAGGAGGGAGTCCATGAGCAAGTGTCTCACTGCCGACCAGGTCTCGCAGTACCGCCGCGACGGTTTCCATTTTCCGATCCGCGTCCTGTCCCCCGGCGAGGCGCGCGCCTGCCGCGACCGTCTGGAGGCCCATGAACGCGCCACCGGCGGACCGATCGCGGGAGACATGCGACACAAGGTGCATCTGCTCTTCACCTGGGCCAACGCGCTCGCCCGACATCCCGCCATCCTCGATGCGGTGGAGGACATCATCGGGCCGGATATCCTGTGCTGGAGCACCACCTTCTTCATCAAGGAGGCGCGGTCGCCCTCCTTCGTGTCGTGGCACCAGGATGCAACCTACTGGGGCCTCAGCACCGACGAGGTCGTCACGGCCTGGGTGGCCTTCGCCGATGCGCCCGTCGAAAGCGGTGCGATGCGATTCTGGCCGGGCAGCCACCTCAGCAACCAGCTCGAGCATCGCGACACGTTCGACGAGAACAACCTGCTGACCCGCGGCCAGGAGATCGCGGTCGACGTCCCCGACGGCGCCGGGGTCGACGTCCCGCTGAAGGCCGGCGAGATGTCGCTGCACCATGTGCTGCTGGCCCACGCGTCGGGGCCGAACACGACCGACGACCGCCGCATCGGGCTGGCCCTGCGCTACATCCCGCCCCATGTCCGCCAGCTCAAGGTCCGCGATTCGGCGACCCTGGTCCGCGGCCGCGATCCGTATGGCAATTTCGATCCCGAGCCCGCGCCGAAGGCCGACCTCGATCCCGCGGCGCTGGCCACCCATCGCGAGGCGGTCGAGCGGTCGGCCAAGGCCCTCTACTCGGGCACCGACCGCACGACCTTCCGCGCGTAGCAGGCTGTCGAAACCGGTTTTCAGACGTACCGGCGAGCAACATTGACCCGTCAACGGTCACCACGACGCCTGATTCAGGAGCCCCCGCCCCTCCGATTTCGTCTGCTTCGTTTATTTCGTTTGTTTCGTTTATTTGCCAGGACGACGGAATTGATGTTCGGACGGCTCAGTGACGCCAACTCGAATCGACCTTGTCGAGCTTGCGGACGAGCGCGGCGAATTCGAGGTCGCCGATGCCCACGGCCGACTCCATCTCCGAGAAGCGGTCCATGTCGGCGCCGGACTTGGCGGCCAGATTGTCGCCCAGGACGTTGAGCGCCCCTGCCGCCGCCGCGTCGAGCTGGATCTGGCAGGCCCGCTCCAGGCGGTAGAGCCGCAGGAAGGCCTCGGGCACCGAACGGCCCGTGGTCAGAAGCCCGTGATTGCGCAGCATCATCGCCTGGTTGTTGCCGAGGTTCGCCAGCAGGCGCCCGCGCTCGTCGAGATCGAGGCTCGGCCCCTCATAGTCGTGATACGACAGCTTGCCGTGGAACGCCGTGGAAGCCATCGACACCGGCAGCAGCCCGTCCTTCAGCGCGCAGACCGCCATGCCGGCGCGCGTGTGCGTGTGCATCACGACCTTGTGGCGCTCGGCATGGGCCATGTGGACCGCCGAGTGGATGACGAAGCCGGCATAGTTCACCGGATGCGGGCTGGGCTCGACGATCTTCCCGTCGAGGTCGATCTTGACCAGGTTCGAGGCCGTCACCTCGTCGTAGTTCAGCCCGTAGGGGTTGATCAGGAAGTGCGGCGCCTCGCCCGGCACCCGCGCGGTGAGATGGCCGTAGATCAGCTCGGTCCAGCCGAAATGGTCGACCAGCCGGTAGGCGGCGGCGAGCTGGCGGCGCAGCACCCATTCGCCGTCGGCCGGCGGCAGCGCGTGCACGTCGATGCCGGTGAGCGGCAGTTCGGAAGCGATCGGCATGTCCATGGCGGTCCTCCAGCGGCGGCGACGAAGCTTAGGCCCGCGGGCTATGCTGGGGCAACAACGGAGGAAACGCCAGAATGACCGCAAACCAGCGCCTCGACACGACACGGTTGCAGAAGATCGCCCAGGCCTACTGGGAGAGCGCCGCCCTGATGGCCGCGGTCGAGCTGGAGATCTTCACCGCCATCGCCCAGGGACACGACACGATTGCCGCCGTCGCCAGGGCCGCAGGCATCTCGGAGCGCAACGCCGAGCGCCTGCTGACGGTGCTGGCCGCCATGACCCTGCTGTCGCGCGACGGCGAGCGGTTCACCAACGCGCCCGACGTCCAGCGCTTCCTGGTGAAGGACGGCGAGCGCTATGCGGGTCCGTGGATCCTGTTCACCAAGCCGCGCTGGAAGGCGTTCGGCGAGCTCTCCGAGCGGCTGCGCGACAGCCAGGAGAACCGGCTGGGCGCCTACGTGGATTTCACGGTCGAGGACGCACGGCGCTATCACGCCGCGACCTACTCGATCGGCATGGGCGCTGCCCGCCTGTTCAGCCGCAGCGTCGACCTCTCGGGCCGCAAGTTGCTGCTCGATCTCGGCGGCGGTTCCGGCGCCTACAGCATCGTGGCCACGAAGACGTTTCCCGGCCTCGAGGCTATCGTGCTCGACCTGCCGCCGGTCACGGTGGTGGCCGACGAATACATCGAGGCCAACGGCGCCACCGGGCGCGTCCGCACCCTGCCCGGCGACTTCACCGAAACCGCTTTCCCGCCGGGCATCGACGTCGTCGTCATGGCGAGCAACCTGCCGCAATACGAGCCCGCCCTGATCCGCGGGGTGGTCGCCAAGGCCTTCGAGGCCCTCGTGCCGGGCGGCGAGATGCACCTGATCGGCGAGACCCTGCACGACGACCGCAACGGCCCCCTCTCGGCCGCGCTGTGGGGCCTGAACGAGGCCATTCAGAACAGCACCGGCCTCGCCCACACCGAATCGGAGGTGAAGGGATATCTGCAGGAGGCGGGCTTCGCCGACGTGGCCGTCCACCCCTTCGTCCCCGGCGTCCTGTCCCGGATCGCGGGCCGCAAACCCGGCTGAACGAGCGGGGTTGCGTCGGCGCAGCCATTCGACTATCAGTCCGCCTCTGGCCCTATGCTCCCTTCGTCTAGAGGCCTAGGACGTGGCCCTCTCAAGGCTAAAACACGGGTTCGAATCCCGTAGGGAGCGCCAGCAATTTCAATGACTTACCGTATACTGAAGCGCTGGCGGTTTTCCCGGGGAAGCACCGGGGAAGCAATCGGAGCGATTTCGAGCGGTCTTCTGCGCGGAAACGCCCACCATGCCTAGTGACTGTGCCTCTGGTGTTCCTCGCCGAGCCTCCACTCGCCGCAGGAGGAAGCCCTGTGCCGGATGTGGGTTTCACGGTAGCCGGCGCCGGATTACCGCCTACGTAGATCGCAATCTTGGCTTTAGCCGCCCAGATTGGCGACGACGCTCGCAATTATCCGCGTCGCAGTAATCATCAGCAGAACGTCATTGTCGACCCGAACATATTGATATCCGGCCGGCGCGGCCGTGAGCTGATTCAGCAGACCACCTGGGAGCGGATAAAAGACGAGCGATGTGGGCAGGGGCTGGCCCATGGTCCACATCTTTTTCGCCTGCCCGGGCGGCAGGCACCCATTGTTCTTCTTGGCTAGACCGGGAGGGCAATTCCCGGCAGCGAACTCATTGCGATAGTAGGTCTGCACCGAGTTTCGATCGCGATCGGGTACGACGTACGGGCCTTGGGCCTGACCAGCCTGGGCGTTGCCTGGGCCCACGCCCTGGCCCTGATTCTGGCCTTGGTTCTGACCCTGGCCTTTTCCTTGGCTCTGATCCTGACTTTGGCCTTGCCCGTGGCTCTTCCCCTGACCTTGGACTTGGCTCTGGCCCTTTCCCTGACCTTGACCTTGACCTTGACCTTGATCACCCGCGCCGCCGCCACCGCGACCTTGAGCGAGGGCTGGCACAGCAAGGCCCGTGCAGAGCAAGGCGACGATCAAAGTGGTGCTTCGCATCTAGAGACCTCCTGAAAGTCTGATGGAGGGCCGCCATTGTGTTTGCGTTAGGGCGGGGTTTGGAGACTTCCCTCGCGGTGAGTGTCAGTCGCAATCGGGCAGATCGAGCAGCAGCTCGACGCTGGCCGAAGCGGAAGGGCAGGGCTCGTAGGGTCGGTCGAGATCCTCGCGCTCGGCCGACAGCGGCGCGTATCGTCGGCAGGGCCGACAGATGATGTGACAGGAGCCCTTCAGGATCGTCATCAGCGCCCGCAGCGTCCCTGGACGATCGGGCCAAGGGCCGACCATCAGCGCGTCGTCCCGCCTGTCACGGTGAGCTGCGGCCCACGGTATGGCTCCGGCGCCGGCCGTGTCTCGATGCCAGACTCCGCGATCCATCGCTGCATCGCTTCGGCTTCAGCCGTCGTGGCGAAGTGGATCAACTTGAAGTCGACATCGGCGGGCGACCAGCCGGCGACGGACTCCCATCCCTTCGGCCCGGCGATCCGATCGGCGGCAGCTTTCATCTCGGCTATGTCGGCGAGACGGAAGGGCTCCTCCCGGTGCAGGCGGGCAACGTGGGGCAGTTCACGCATGCGGATCTGGTGGCTGTTCGGACTGCGGCGCGCCATGAACGTATCTCCGGTTGACTGCGGCCCCACGCCCCGCCGCCCGGTTCTGTCTCGATGCGACCCCTACTGCGGAGCTGGCCGGTTGACGTCCTAGTTTATAGCAATGGCGACATGAGGGGACGCGCAAACCGTCCGCGGCTTAGGCCGACATAAAGCTACACGCGTGTCGAATCTCTTTAGCCTAGCTGAGGAGCAGATCGAGGGAGCTTTATTTTGCGAGATAGATGAATTGCCGGTCGCTCGATGAAGCGGGCAAAGTAGATGGCGAAGACTATCGAAACGGCAAGTGCGACGGCGATTAACGCGAGGTCGTAGAAAGGTCCGTCGCCGAAACGTCTGCCCAAGTTTACAACACGTCCGCCAATGGGAACATGGACGAGATATAGCGAGTAGGACAGGCCGCCAAGAAAGTAGGCCCCGGCCCCGAAATCCACGTTACGCCACATAAGGATTGCGGCGACCACAAAAGCGACCTTTGCTCCAATGAGGAACCCGCCAGCCCAGAATACGAGGCTGACCGCGGCAACCAGCCAAATCGCCACGGATGCCCGATCGCGCTTTTCCGTGACAAATCGCATGAGCATCACGCCCACGATGAATTGGAGAATCCGGACGTCTAAGAAGCCCTTTATCAGGCTGATGACGCCGCAGATGAGCGCTGCAACCAGCACCGTCCATTCGATGCGAAGATCAATCAAAAAGGGAAACAGCAAACCCACGGAGATGTAGAATGCGAACTCATAGGCGAGCGACCAATAGACCACTTGAAGCCACTTATACTCCGTCAACGGAGTAAGATAGAGAAGATGCGAGATGACTTGGCCAAACGAATAGTTCCATGCTCCGCCTTGGAACCCCGGCATTATCGTCGAGATATGCCCCAACACAATGACTATGGCGATGCTAGCTAAGTAAGGCGGCTCCAACCTGACCACGCGACGCAGCATGAAATTCGGGAAATGCCGTACTTGGTATCCCCGTCCATAGAGTGAAAGCGGTATGACAAATCCCGAAATGACGAAGAAGACATCGACGCCGAGTGCGGTAAACGAGCCAAGCAACTTGGCAGCTTCGGACGAGAGCTGAAGTGCAAAATGGAAAACGGCGACACTGATGCACGCAAGTCCGCGGAGTCCCTCCACTACCGCAATTCGCGCACTTGATGATGTCACACCGTACGTCACAGCACAGAGAGTGAATAAACTTTATGGAGAGTCAACTCAAATTGGAGTTGCGTCCTCGTCAGGCAACACAGAGGCTTAAATGCCGACTTTTGGGTTTGCGTGGGTGATTTCATGACTGTCGAGGAGTTGCCTTCAAGTCTGGAAGGCATTAAGCGCTAAGCATGCATATACACGTCCAAGGATGCCATGTGGACGATAGCAATAATTGTATTTCTCAGCATGTTTGCTGGTGCAGCCTGGGGGTGGAAACGGGGCACCAGAAACATTACCAATCCTCCGGACTGGCATAAATTTCCCGGAGGCATGAGTCGCGGCAGGTATATGTCGATGCTCTCCAGACAACACCGGCGCCGGCGACTGCCGCTCACGATCGGGGCTGCGGTAGTATCTGGGTCGGTCGCATTCACCGTACTTTTCTCGGTAGCCGCTCTATACGATCCAAAGGACTGGGGTCCCCCGGACATTAGCGACCGAAGAAGGAAAAAGTGACGGGCCAGTAGCCTAGCGAGGTCTGGCCCCTCGCCGGCCCCTGCCGCGCGGCACCAGCGCACACCGCTTGAACGGTCGGCCGGCGATGGTGTCGGCCACATAGGCGCCAGCCGATGCAGCAACGCGAGCCTGTATCGAGGGAGGCAGCGCGCCCGGCCATGTCATCAGCACGGGCAACAGGTCGGACCAGTCCGCACGCGAGCGCGGCGTTACCTCGACCAACAGCGACAGGGCGGCCCGGTAGCTATGGAACGCCACGCCACGGGTCACCGTATCGCCCTCGGTCGCCGCGACGTTGGCCGCTCGCATCCCAAGGTCCAGCACCAGCCGCATCAGGCGCGAGGGCGACAGACGCAGCCGGGAGATATATTGCTCGCCGCGAAGTCATAGGCGTTCTTGGTCTGCTGGCCCTGCCACAGGGCGCCGGCACCGCCATAGCGCGAGCCCGCCGCCTGATAGTCGTTGACGTTCGCCGCGTTCCTGAACGAGCGGGCGCGCTGGTCGCCCTCGAACATCGCCACGTCGCCGGCATACTCGCCCTCGGCCAGAAGGCCCGCCGTCGTCATGCTGTCGTCCACCGCAGCGCCAGAGGCGGCCATCACAGCCTGCGCACGGCCTGCCATGAGGCGACCCTTGCGCTTGGCCTCGATCATGGCGCGCTGGCCCTTGGCGGCCTCGTCATTGGCTGCGGCGCGGTTCTGTGCGGCCTCCGATTCCTGCTGCTTGGCCTGCGCTTCCATCGCCTGCTGCCGCATCTGGGCATTCTGCATGGCAATCTGCCCGGCCTGCTGCTGCGCGGCGGCCTGGTTCTGCGAGCCGATGAACGACATGCCGGCGCCCAGCACTGTCATGCCCATGCTGATGAAAGGCATCGCCGCAGCCAGGGGGCCGAAGCGCGCCTTGTCGTAGATCAGTTGCGGCTGCCAGGGGTGACGGTTAGTCGACATTGGGGACCGTGACGGTAATTACTCACCCCCCTGCAGGCGACCAAGCGGCGGTTCTGCGGTTTGAGTGGGTTGCGATGGCGCGGCGGATGGCGGCGAGAGCCGTGTGTCCTTCGA
>LNFM01013802.1_pt1 | contig 17074 bp, 13 predicted proteins | sample 596031 | NCBI WGS metagenome assembly LNFM01 (sample SAMN04254537, study PRJNA301005) | activated carbon metagenome | isolation source: dual media filters at the Ann Arbor, Michigan drinking water treatment plant | place: USA: Ann Arbor
TGTGCCGATCGCGATGGAAGAGAAGCTGCGCTTCGCCATCCGCGAGGGCGGCCGCACCGTCGGCGCCGGCGTCGTCGCCAAGATTATTGAGTAAGCCGACAACAGAGGTCATGCCCGGGCTTGTCCCGGGCATCTCGATAAAAACGGCACTGCGGCGCAAATGAATCGGGATTGCCGGGTCAAGCCCGGCAATGACGAAAGAGAAACAAGAGGACCGTCGTCTTAGGAGTGTAGCTCAACTGGCTAGAGCACCGGTCTCCAAAACCGGGGGTTGGGGGTTCGACTCCCTCCACTCCTGCCAGACGGCAGGCAATGAAGTTCGGCAAGGGAAGTTCGGCAAGGATTTCGGAAGGTAAAATGGCGAATCCGTTTGAGTTTCTGCAGCAGGTCCGGAACGAAACCGCCAAGGTCGTCTGGCCGACGCGGAAGGAAACGCTGATCACGACGATCATGGTGTTCATCTTCACCATCCTCGCCGCGATTTTCTTTCTGCTCACCGATCAGGTGATTCAGTTTGTCATGGGCTTCGTTCTCAACATTCTGCGTTGAGGGGAGATCGTTTTGGCCAAGCGCTGGTACATCGTCCACGCCTACTCGAACTTCGAGAAGAAGGTCGCGGAGTCGATCCGTGAGCAGGCGCAAAGCCGCGGGCTCGCGGACCACTTCGACGAAATCCTCGTGCCGACCGAAAAGGTCGTCGAGGTCCGGCGCGGACGCAAAGTCGACTCCGAACGCAAGTTTTTTCCGGGCTATGTGCTCGTGAAGTGCGAGCTGACGGACGAGGCTTACCACCTCATCAAGAATACGCCGAAGGTCACGGGATTTCTCGGCGCGGACAAGAAACCGATTCCGATTTCGGATGTGGAAGCGAACCGCATCCTGCATCAGGTGCAGGAAGGCATCGAGCGTCCGAAGCCGTCGATCACCTTCGAGATCGGCGAACAGGTGCGCGTGTCGGACGGGCCGTTCGCGTCCTTCAACGGCACCGTCGAAGAAGTGGACGAGGACCGTTCGCGCCTCAAGGTGGCGGTCTCGATTTTCGGCCGGGCCACCCCGGTCGAGCTGGAGTTCACGCAAGTCGAGAAGAGCTAAGGCAAGAGAACTGAACATTGTGGGAGGCGAGGGCGCTTCGCCAAGGCGTCTGAACCGGACCACGAACCGAGAAACCAGCGATGGTTTCGCAACGGAGTAAGTGATGGCGAAAAAAGTAACCGGATTTTTGAAATTGCAGGTACCGGCGGGCGCGGCTAACCCCGCGCCGCCCATCGGCCCCGCCCTGGGTCAACGCGGCCTGAACATCATGGAGTTCTGCAAGGCGTTCAACGCGCAGACGCAGAAGATGGAAAAGGGAATGCCAATTCCCGTGACCATCACCATATTCGCAGACCGCTCGTTCACCTTCGAGATGCGGACGCCGCCGGTGTCCTACTTTCTGAAGAAGGCCGCGAAGCTCGAGAAGGGCTCGAAGACCCCGGGTCTGGGTTCGGTCGGCAACATTTCCAAGGCGCAGATCAAGGAAATCGCTGAAGCGAAGATGAAGGACCTGAACTGCGACTCGGTCGAAGCGGCGATGGAAATGATCAAAGGCTCGGCCCGTTCGATGGGCCTTCAGGTGCAGGAGTAACGCGGATGGCACATGGAAAGCGTTACAAGAAAGCCGTCGAAGGCGTCGAAATCGCGAAGTCCTATCCGCTGGAAGAGGCGGTGAAACTCGTGAAAGAGCGCGCCAAGGCGAAGTTCGACGAGACGATCGAGATTGCGATCAATCTCGGCGTCGATCCGCGCCATTCGGACCAGATGGTGCGCGCGGTCGTGAATCTTCCGAACGGCTCCGGCCGCACTTCAAAAGTCGCCGTCTTCGCCAAGGGTGCGAAAGCAGACGAAGCCAAGGCCGCGGGTGCCGACATCGTCGGCGCGGAAGACCTGTTTGAAAAGGTCAACGCCGGCACGATCGACTTCGACCGCTGCATCGCGACCCCCGACATGATGCCGCTCGTCGGTCGCTTGGGCAAAGTGCTTGGCCCGCGCGGGCTGATGCCGAACCCGAAGGTCGGCACCGTGACCAACGATCTCGTGGCCGCGATCAAGGCGCAGAAGGGCGGCGCCGTCGAGTTCCGCACCGAGAAGGCGGGCATCGTGCAGGCCGGGGTCGGCAAGGCCTCGTTCACCGAGAACGCGCTGGCCGAGAACATCAAGGCGCTCGTGGATGCGGTCGCCAAAGCAAAGCCGCAGGGCATCAAGGGCACCTACATCCAGAAGATCTCGATTTCTTCGACGATGGGCCCGGGGGTGCGTGTCGAAACCAACAGCGTTTTCGGACGCTGAGGAAACGAATTTCGCGAGGCTTTTCCGCATCCTAGGGAAAGCTTCGCAACGAGTTTCGCAAGCGGCTCAAGTGCCGCTTGCGAGAAGGGCCGGAAGAAGAGTCCCGAACGGGAAAATTCCTCCGGCGTCCTGTCCGAGACTGCAGGTGCGTGTTCACACGCTTAAACCGCAAGGGCCAGCAATAGACGGGGATCGAACGGATTTCGGGCGAATGCCCAGGATCGGTTTGAACCACACCTTGGCCGGCTTGCTCGCAAGCAGGTGTCCAGGCGTACAGGGCAAATGAGCGTCGACCGCTCTTTGTCTCGGTAAGGCAGAGACGGACGGCAAGGTGAAACCGGCGACGGAATGTTTCCATCGCCAACCGGAGAGAGAAAAAGTGGACCGGACGGAAAAAGCAGAGATGGTCACGCAGCTCCAGGGCGTCTTCAAAAACGCCCAGGCGGTCGTGGTCGCTCACTATTCCGGGCTCACCGTTGCCCAGATGACGACCTTGCGTCGTCAGATGAAGCAAAAGGGCGCCGGAGTGAAGGTCGCTAAGAACCGTCTCGCCAAGAAGGCTCTCGAAGGCAGTGAAGTTGCCCACATCGCGCCCCTCCTGAAGGGGCCGACCATCATCGCTTACTCAAGCGATCCGGTCACGGCGCCGAAAATCGCCGTCGACTTCGCCAAGGCGAACGAACAGTTCGTCATTCTCGGCGGTGCGATGGGTGCGACGAACCTGAACGTTGACGGCGTCAAGGCGCTCGCCTCGCTGCCGTCGCTCGACGAACTGCGCGCGAAGTTGCTCGGCCTGTTGCAGGCTCCGGCAACCAAGATCGCGCAACTCGCCAACGCGCCGGCTGCGAAGCTGGCACGCGTGTTCGGGGCATATGCCGCCAAGACTGAATAGAGAGTTGAAGCAGACGGTTCCGGTAATTTGGTTCGAACTTAGAGGAATGAGACATGGCTGATCTAACGAAGATCGTTGAAGACCTTTCCAAGCTGACCGTTCTGGAAGCGGCCGAGCTTGCGAAGATGCTTGAAGAAAAGTGGGGCGTTTCCGCAGCCGCCGCAGTCGCGGTGGCCGCAGCGCCGGGAGCCGGTGCAGCAGCGGCCGAGGAAAAGACGGAGTTCACCGTCGTTCTCACCGCCGCCGGCGACAAGAAGATCGAGGTCATCAAGGAAGTCCGTGCCGTCACGGGCCTCGGCCTCAAGGAAGCCAAGGACCTCGTCGAGGGCGCGCCGAAGAACGTCAAGGAAGGCGTGTCGAAGGACGAGGCCGCGAAGATCAAGGCGACCCTGGAAAAGGTCGGCGCGAAGGTTGAGCTGAAGTAATCGCGCAGGCGATTACTTCAGCGAAATCCCCGGGCGAGCGAAGCGAGACCCGGGGATCAAGAAGTTAAGTGCGTGAACAAGGCGGGCGGCGCGGTTTCGCGCCGTCCGTCTCGCCCGCCAACCGGGCAAGAGATCGAGTGCAATGCGAACGCACGGGGCGCGGCGTTTCGCGGAAGGATAGAGGAAGAGATGGCGCAGACCTTCACCGGACGAAAGCGCGTACGCAAGTTCTTCGGACACATCGCGGAAGTCGCGGAGATGCCGAACCTGATCGAGGTTCAGAAGGCATCCTACGACCAGTTCCTGCAGATCGAGCACACGAAGGGCGAGCGCGACGACGACGGCTTGCAGGCCGTATTCAAGTCCGTGTTCCCGATTTCGGATTTCTCCGGCTCGTCGATGCTGGAGTTCGTCCGCTATGAATTCGAGCTGCCGAAATACGACGTGGATGAGTGCCGCCAGCGCGGCATGACGTTCGCAGCACCGCTCAAGGTCACGCTCCGTCTGATCGTGTTCGATGTCGATCCGGAAACGCAGGCCAAGTCGGTCAAGGACATCAAGGAACAGGACGTTTACATGGGCGACATTCCGCTCATGACGAACAACGGCACGTTCATCGTGAACGGCACCGAGCGCGTGATCGTATCGCAGATGCACCGCTCGCCCGGCGTCTTCTTCGATCACGACAAGGGCAAGACCCATTCCTCGGGCAAGCTGCTGTTTGCCGCCCGTATCATTCCCTATCGCGGCTCATGGCTCGATATCGAGTTCGACGCCAAGGACATTGTGCACGCGCGCATCGACCGGAAGCGCAAGATTCCGGTGACGTCGCTTCTGTTCGCGCTCGGCCTCACGGGCGAGGAAATCCTCAACACTTTCTATCAGCGCCTCGTCTACAAGCGGACGAAGGACGGCGCCTGGCGCGTGCCGTTCGACGCCAAGCGCATGCGCGGCTTCAAGGCCGCCACGGATCTGCGCGACGCCGACAGCGGCGAAGTGGTGATCGAGGCCGGCAAGAAGCTCACCGTGCGCACCGCGCGGCAACTGGCTGAAAAAGGCCTGAAGGCGCTGAAGCTCGCCGACGAGGATTTGTTCGGCCACTACATCGCCGAGGACATCGTCGATCCGAAGTCGGGTGAAATCTTCGCGGAGGCCGGACAGGAACTCGACAAGAAACTGATCGATGGTTTGATCGAGGCCGGCTACAACGAAATCCCGGTGCTCGACATCGACCACGTTTCGGTCGGCGCCTACATCCGCAATACGCTCACCATCGACAAGAATTTGACGCGTGAAGACGCGCTGTTCGACGTCTATCGCGTGATGCGTCCGGGTGAGCCGCCGACGGTGGACACCGCGGAAGCGATGTTCAAGTCGCTGTTCTTCGATCCGGAGCGCTACGATCTTTCCGCGGTGGGCCGCGTGAAGATGAACATGCGCCTCGATCTGAAGGCGGAAGACACCGTGCGCATCCTGCGGAAGGAAGACATTCTTTCCGTCATCAAGACGCTCGTGGACCTGCGCGACGGCAAGGGCGAGATCGACGACATCGACCATCTCGGCAACCGCCGTGTGCGCTCGGTCGGCGAACTCATGGAAAACCAGTACCGCATCGGCCTCCTGCGCATGGAGCGCGCGATCAAGGAGCGCATGTCGTCGGTCGATATCGACACCGTCATGCCGCAGGACCTGATCAACGCGAAGCCTGCCGCGGCCGCCGTGCGCGAGTTCTTCGGCTCCTCGCAGCTCTCGCAGTTCATGGACCAGACCAATCCGCTTTCCGAGATCACCCACAAGCGCCGTCTCTCGGCGCTTGGACCGGGCGGCCTGACCCGTGAGCGTGCCGGCTTCGAAGTGCGCGACGTGCATCCGACGCATTACGGACGCATCTGCCCCATCGAGACGCCGGAAGGCCCGAATATCGGCCTCATCAACTCGCTCGCGACCTTCGCCCGCATCAACAAATACGGCTTCATCGAAACGCCGTACCGCAAGGTGAAGGACGGCCGCGTCACCGAGGAAGTGATCTATCTCTCGGCGATGGAAGAGGGGAAGTATTACGTCGCGCAGGCGAACGTGGCGCTCGATTCCAACGGCAAGTTTACCGACGACCTCATCGTCTCCCGTCACGCGGGCGACGTGCTGCAGATCACGCCGGATCGCGTGGACTTCATGGACGTGTCGCCGAAGCAGCTCGTTTCGGTGGCCGCCGCACTGATCCCGTTCCTTGAGAACGACGACGCCAACCGCGCGCTCATGGGCTCCAACATGCAGCGTCAGGCCGTGCCGCTGGTGCGCGCCGAAGCGCCGCTCGTCGGCACCGGCATGGAGTCCGTGGTGGCGCGCGACTCTGGCGCCGTTATCTCCGCGCGCCGCGCCGGCGTCGTCGATCAGATCGACGGCACCCGCATCGTCGTGCGTGCGAACGAGGAACTCGATCCGTCGAAATCCGGCGTCGACATCTACCGCCTGATGAAGTTCCAGCGTTCCAACCAGAACACCTGCATCAACCAGCGTCCGCTGGTGCGCGTGGGTGACGTGGTGAAGAAGGGCGACGTCATCGCCGACGGTCCATCGACGGAGCTGGGCGAACTCGCCCTCGGCCGCAACGTGCTCGTCGCGTTCATGCCGTGGAACGGCTACAATTTCGAGGACTCCATCCTGCTCTCCGAGCGGATCGTGAAGGAGATGGCCCGCGACACCAAGCTCGGGCCGGAGGAAATCACCCGCGACATTCCGAACGTCTCGGAAGAAGCGCTGAAGAACCTTGACGAAGCCGGCATCGTGTACATCGGCGCCGAAGTCCGTGCCGGCGACATCCTTGTCGGCAAGATCACGCCGAAGGGCGAAAGCCCGATGACGCCGGAAGAAAAGCTGCTGCGCGCCATCTTCGGCGAAAAGGCGGCCGACGTCCGCGATACTTCGCTCCGCGTCCCCCCCGGCGTGCAGGGCACGGTCGTGGAAGTGCGTGTGTTCAACCGCCACGGCGTCGAGAAGGACGAGCGCGCGCTCGCCATCGAGCGGGAAGAGATCGAGCGTCTCGCCAAGGATCGCGACGACGAGCAGGCGATCCTCGACCGCAACGTCTATGGCCGTCTGGCGGAAATGCTGGAAGGCAAGATGGGTGTTGCCGGTCCGAAGGGCTTCAAGAAGGACAGCAAGATCACCCGTGCGGTGCTGGATGAATATCCGCGTTCGCAGTGGTGGCAGTTCCACTCGCCCAACGAAAAGCTCATGACCGAAATCGAAGCGGTCAAGAAGCAGTATGACGAGTCGAAGAAGCGCCTCGAACAGCGCTTCCTCGACAAGGTCGAGAAGCTGCAGCGCGGCGACGAACTGCCGCCCGGCGTGATGAAGATGGTCAAGGTCTTCGTCGCGGTGACCGGCACGGCAACAAGGGCGTGGTTTCCAAGATCGTTCCGGTCGAGGACATGCCGTTCCTCGCTGACGGCCAGCATGTCGATATCGTGCTGAATCCGCTCGGCGTGCCTTCGCGCATGAACGTGGGTCAGATTCTGGAGACCCATTTGGGTTGGGCCTGCGCCGGTCTCGGCGAGGCTGTTTCCCGCGCGGTGAATGCCTATATGAGCAGCAACGATTCGAAGCCGCTCAAGGAACAGTTGAAGAAAATCTACGGCAAGGACGAGACGATCGCCTCGCTGGACGACAAGGCGTTGCTCGAACTCGGCAACAACCTGTCGCGCGGCGTGCCGATTGCGACGCCCGTGTTCGACGGCGCCAAGGAAAAAGACATCGAGGACATGCTCGATCTCGCCGGCCTCGCCAGGTCCGGACAGGTCCAGCTCCACGATGGACGCACCGGCGAAGTCTTCGATCGTAAGGTGACGGTGGGCTACATCTACATGCTGAAGCTCCACCATCTCGTGGACGACAAGATTCACGCCCGCTCGATCGGACCGTACTCGCTCGTCACCCAGCAGCCGCTGGGCGGCAAGGCGCAGTTCGGCGGCCAGCGCTTCGGCGAAATGGAAGTGTGGGCGCTCGAAGCCTACGGCGCCGCCTACACGCTGCAGGAAATGCTGACGGTGAAGTCGGACGACGTCGCTGGCCGCACCAAGGTGTACGAGGCGATCGTGCGCGGCGACGACACGTTCGAAGCCGGCATTCCGGAGAGCTTCAACGTGCTCGTCAAGGAAATGCGCTCGCTCGGCCTCAACGTCGAGCTGGTGAACACCAAGGTGAAGCCGGGACTCGACGGCGACGGGCCCAAGAGCGTCGCGGCGGAGTGATCAGATGCGCGGGGAGGAAGCTCCCCGGGCGGTTGCGTGAATTGCGGTGTGCGCGGGGGGCGCGCGTGCCGCGGAAGTTTCCCTCCCGGAGCAGGGCCCACGGGTTTTGCAGGCCGGACTGAAGGAGAAGGCGAATGAATCAAGAAGTCATGAATGTTTTCGGGCCGACCGTACAGGCGCAGGTCTTCGACCACATCAAGATTTCGATCGCGTCGCCCGAAAAGATTCTTTCGTGGTCCTACGGCGAAATCAAGAAGCCGGAGACCATCAACTACCGGACGTTCAAGCCGGAGCGCGATGGTCTGTTCTGCGCGCGCATCTTCGGGCCGATCAAGGATTACGAGTGCTTGTGCGGCAAGTACAAGCGCATGAAGTACAAGGGTATTATCTGCGAGAAGTGCGGCGTCGAGGTGACGCTGTCGCGCGTCCGGCGCGAGCGCATGGGCCATATCGAGCTTGCGGCTCCGGTCGCGCACATCTGGTTCCTGAAGTCGCTGCCGTCGCGCATCGGACTTCTGCTCGACATGACGCTGAAGGATCTCGAGCGGATTCTGTATTTCGAATACTACGTCGTGATGGAGCCGGGCCTCACCGCGCTGAAGGAGCGTCAGCTCCTCTCGGAAGAAGACTATCTCAAGGCCCAGGAAGAATTCGGAGAGGACAGCTTCACCGCCATGATCGGCGCGGAAGCGATCCGTCTGATGCTGCGCTCGCTCGACCTCGAGAAGCTGCGCGAGCAGCTTCGCGTTGACATGGGCGACACCGATTCCGATATCAAGAAGAAGAAATACGCGAAGCGTCTCAAGCTGATCGAGGCGTTCATGGTCTCCGGCAACAAGCCGGAGTGGATGATCCTCACGGTCGTCCCGGTGATCCCGCCGGATCTGCGCCCGCTCGTCCCGCTGGACGGCGGCCGCTTCGCCACGTCCGATCTGAACGATCTCTATCGCCGCGTGATCAACCGTAACAACCGCTTGAAGCGGCTGATCGAGTTGAAGGCGCCGGACATCATCATCCGCAACGAAAAGCGCATGTTGCAGGAGGCCGTGGATGCGTTGTTCGACAACGGCCGCCGCGGCCGCGTGATCACGGGGGCGAACAAGCGCCCGTTGAAATCGCTCGCGGACATGCTGAAGGGCAAGCAGGGACGTTTCAGGCAGAATCTGCTCGGCAAGCGCGTCGACTACTCCGGCCGCTCGGTGATCGTCGTCGGCCCCGAACTGAAGCTGCACCAGTGCGGCCTGCCGAAGAAGATGGCGCTCGAACTCTTCAAGCCGTTCATCTATTCGCGTCTCGACGCCAAGGGCCTCTCCACCACCGTGAAGCAGGCGAAGAAGCTCGTCGAAAAGGAGAAGCCCGAAGTCTGGGACATTCTCGACGAGGTGATCCGCGAGCACCCGGTGATGCTGAACCGCGCTCCCACTTTGCACAGGTTGGGCATTCAGGCGTTCGAGCCGGTGCTCATCGAGGGCAAGGCGATCCAGCTGCATCCGCTCGTTTGCGCGGCGTTCAACGCCGACTTCGACGGCGACCAGATGGCCGTCCATGTTCCGCTCTCGATCGAAGCGCAGCTGGAAGCGCGCGTGCTGATGATGTCCACGAACAACATCCTGCACCCCGCGAACGGCTCGCCGATCATCGTGCCGTCGCAGGATATCGTGCTGGGTCTCTACTACCTCTCCATCGTTCGCGAGAACGAGCCGGGGCAGGGCATGATGTTCGGCAATATCGGCGAACTGGAGCATGCGCTCGCCACCGGTGCCGTGTCGCTGCATGCCAAGATCAAGGGCCGCTTCATCACGGTCGACGACAAGGGCAACAATGTCTCGAAGGTTTACGAGACGTCGCCCGGCCGTCTGCTGCTGGCCGAAGTGCTGCCGAAAAGCCCGAAGATCCCCTTCGACCTCATCAACAAGCTGATGACCAAGAAGGAAATCTCCTCGATGATCGACCAAGTCTATCGTCACTGCGGTCAGAAGGAAACGGTGATCTTCTGCGATCGCATCATGGCGCTCGGCTTCCACCACGCGTTCAAGGCCGGCATCTCGTTCGGCAAGGACGACATGGTTGTGCCCACGAAGAAGTGGGCGATGGTCGAAGGCACCCGCACGCTCGCCAAGGAATTCGAGCAGCAGTACAACGACGGCGTCATCTCCCAGGGCGAAAAATACAACAAGGTCGTCGATGCCTGGTCGAAGTGCACCAAGAGCATCGCCGACGAGATGATGAAGGAAATCTCGGCCGTCAAGAGAGACGATCAAGGCCGCGAGTTGCCGATCAACTCGATCTACATGATGTCGCACTCCGGTGCGCGCGGTTCGCCCGAGCAGATGAAGCAGCTCGCCGGCATGCGCGGACCGATGGCGAAGCCGTCCGGCGAGATCATCGAAAGCCCGATCATCTCGAACTTCAAGGAAGGGCTGTCCGTCCTTGAATACTTCAACTCGACCCACGGCGCCCGCAAGGGTCTGGCCGATACCGCGTTGAAGACCGCGAACTCCGGCTACCTCACGCGCCGTCTCGTCGACGTCGCGCAGGATTGCATCATCAACGAAGCCGATTGCGGCACCAAGGCCGGCATCAAGATGCGCGCCATCATCGACGCGGGCCAGGTCGTCGTCTCCCTCGGCACGCGTATCCTCGGCCGCACCATCGCCGATGACATCACCGATCCGAAGTCGGGCAAGGTGATTGTGAAGCGCGGCGTGCTGCTCGAAGAGCCGCATGTCGAGGCGGTCGCGCAGGGCGGGGTGCAGGAAGTGCGCATCCGCTCGGTGCTCACTTGCGAAACGGTCAACGGCGTTTGTCAGAAGTGCTACGGGCGCGATCTTGCCCGTGGCACGCCGGTCAACCTCGGCGAAGCGGTCGGCGTTATCGCCGCCCAGTCGATCGGTGAGCCGGGTACCCAGCTCACGATGCGCACCTTCCACATCGGCGGCGCGGCGCAATTCGCGGAACAATCCTTCATCGAGTCCAATTTCGAGGGCAAGGTGAAGATCAAGAACCGCGAAGTCGTGAAGAACTCGCAGGGCGAACTGATGGCGATGAGCCGTAACCTCACCGTCATCGTCGTCGACCAGGACGGCACCGAACTCGCCACGCACCGTGTTCCCTACGGCGCGCGCCTGAAAGTCGACGAGAACGACACGATCAAACGCGGTCAGCGCATCGCGGAGTGGGATCCGTACACTCGTCCGATTTTGACGGAAGTGGACGGCACGGTGAACTACCACGATCTGGTGGACGGCCAGTCGCTTTCGGAAATCATCGACGAAACGACCGGCATCGCCAAGCGCCAGGTTACCGACTGGCGCACGGGCGGTTCACGCGCGCAGCCCGACCTGCATCCCGCGATCTCGATCGCGGGCACGGGCGGCCAGCTCGCGAAGCTCACGCGTCTGCGCCGTGGCGGCGAAGCGAAATATTCGCTGCCCATGGACGCGATCCTCTCGGTCGATCCGGGCGCGCATGTGAAGGCGGGCGACGTGCTCGCGCGCGTGCCGACCGAAGCCGCGAAGACGCGCGATATCACCGGCGGCCTGCCGCGTGTCGCCGAACTGTTCGAAGCCCGCAAGCCGAAGGATGCGGCGGTGATCGCCGAAATCGCCGGCACCATCCGCTTCGGCAAGGACTACAAGAACAAGTATCGCCTCGCGATCGAACCGAACGACTCCAAGCTGGAGCCGGTCGAATACCTGATCCCGAAGGGCCGCAGCGTCTATGTGCAGGACGGCGATCTGGTCGAAAAGGGCGATTACATCGTGGACGGCAATCCGGCGCCGCACGACATTCTCGCGATCAAGGGCATCGAGGAACTGGCTGCCTATCTCGTGAACGAGATTCAGGACGTGTACCGCTTGCAGGGTGTTGCCATCAACGACAAGCACATCGAGGTGATCGTTCGCCAGATGCTGCAGAAGGTTGAGATCGACGATGCCGGCGAGACCGATCTCATCCCGGGCGAGCAGATCGACAAGATCGAAATGGACGAGATCAACGTCAAGGCGAAGGAAGAAGGCAAAAAGCCTGCGAAGGGACACTCGGTGCTGCTCGGCATCACCAAGGCGTCGCTGCAGACCCGCTCCTTCATCTCCGCCGCCTCGTTCCAGGAAACGACGCGCGTGCTCACCGAAGCTGCCGTGCAGGGCAAGAGCGACACGCTCGACGGTCTCAAGGAGAACGTCATCGTGGGCCGCCTCATCCCGGCCGGTACCGGCTCGACCATGGGCAAGCTGCGCACGGTCGCCACGCATCGCGACGAACTCATCGTCGCGGAGCGGAACAAGGAAGGCGTTACTGCGGGCAGCAAGGAACTGATCGAAGGGCCGGCGGCGGAGTAGCAAAGTCATCCCGGGCGCGGCATTGCCGCGGCCCGGGATCGCAATCCTTGAACGGTCCCGGATCGCAGCTACGCTGCGTCCGGGAAGACAATCAGTCTAGGCCGCCGGAAGGCGGCCTTTCTGCTTTAGAGCATAACCGGATTTACTGACTGTGAGCCTGAAGAACAGTTTCGATATTGTTGTCATCGGTGCGGGGGCTGCCGGCATCGCGGCCGGGCGCACGCTGGCCGCCGCCAAGGCCGACTTTATTCTGCTGGAAGCGCGCTCGCGCATCGGCGGGCGGGCATGGACGGTGACGGAAAACCTGCCATTTCCGCTCGATCTCGGCTGCGGCTGGCTGCATTCCGGCGACCGCAATCCGTGGACGGCCATTGCGGAGGCGAGCGGTTTTACCGTGGACCGATCACCCGCGCCGTGGGCGCGTGAAGAAAGCGCACTCGGTTTTGTTCCGGCGGAGTGGGAAGATTTCCGCCGGACATCGGAGGCGTTCTATAAACGCGTGGATGCGGCGGCGGAAGAGAAGGGAGACCGCGAGACGGCTTCACTGCTGGAAACAGGCAACCGGTGGAATCCGCTTCTCCATGCGATCAGCACCTATGCCAACGGCGCTGAACTCAATCGCATATCGATCAAGGACTTCAGCACTTACGATGACAGTGAGGTGGATTATCGCGTGGTGCAGGGTTACGGTGCCGCGATTGCGGCGCACGCCGCCGGATTGCCGGTTGAGCTGAATTGCGCCGCTACCGCCATCGGCCACGGCGGCAAGACGCTGCAGATTGAAACCTCGCGCGGCACGATCGAGGCCCGCGCCGCGATTGTCACCTTGCCAACAAACCTGCTCGCGCGCGGAGCGATCCGTTTCACGCCCGCGCTGCCGGAAAAACTACAGGCGGCATCGGGTTTGCCGCTCGGGCTCGCGAACAAGATTTATTTCTCGCTCGATGATGCCGGGAAATTTCCCGTGGAATCGCGCCTCTTCGGCGACAAGGACAAGGCCGCGACCGGCGCCTATCACTTCCGTCCGCTCGGGCGGCCGCTGGTCGAAGCCTATTTCGGCGGAAGCTTCGCGCGGGAGCTGGAACAGGCGGGCGAGGGGGCCGCGGCGGCGGCTGCCCTCGATGAAATGGTCGCTCATTTCGGCAAAAGCATTCGCGCAAAGTTGCATTTCCTCGCCGGGACTCGCTGGGCGAGCGATCCGTGGGCGCTCGGCTCCTATTCCCATGCGCTGCCGGACCATTCCGGGGCCCGGGCGGAACTGGCAAAGCCGGTTCAGGAGCGGATTTTCTTCGCCGGTGAGGCCTGTTCGCCTGAAAACTTCTCAACCGCCCACGGTGCCTATGAGACGGGCGGCCCGGCGGCGGCCCGGGCGCTCCAAAATCGCCCCTGAACATGCCTGATGGGGATTGGTCGGGGTCCGCGTCGTTGTGGACCGCCCGGATGACCAGAACCGCCCGCCAAATCGAGTCTTCTGGGCCGTTTTCACCTTGACGGGTGCCGACTCCGGGGTCTAAAACCGCGCAACTTTAGACAGGCGGTCGGGATCGCCGGTCGGGCGCGCCTAGCGCTGACCAAGGGTCCCGAGACGCTGTCTCTGACAGCCAAGTGTCAGGTCGTGTGTTCCGCGGTGCATTCCCGCAGCGCGGATTCTCGTCAGCGAACAAGCGCCTCTCCGTGCTTTGGGAGATGGCGCGAATTTCGTTTGGCAGAAGCGCACCCGTCCGGACTGAAATTCTGAGGAAGAGGCGAGGCCGTATGCCGACGATCAACCAGCTCATCCGCAAGCCGAGAGTGGCGCCGCGCTATCGCGACCGCGCGCCCGCGTTGGAGAAGAGCCCGCAGAAGCGCGGCGTCTGCACGCGCGTCTACACCACGACCCCGAAGAAGCCGAACTCCGCACTTCGCAAGGTCGCCAAGGTGCGTCTCACCAACGGCTTCGAAGTGATCGGCTACATCCCGGGCGAGGGCCATAACCTGCAAGAGCATTCGGTGGTCATGATCCGCGGCGGACGCGTGAAGGACTTGCCGGGCGTGCGCTACCACATTCTGCGCGGCGTGCTCGACACGCAGGGCGTCAAGAACCGCAAGCAGCGCCGTTCGCTCTACGGCGCGAAACGTCCGAAGTAGGGAACGAGAGACATGTCACGCCGCCACCGCGCCGAACGCCGCGAAGTCCACCCGGATCCGAAATTCGGGAATGTCAAAATCAGCCGCTTCATGAATTCGATCATGAAGCAGGGCAAGAAGTCGGTCGCCGAAACCATCGTCTACGGCGCGCTTTCGGTCATCGAATCCAAGATCAAGCAGAGCCCGCTGGCCGCCTTCGAGCAGGCGCTCGACAACGTGGCGCCGGCCGTCGAAGTCCGCTCGCGCCGCGTCGGCGGCGCCACCTATCAGGTGCCGGTGGAAGTCCGTCCGGATCGCCGCCAGGCGCTTGCGATCCGCTGGATCATCGAAGCCGCGCGCGAGCGCAACGAAAAGACCATGGTGGACAAGCTGTCGGCTGAACTGCTCGACGCATCCAACAACCGGGGAAACGCCGTCAAGAAACGCGAAGACACTCACCGCATGGCGGACGCGAACCGCGCGTTCTCGCACTACCGCTGGTGATCGAGAGGAATTAGGCAATGCCCCGCATTCATAAAATCGAGGACTATCGCAACTTCGGCATCATGGCGCACATCGATGCCGGGAAGACGACGACGACCGAGCGAATCCTCTATTACACCGGCAAGAGCCACAAGATCGGCGAAGTCCATGACGGCGCGGCCACCATGGACTGGATGGAGCAGGAACAAGAGCGCGGCATCACGATTACCTCGGCCGCGACGACTGCCATCTGGAACAACCATCGCCTGAACATCATCGACACGCCCGGCCACGTGGACTTCACGATCGAAGTCGAGCGTTCGCTGCGCGTGCTGGACGGCGCCGTATGCGTGCTCGACTCCAACCAGGGCGTCGAGCCGCAGACCGAAACGGTCTGGCGTCAGGGCGACAAGTATAAAGTCCCGCGCATCGTATTCGCGAACAAGATGGACAAGACTGGCGCTGATTTCTTCCAGTGCCTGAAGGACATTGTCGACCGCCTCGGCGCGAAGCCGGTGGCGATCCAGTTGCCGATCGGCGCCGAACAGCAGTTCAAGGGCCTCATCGACCTCGTTCGCATGAAGGGTGTCGTCTGGGACGACGAGACGCTCGGCGCTTCCTACAAGGACATCGACATTCCGGCCGATATGCTCGATCAGGCCAAAGAATATCGCGAGAAGCTGATCGAAGCCGCCGTCGAACTCGATGACGGCGCCATGACGGATTACCTCGAAGGCAAGATGCCGGACGAGGCGACGCTGAAGAAGCTGATCCGCAAGGCCGTGATCACCGGCGCTTTCTTCCCGGTGCTGTGCGGCTCGGCCTTCAAGAACAAGGGCGTGCAGCCGCTGCTCGACGCCGTCGTCGATTATCTGCCGAGCCCGCTCGACGTGCCCGCGATCAAGGGGCTGGACGAGAAGGGCAACGAGATCATCCGCAAGCCGGACGACAAGGAGCCGATGTCGCTGCTTGCGTTCAAGATCATGGACGATCCGTTCGTCGGCACCATTACCTTCTGCCGCATCTATTCCGGCGTGCTCACGACCAGCATGGCCGTCTACAATACGACGCGCGAGAAGAAAGAACGCATCGGCCGCATGCTGCTGATGCATGCGAACAACCGCGAAGACATCAAGGAGGCCTTCGCCGGCGACATCGTCGCGCTCGCGGGCCTCAAGGAAGTCCGCACCGGTGACACGCTCTCCGATCCCGACAAGACGGTCATTCTGGAAAAGATGGAATTTCCGGACCCCGTCATCGAGATCGCGATCGAGCCTAAGTCGAAAGCCGACCAGGAAAAGCTCGGTGTGGCGCTCGCGAAGCTTGCCGCCGAAGACCCGTCCTTCCGCGTCTCGACCGATCAGGAATCGGGCCAGACGATTCTAAAGGGCATGGGCGAACTTCACCTCGACATCAAAGTCGATATCCTGCGACGCACGTATAAGGTGGACGCCAATATCGGCGCGCCGCAGGTCGCCTATCGCGAAAAGATCACGAAGACCGTCACCGTCGACTACACGCACAAGAAGCAATCCGGCGGTTCGGGCCAGTTCGCGCGCGTGAAGATCGTGGCCGAGCCGGGTGAACCGGCTTCGGGCTTTGAATTTGAGTCCAAGATCGTCGGCGGCGCGGTTCCGAAGGAATTCATCCCCGGCGTCGAAAAGGGTCTGGAGTCCGTGCTCGGTTCCGGCGTGCTTGCCGGCTTCCCGGTCGTGGACCTCAAGGTCTCGCTCGTTGACGGCGCCTACCACGACGTCGACTCGTCTGCCTTGGCGTTCGAAATCGCCGCGCGCGCGGCACTCCGCGAAGCCCTGCAAAAAGGCGGACCGGCGCTGCTGGAGCCGATCATGAAGGTCGAATGCGTGACGCCGGAAGACTACACCGGCGGCGTCATCGGCGATCTCAATTCCCGCCGGGGCCAGATTCAGGGCCAGGAAATGCGCGGCAATGCCAACGTGATTATCGCGATGGTGCCGCTCGCGAACATGTTCGGTTACGTGAACAACCTTCGCTCCATGTCCCAGGGCCGCGCCACCTTCACGATGCAGTTCGATCACTACGAGCGCGTACCGCAGAACGTCGCTGAAGAGGTCCAGGCGAAATACGCCTGAGACCTCTAAACATTTTTTGGAATAGCCGAAGCAAACGGAGAAAGTCCGATGGCCAAAGAGAAATTCAACCGCAACAAGCCGCATTGTAACATTGGCACGATCGGTCACGTCGACCACGGGAAGACGTCGCTGACGGCTGCGA
>LNFM01007493.1_pt1 | contig 17072 bp, 16 predicted proteins | sample 596031 | NCBI WGS metagenome assembly LNFM01 (sample SAMN04254537, study PRJNA301005) | activated carbon metagenome | isolation source: dual media filters at the Ann Arbor, Michigan drinking water treatment plant | place: USA: Ann Arbor
GGGGAGGGGGCGGGCAGCGCGAGCCGCAGGCAAGGCGCTGGCTGCCCCCTCCCCCACCCCGGCTTTCTCATGGGATCAAAGGGCCTTTCGGCCCTTTGCGGATGGGTTTGGGAAGGCAGAGCCTTCCCAAGGGCCACCAGCGCCCCCCTCACTCCGCGCGCCACAGCCCCCGCCCCGCCAGCCATTCCTGCACCCGGCCCGCCACAGCCTGGTTGTTGCGTTCCATCATCATGAGGTGGCCATTGCCGGCGATCCCGGCATCGGGCAGGTCCAGCACTTCCACGCTGACGCCGGCGTTCTGGGCTGCGGCGAAGACCTCCGTGCCGCGATTGCGGATCGCGCTCCAGCGCGGGTCCTGCGCGATGAAGTCGCCATAGAGCGCCAGGATGGGAATATCGCGCAGCGCGGCGAGGGCTGCGGCCGTGCTCTCGCCAAAGCCGGAGGGTTCGACCAGCACCAGCGCGCGCACGAGGGCGGGCCTGGCCTGGGCGGCGCGGAAGGCGAAGAGCGCGCCTTGCGCATGCGCCACCACCACCGAAGGCCCCACGCGTTCCAGCAGCGCGATATAGGCGGCGAGCTGGGCTGCGTCGGTGGTGGTCCAGCGCGGCACCATCTGCGCCATCAGCCCGTCATAGGCCTCTACGGGGAACTGGCCGCCGGGCTGGGCGGTGCGGCTGCGATAGCTGCCGGGGCCGGGGCCGATGCGGAAGCGTTCCCAGGGGTCGGCGGTGGTGAGGAAGAGGGGGTCGCCGGTGAAAATCTCCGGGCTCATCGCCCAGCCGGCGCGGCCGCGTTCCACCGCGTCGCTGACATAGACGCTCCAGCCGCGGCGAAGGAAGTAGAGCTGCCAGCCTTCGCGCCCATCGGGGGTGGTTTCCCACACCACGCCCGTCATGCCGCCGCCATGCCAGAGCATGAGCGGAACCGCGCCCTGGCGGCGGGCGGGGTGGTGGAACTGGGCGTAGAGACCTTCGACGCGATAGGTGCCGTTCGGATCGATGCGCACCGGCCGGCTGCCTGGCACCAGCACGACATCGCGCGCCGGCCGGCCGCTGACCTGGGCCTCCCGCCCGCCGACATGGAAGCTGCCCATGGCGGTGATCGCGAGCGGCGGCTCCTCGGCCGGCGCGGGGCCAGCGAGCAGGGCGAGCAGCAGCGGCAGGGCCGGGGCGAGGCGCATGGCGGCAGTTTACACGCGGCTGTGCCGCCGCGTCACACCCCCTTGGGGGGTGGCCCCCTGTCGCGCCGCCATGCAGCATGAGGCATGGCCATGCTGCTCTTTCCATTCGCTGCCCTGCTGGAGATCGCCGGTTGCTTTGCCGTCTGGGCGTGGTGGCGCGGCCAGGCGGGGCTGGCCTGGCTGGCGGTCGGGCTGGCGGCGCTGGCCGGCTTCGCGGCGGTGCTGGCGCTGGTGCCCGGCGCCCAGGCCGGCCGCGCCTTCGCGGCCTATGGCGGGGTCTATATCGTGGCCAGCCTGGGATGGATGTGGGTGGTGGAGGGCGCGCGGCCGGACCTCTGGGATGGTGCGGGCGCCCTGCTCTGCCTGACCGGTGCCGCGATCATTCTCCTGGCGCCGCGGTGATGGACGCCTGGGCGCACCCATGCGAGCCTCCGGCGAGATAAGGGGGAAACCATGGCGCGAATCCGCACCCGCACCCGGGCAGACCTGCCCGCGGAAGACCAGGACCTGTTAAAGCGCGACATCACGCTCTACCGCGTGCTGTCGAACAACCCGACCGCCATGCGTGCCTTTTCGGGCCTGGGGCAGTATATCCGGCACAAGAGCATCCTGGACGCGCGGCTGCGCGAGCTGGCCATCCTGCAGGTCGGCTGGGTCGCGCGGGCACCATATGAATGGTCGCACCACATCAAGATTGGCTATGATTTCGGTGTCACCGACGATGACATCCGCGCCCTGATCGCCGAGACGGCGGGCGAGGCCACGGCGCTGGACGCCCAGGCCCGCCTGGTGCTGCGTGCGGCGCGCGAGGCCGCAGCGGGGCCCGGCGTTTCGGCCGGGACCTATGCCGAGCTGGAAGCATTCCTCGATGAACCACGGATGGTGGATCTGGTCGTGACCATCGCCTTCTATTGCGGCGTGGTGCGGCTGCTCGCCAGCTTCGAGGTTGATGTGGAGCCGGAATACCAGCCCTACCTCGACAAATATCCCTTCCCCGAACAGGAGTGAGTGGCATGGCCGGTCGGCTTGCGGGCAAACGCGTTTTCGTCACCGCCGCGGGCCAGGGCATGGGCCGGGCATCGGCGCTCGCCATGGCGGCGGAGGGAGCCCATGTGGTGGCCACCGACCGGGATGCTGCGAAGCTCGCCGGGCTGGAGGCAGCGGGCATCGAAACCCATGCGCTGGATGTGCTGGATGATGCGGCAGTGGCGCGCAGCGTGGCGGCGGCCGGGCCGCTTGATGTGCTGTTCAACTGCGCGGGCTTCGTCCACCAGAACACCGCGCTGACCTGCACGGACGCCGATTGGGATTTCGCCTTCGCGCTGAATGTGCGGTCGATGTGGAAGGTGCTGGCAGCCGCCCTTCCGGGGATGCTCGAGCGCAAGCGCGGCTCGATCATCAACATGGCCAGTGCGGCGGGCTCGATCAAAGGGGCGCCCAACCGCTTCGTCTATGGCACCACCAAGGCGGCCGTCATCGGCATGACGCGGGCGGTGGCGGCGGATACGGTGACCCAGGGCGTGCGCTGCAACTGCCTCGCACCCGGCACGGTGGATACGCCCAGCCTGCATGACCGCATCGCCGCCAATGCCGATGCGGCGGGCGGCTTCGAGGCATCGCGCGCCGCCTTCATCGCGCGGCAGGCGATGGGGCGGCTGGCGACGGCGGAGGAGCTGGCGATGCTGGTGGTCTATCTCGCGACCGATGAGAGCGCCTTCGTCACCGGGCAGGCGATCGTGATCGACGGCGGCTGGACGCTATAGCGCGGCGGCGTAGGCTGCGGGCGAGAAGCCGACCAGGCGGCGGTCGCCCAGATCGAGCACCGGCCGCTTGATCATGCTGGGCTGGGCCAGCATGAGCGCGATGGCGCGGGCTTCGGTGAGGCCCGCCCGGTCGCCTTCGGGCAATTTGCGAAACGTGGTGCCGGCGGTGTTGAGCAGCGTCTGCCAGCCATGCTCGGCGACCCATCCCCTCAGCACGGCCTCATCGAGCCCCTGGGTCTTGTAGTCGTGGAAGGCATGCGCGACGCCATGGGCATCGAGCCAGGCCCGCGCCTTCTTCATCGTGTCGCAGTTCCTGATGCCGTGGATGGTGATCATGCGCTCTCCTCAACTGCGGGGTTGGCCTGGGCCTCGGCCGCGGCCAGCAGGTCGCGGGTGTTGTCGTGGCTGGCCTGCGCCATGGCCTGGGCGAAGGGCAGCCAGACCTGGCCGCGGCCGCTATCCTGCTGCACCCCCTGCCCCAGCGCGCGCATGAGGTAGAAGCGCGAGACCACCTGCTTCTCGCCCACCATATACGCGATGTCGCCCAGCTCGCCGTCCAGCCGGGCCCAGATGCCGGACTCCTCGCGCACCTCGCGCACCGCGGCATAGGGGGGGTGTTCGCCATCCTCGATATGGCCCTTGGGCAGCACCCATTGCAGGCGTTCGTCATTGGCCTCGATGAGGAGGTATTCGGTGATGCCGCCCCGCCGGCGAAACACCACCCCGCCGGCATGGCTGGGGCTGCCGGGCGGGGTGCGGGCGGGCGGCAGGGTTGTGCCGGTGCGGGCGGCGAGGGTGATCGCGGCTTCGAAGGCCATCGTCTCGGCCCGGTGGCGCAGGCGCATATGGCCCCAGAGGGTGAGCGGCAGCACCAGCAGCAGCACGGGCAGCGCCCAGGCGCCGAGCAGCAGCGCCATGGTCAGCGCCGCGCAGAAGCGGGCCTCGGCCTCGGCGCGCAGCACCAGGCCAAGCGCCGGCGGGCTTTCGATAGCCAGCAGGGCGCGGCACCAGCCCAGGGTCGAGATCGAATCCTTGCCCTGGAGCGGGGCCAGGGCCTGTTTGCGCAGCCGATCCGCCCGCGCCAGGGCCATGTTCTGCTCCTCGCCGAAGACCAGCCAGAGCAGGGCGCGCAGCGGCGCGGCCAGCAGCCGGCCACCGCGGGCAAGGCTGGCGATCTGCCGGTTCATCGTATGCGCGCGGGCCCAGCCATAGAGCCCGCCCAGCGCGGCGCTGGCCAGCATGTTCACCACGCCCAGCAGGATGGCGGCCAGCAGCATCAACGCCCAGCCGATCGCATCCTCGGGTTCCGCATCCGGCACCAGCAGATAGGCCAGCAGCAGGCCCGGCATGGTGATGGCGGCGAGGTCGACCAGGCTGGCCGAGGATTTATCGGAGCCGCTTCGCATCATTGCATCCCTTCAGCCCGCGCGGGCCTCGAGAAAGGCCTCGACCTCATCGATATCGGCGCAATAGGGGTAATCCTTGTCGCCGAGAAGGATCAGCATCGTCTCGGCATCGCGCAGCATGTAGCCGCCATGGGCGCGCACGCGGGGGTCGGTCTTCGGCGCGATCATGAGATGGATGTTCAGCCGGGTGGCGAGGCGGCGCACCCGGCGTTCAATCGAGCGGGTATTGCCGGCGCGGCTCATGGCACTGCCATCACTGGCATCGCCCGGCCCCGGCTGGGTTGCGTCTTTTGTCGTCGTTCCAGCGGTTCACGCCCCATTCTCCATGGCCCAGGCAGTCCATAGGTCCTGTCGGCCAGGCGTGCCAAGCCCATGGCGGGCGGCGGGTCAGTTGGGGCGCGACGCCACCGGCAGTTCCGTCCCCACCGGCAAGATATCGGCCGCCTCGCGGCGGAAGCGGCCGGGCGACAGCCCGCTCTCACGCGTGAAGGCCGCGGTGAAATGCGACTGGCTGGCGAAGCCGCATTCCAGCGCGATGGCGGCCAGGCTCCAGCGGCCATCCCGCAGCAAATCCCGCGTGCGGGTGAGGCGGCGCGCGAGGACATAGCGCGCCGGCGTCTCGCCCAGCGCCGCCTTGAACATGCGGGCGAAATGGAAGGGCGAGAGGCCGACCAGCGCCGCGATCTCGTCCAGGCTGATCTGGCGGCTGAGATTGGCCTCGACGTAATCCGTCACCCGCCGCAGCTTGGCCGGCGCGAGGCGGATGCGTTGGCTCGGCGGCTCGATGCCGCGCGGGTCGCAGCGGGAGAGAAGATTGGCGATGACGCGCATCAGGCTGTCCACCACCATGTCGGAGCCGAAGCCGGGGTTCTGGATCTCGGCCACGATCATGCTGGCGAGCTGCGTCACCCGGTCGTTCTCGGCCAGGAAGAGCGGCGATTGCAACGTGCCGTCGGGCCGCAGCGTCATGCCGGCCAAGGCGCCCCGGGCGAGGGACAATTCCACGAAGCCGGTCTCGGCCGGAAACTCCAGCATCGAGCCCAGTGTGACCGGCACGAAACTGATCATGCCCCGGCGCATGCTGCCATCCACCCGCTGGCCATGGCAGTGGCCGATCAGCGCGCCGGGGGTGTTGGTGTTGAGGATCAGCGTGTCCGTCCGGGTCCGGCGGCAGAACAGGCCGGCCATGCGCACATTGCGCACGCCGATGTGGCGGACAGCCTGGATGGGGGCCCCGGGTTGGGAGAGCACCTCGCCGATCGGTTCGGCCGAAAAGCGGCTTTCGTCATAGCTGAGCTCGCCGGTGGTCGGCGCGATGGTGGGTTGAAACTGCAAGATGCGGGGCTCCGGAAAACGGCGGTCAGCAACGGCCGTCCTGGCAAGGGGCCGCTACCATACGGCGCCTGGCCAAGGATGGACCATGATGCGCAGTGTCCCCTCCCACGGGTTGTATAGTGTTGGATGCGGCGCGCCCGGGTCAACGGGCGGAGGGTTTCACAATCGGGCGACCGATGCCGGCCGGCGCTTGGGCATGCCGGCTCCGCCCGGCCCGTGCCGGCGATCAGGCGACGCGCCTGCCCTTGAACAGCAGCGTCATGAAGGCGAGGTCCAGGCCGCGCGGCATGATGGGCGCGCTGCCCATCACGATGGCGGCGACCGGGCCGATGATGACCGAACGGCGCCGCCGGCGCGCGGCACCCAGCACCGCGCGTGCCACCTTGGCAGGTCCCACGGTCGGGAAGAGGCGGTGGACCAGCGTGGTCTTCAGATCGGCCTTGCCGGCCGAGCCGAAGCTGGTGCGCACCGCCGGCGGATGGATCGCGCTCACGCTCACGCCATGCTGGCGCAGCTCGCTCTCCATGGCGATGCTGAGATTGGTCACGAAGGCCTTGCTGGCGGCATAGGCGGCGAAATAGGGCGTGGGCCGGGTGGCGACGGCGGCCGAGAGATTGACGATGGCGCCCGAGCCGCGCGCCTTCATGCCCTGTGCCGCCCAATGGCTGAGCCGGGCCAGGGCATTCATGTTCAGCCGCAGCATGAGGTCGAGCCGCGACCAGTCGGTGGCCACGAAGGCGCCGGAGAGGCCATGGCCGGCATTGTTCACCAGCACATCGGGCAGCCAGCCACGGGCGTCGAGAGCGGCCAGGAATTCCTCCAGTGCCTGCGCGTCGGCGAGGTCCAGTGCGGCGATCTCGGGGCGGATCGGGCCCTCGATGCTGGCGGCGGCGGCCTGCAGCCGGGCTTGGTCGCGCGCGACCATGAGAATGGCGGCGCCCTCGGCCGCGGCCTGGCGGGCGGTCTCCAGACCGATGCCTTCGCTGGCGCCGGTGATGAGATAGGTCTTGGTCATGGCGGGTGAGCTCCTGTGCTGGGTCAGGGCCGTGCTTGGCCCGTGGCCGAAACCTAGGAGTTCGAGGTTTGCCGCTGTATTCGTGGCGACTGGAAGTCTCACTCTCGCCGGATGCAACGCTGGTGGGTGGGGGTGCTCACTCCCACTCAATCGTCCCCGGCGGCTTGGATGTGATGTCATAGGTCACCCGATTGACCCCCCGCACCTCATTCACGATCCGCCCCGCCACCCGGGTCAGAAACTCCATCGAGAACGGAAACACATCCGCCGTCATCCCATCCGTGCTGGTCACCGCGCGCAGCGCGCAGGCCATGTCATAGGTCCGGCCATCGCCCATCACCCCCACGGTGCGCACCGGCAGCAGCACGGCAAAGGCCTGCCAGATCGCGTCATAAAGCCCGGCGGCGCGGATTTCCTCCAGATAGATCGTGTCGACTTTCCGCAGCAGGTCGGCCTTCTCGCGCGTCACCTCGCCCGGGATTCGGATGGCCAGGCCCGGCCCGGGGAAGGGGTGCCGGCCGACGATCTCCTCGGGCATGGCCAGTTCCCGCCCCAGCGCGCGCACCTCATCCTTGAACAGGTCGCGCAGCGGCTCCACCAGCTGCATGCGCATCCAATCCGGCAGCCCGCCGACATTGTGGTGCGACTTGATAGTCACCGAGGGGCCGCCGGTGGCGGACACGCTCTCGATCACATCGGGGTAGAGCGTGCCCTGGGCCAGGAAATCCGCGCCGCCGAGTTTTTCCTGCTCCGCCTCGAAGACCTCGATGAACAGCCGCCCGATGGTTTTGCGCTTCACCTCCGGGTCGGTGACCCCCGCCAGCGCCCCCAGAAACAGCTCGGAGGCATCGACATGCACAAGCTTGATGTTGAAGCGGTCACGGAAGGTCTCGACCACCTGCTCGCTCTCCCCCGCCCGCATCAGCCCGTGATCGACATAGATGCAGGTCAGCTGCTCACCGATCGCCTCATGGATCAGCACCGCGGCGACCGAGGAATCGACGCCGCCGGAAAGGCCACAGACCACCCTGCCCTTGCCCACCTGCGCGCGGATGTGCGCCACCGCCTGCGCCCGATAGGCGCCCATGCTCCAATCGCCGGTGCAGCCGCAGACGTCATGGGTGAAATTGCGCAGCAGCGCGGAACCATGCGGGGTGTGCACCACCTCGGGGTGGAACATGGTGCCGTAGAAGCGGCGCTCGTCATTGGCGATGAGTGCGAAGGGCGCGCCCTCGCTTTGCGCCACAACCCGGAAACCGGGGGGCAGCACGGTGATGCGGTCGCCATGGCTCATCCACACCGTCTCGCGGGCACCCACCGCCCAGACGCCATGGGTCAGCGCGCATTCGCCGGTGACATCGACCACGGCACGGCCGAATTCTCGGGCATGGCCGCCTTCCACCACGCCGCCAAGCTGCGCCGCCAGGGTCTGCTGGCCGTAGCAAATGCCCAGGATCGGCAGGCCCATGCCGAAGACTTCCTCCGGCGCGCGCGGGCTTTCACCCTCCGTCACGCTCGCCGGCCCGCCGGAGAAAATCACCCCGCGCGGATTGAACCCCGCGATGCGCCCACCATCCGCCTTGTTGTAGGGCCAGACCTCGCAATAGACGCCGCTTTCGCGCACCCGGCGCGCGATGAGCTGCGTCACCTGGCTGCCGAAATCGAGGATGAGGATGCGGTCTTGAGTCGTTGGTTCCATGGCGGCTTTCACCACAAAGGGCGCGCGGCTTCAACCGCGGGCGGGCGGGCGCGCCCCGTGCAGTGCCCGCCAGCCCCACTCCAGCAGCGGCAGGCCGGTGCGGGCGAAACCCAGCACGCGCTCAACCAGCGCGGGCTCATACATCTCGGCCAGGGTCAGGGGTTGGCGGATGATGAGGTGCCGCAGTTTCAGCGCCTCGGCCAGGGCGGCCGGCGCGGCGTCAAAGGCCTTGGGTAGGCGGCTCAGCGCCTCCTCGCGCGGGAGCGGGTGGCCGGCGCCGGCCAGTCCGGCCTCAATGCCGGCCCAAACCTTCGGCTGCGCCACAATGGCCTGGCGCAGGCTGTGGAGATCGGCCGGCTCTGGGGAATAGAAACCCATGGCCATCAGCCCATCCGTCGGTGTGATGTGGATATAGAGAATGCCCCGCGCCTTTCGGGTGCCATCGCGGGAGAGGATGGCGCCGGCATTGGTCTTGTAGGGGCTCTTGTCATGGGCGAATCGCACGTCGCGGTTGATCCGGAAGAGCGAGGTTTTGCCCGACCCGGTCAGCGGGATGTCATGCGCGGCGAAGGCCAAGGCCAGCGCCTCGACCAGGGCGGCCAGCGGCGCCTTCACCTCGCTTTCATATTCGGCCTTGTGGGCCAGGAACCATTCGCGGTTGTTATTCGCCGCCAAGCCCCGCAGAAAATCTGTGGTGGCAGGGGAGAAGTGGCTCATGCCTCGCGGTGGAGGCCAAGCTTCTCCTGCGCCGCGCGGTCGGAATAGGCGAAGAGGACGAGCTCGGTTTCGGCGTCCAGCACCAGCTCGGCCCAGCTCGGCACCACCAGCAGGTCGCGTGGCGCCAGGGCATGCGCCGTGCCATCGACCAGCGCGCGGCCCTGCCCCTCCACCACCACGAAGACCGTGCCGTCGGTCGCCCGGCGCGGGCGGGTGGCGAAGCACCGCGGCAGCAGGCGGACATGGGCGGAGATGGTGGGCATCACCGGCCCGCCATCGGCGGGGTTGCGGAATTCCAGGGCGTGGCCGAGCGCCGGATCGGGCGCCTCGGCCCGCGCCATCAGGGCCAGGCTCTCGCGCCATTCCGCGTAGGGGTAGTGGAACAGGGGCTGCGCCTGCGGCCGACGCGCCGCCGCGCTGCCGGTGAAGGGGCGAAGGTTGCGGCCATAGCGCATGGCCGTATCGCCAGGGGCGGCGGTGACGGGATGCTCGCCGCCCATACGCTCCGCAAAACTGGCGGCGTAGAAGCGCACCGTTGGGATATCGAGGCCATCGAGCCAGATCATCGGGCTCGCGCTGTCATTGCCGTGGTCGTGCCATTGCCAGTTCGGCGTCAGCACGAGGTCGAAGGGGCGCATCACCGCGCGCTCGCCATCCACCGCGGTGTGGGCGCCCTCCCCCTCCATGACGAAGCGGAGCGCTGATTGGGTGTGGCGGTGGCAGGGCGCGACCTCGCCGGGCAGGATGAGCTGAAGGCCGGCATAGAGGCTGTTGGTGATGGCGGAACTGCCGGGCAGGCCGGGGTTTTCCAGGATCAGCACCCGCCGCTCGGCCTGTTCGGCCGAGATCATGCCGCCGGCGCGCATGAGAAATTCCCGCGCGGCCGCATAGCGCCAGTGCCAGGGATGGGCCGCCGTGGAGGGCTGCGGCGTCACCAGGGCGTGCAGCACCTCCCACAAGGGGTAGAGGCTTTGCGGCTGCATCTCGGCATAGAGGGCCTGGAGTGCGGCCCGCTGGCTGTCGGGGTGATGTGTATCCATGGCAAGAGATTAGGCCGGCAAGCCGCGGGCTGGAAGCAGCGATTCAGTTGTAGCCCAGTGTCAGTTATAGCCCAGGGTCAGTTATAGCCCAGAGCGTGCAGGGCGGGCTCGATCTCATGCTCCACCGCGGCGAAGGCGGCGGCCATGGCCATGGAATTGTCGCGGGCGGCGGCCTCCAAAGTGGCCAATGCGGTGGCGAGGCCGGCCAGGCCGAAATTGGCCGCCATGCCGCGCAGCGCATGGGCCTGTTCCCGCGCCCTGTCGCGTTGCGCCCGGCCCACGGCCTGGCGCAATTCCGGGACACGGACACAAAGTTCATCGCCACACAGGCGGGCTACCGACGGGGGGATCGATCGCACATTCATCATCACATCAGGTGCCTCACCGGGGGCAGACGTGCCAAGACACGGCTGCGTGAGTTGAGCCATTCAGCGCCGTTTCTCAAAAGAAAATACGCATTGGCAATTCATAGTTGCGTTACCCCGAAAAATCCACCCACTTATGGTTGTAATTTTGTGATGACAATGGTGTGGGTTCGCGCCCCGCGCAGGCTGGTCTGCCCGCTCCATCCGCAGGCCGGCTTGTGTCGCACTGCACCCGATGCGATTGTTCGGCCCGTTCAAAGACGTTCCCGCAAGCCCGGCCATCGCGCCAGGTCGCGGGGCCGGGCCGGATATCGGCCGCATCGCAATGGGCCCCATCGAACAGGCCCTGGCAATCAGTGCGCCGAATGGCGCCAAGAGGAATGGCAATGGCAAAGATCAAGGTAAAGACCCCCGTCGTGGAGATGGATGGGGATGAGATGACTCGGATCATCTGGGCGTTCATCAAGGACAAGTTGATCCACCCCTATCTCGACATCGACCTGAAGTATTACGATCTGGGCGTTGAATACCGCGACCAGACCGATGACCAGGTCACCATCGACGCGGCGAATGCCACCAAGCAATACGGCGTGGGCGTCAAATGCGCGACCATCACCCCGGACGAAGCCCGGGTGGCGGAATTCAATCTCAAGAAGATGTGGCGCAGCCCCAACGGCACCATCCGCAACATTCTCGACGGCACGATTTTCCGCGAGCCGATCATCTGCAAGAACGTCCCCCGCCTGGTGCCGCACTGGTCGAAGCCCATCGTGGTCGGCCGCCACGCCTTCGGTGACATCTACCGCGCCGTGGAAATGAAAATCCCCGGCGCCGGCCGTGTGGCGCTGACCTACACGCCCGCCGATGGCGGCGCCCCGGTCGAGATGGGCGGCTTCGACTTCCCCGCGACCGGCGGTGTGGCGATGGGCATGCACAACCTCAACGCCTCCATCGAGGGCTTCGCCCGTGCCAGCCTGAACTATGGGTTGAGCCGCGGCTTCTCGGTCTATTTCAGCCACAAGAACACCATCCTTAAGGCCTATGACGGCTCCTTCAAGGACATTTTCCGCCACGTCTACGACACCGAGTTCAAGAGCCGCTTCGAGGCTGCCAGCCTGACCTATGAGGACCGGCTGATCGACGACATGGTGGCCTCCGCGTTGAAATGGGAAGGCGGCTATGTCTGGGCCTGCAAGAACTATGATGGCGATGTGGAGAGCGACATCGTGGCGCAGGGTTTCGGCTCCCTCGGCCTGATGACCTCCGTGCTGCTCTCGCCCGATGGCAATACGGTGGAATCGGAAGCCGCGCATGGCACGGTGACGCGCCATTACCGCGAGCACCAGAAGGGCCGCGAGACCTCGACCAACCCGATCGCCAGCATCTATGCCTGGACGCGCGGCCTCGCCTATCGCGGCAAGTTCGACAACACGCCCGATGTGGTGGATTTCGCCAATGCGCTGGAGGCGGTCTGCATCGAGACGGTGGAAGCCGGCGACATGACCAAGGACCTGGCCGCCCTGATCGGGAAGGACCAGCCCTGGCTCAACACCCAGGCATTCCTGGCGAAGCTTGATGAGAACCTGAAGACGAAAATGGGCTGAACCGCGCAGGGGCCTGCGCCCGCCCGCCCCGGCGCGCGCAGGCTTCACGCGATTGACGCCGTCGCGTCACCGCTTGGACATTCGCGTTTCATTAACCACTGGTAGGACGCCTCCCACACCAATTGGGATTCCTCCATGTCGTTCTCCACCAGCTTTCCGATCGATTTCACTGGCTTTACCGCCGCGGGCTTCCAACCCACCCCGGCCACCGGTCAGCTCGATTCGGATTTCTGGCGTATCCAGGGCTTCTCCGACAATGCCGGGCTTCTGGATTATGGCGCGACCATCACCACCACCGGCGACTATGCCCGTGGCATCCTGGCGGCTGATCCAACCACGGCCGGAGTCTATGCTGCCAATACCGGCCTGGCCGGCGTCGGCACCGCTTTCGTCATCCAGCCAACAGGCGGCGAATTCGGCACCACGCCGGGCACCATCACGCTGCGGGTGCAGTATACCGGCGCCTCGCCGCTCTCCTCATTCACCTTCGATTACGACGGCATCTATCGCAACAACGCCGACCGTTCGGTGGCGGTCAATTTCTCCTATGCCGTTTCCTCGGCGGCGACGCAGCCGGCCAGCTTCTCCGCCAGCGTCGCGCCGCTCGGCTTCACCACGCCGCTGGCGCTGACCGCGAGCGCACCCTGGACGCAGCTTGACCTCTCGGCGCAGACCATCAGCGCCTCGGTGAACACCAATGACTACATCTTCCTGCGCTGGTCGATCGGCGACAATGGCGGCACGGGCAGCCGTGACGAGGTCGGCTTCGACAACCTCCTGCTGACCGCGGGCGGCGGCGGCGGCGGCGGCGGGGCCGCGACCATCAGCCTCTCGCCCACCACCATCTCCCTGGCCGAGGGCAATAGCGGCAGCACCGCCTTCAGCTACACCATCGGCCGCAACGCAACCGCGCCGGGCGACGCCACGGTGAGTGTGACGATCAGCGCCGGCACGGGCTTCACCGCCGCCGACATCGCCTCCGTCACCCTGGGCGGCGCACCAATCTCGGGCTTCACCCTGGGCACCCCCTTCACCGCCACCCTGGCCGGCGCCGCCACCACCGCCACCCTCGTGGTGAACATCGCCGGCGACACCATCGTCGAAGCCGATGAGACCTTCACGGTCGCCCTCAGCAACGCCGCCTCCGGCTACACGCTGGGCACCGCCTCGGCCACCGGCACGGTGCTTGATGACGACAACACCACCACCGCCATCAGCTCCATCCAGGGCAGCGGCGCGGCCTCGCCGCTGGTTGGCAACACCGTCACCATCGAGGGTGTGGTGACCGGCGACTATCAGAACGGTGATGGCGACGCCGCCCGCAACCTGCAGGGTTTCTTCGTCCAGATGATCACGGGCGACGGCAATCCGCTGACCTCGGACGGCATCTTCGTCTTTCAGACCGATGGCGCCTCCAGCCCCGGCACCAATGTCAATCTCGGCGATATCGTGCGCGTCACCGGCGTGGTGGCGGAAACCTTCAACGAGACCGAGTTGACGGTCGCCAATTCCGCCACCGGCATCAGCATCGTCACCGCCGGCGCCTATACGCCCGCGCAGGTGATCAGCCAGTTCGCGCTCGATGTGAACCTGCCCGCCACCGGCACCATCACCGTGAGCGGCCGCGTGCTGCCCGACCTGGAATTCGCCGAGGGCATGCTGGTCCGCCTGCCGCAGACGCTCACCATCACCGAGGCCTTCAACCTCGACCGCTTCGGCGAGGTGCGCGTCGCCCAGGGTGGCCAGGCGACCCAGTTCACCCAGACCAATGCGCCCAGCGTCGCCGGCTACAACGCCTATCTGCAGGATCTCGGCTCGCGCTCGATTCTCATCGATGACGGGCTCAACGTGCAGAACCCCAACCCCATCACGGTCCTGGGCAATCCGCTGGCCACCGCCGGTGCGCCGCAGATCGGCGACAGTTTTTCGGGCCTCGTCGGCAATCTGGGCTATGATTTCAGCGAGTACCGCATCCAGGCCTCCAACAGCCCGGTGATCATCGACAGCCAGCCTCGCCCCCCGGCGCCCGGCCGCGCCGATGGCGACCTGAAGCTGGTCTCCACCAACCTGCTGAACTACTTCACGACCATCGACAACAACACGAACAACACCGGCCCGGGCAACAGCTTCGAGTCCCGCGGCGCCAACAACGCCGCCGAACTGGCCCGCCAAACCCAGAAGCTCTACACCGCGCTTGGCCAGCTCGATGCGGACCTGATGGTGGTCAACGAGCTGGAAAACAACGGCTTCGGCGCCGGCAGCGCCATCAGGACCCTGGTGGATGGCTTCAACACCTCACTGGGCGCGCCCGGCCGCTGGAGTTTCGTCGACCCCGGCGTGACCTATCTCGGCGGCGATGCGATCAAGGTCTCCATCCTCTACCGCACCGACCGGCTGGCGATCGCCACCGGCACCACCGTGCAGGTGCTCGATGACAGCGACATCCCCGGCCTGATCACGGCGAACCTTCTGCCGGCCAATTTCCTGTCGCAGAGCACGGTGGGCGCGGTGTTCAACGGCGTGAACACCAGCCGCGCCATCCTGGTCAGCAGCTTCCAGCAAATCGCCAGCGGCGAGGTCTTCACCGTCGCCGCCCTGCACAACAAGTCCAAATCCGGCACGGGCACCGGGCTCGACGCCGACCAGGGCGACGGCGCCGGCAACTGGAACAACCAGCGCCTGCTCGCCAACCAGGCGCTCGACGCCTTCCTCAAGAGCAACCCGACCGGCACCGCCGACCCCGACCGCATCATCATGGGCGATGCCAATAGCTACGCCCAGGAAGTATCGATCAAGAGCCTGACCAATGCCGGCTACAGCAACCTCGTCGAGGAGTTCATCGGCAACGCCGATGCCGCTTCCTTCGTCTTCGACGGGCAGAGGGGATATCTGGACTATGCCTTCAGCAGCCAGTCGCTGAAGCCCTATGTACAGACGGTGGACGAGTGGCGGCTGAACTCGCCCGAGCCGGACGGACTCGACTACAATACCGATTTCGGCCGCCCCACCAGCATCTTCGACGGCACGGTGCCCAACCGCTATTCCGACCACGACCCGGTGGTGGTGAACCTCAAGCTCGACCCGGCCTTGCTGCTGAGCCGCGGCGGCGCCACGGTGGATGTGGGCGATGCGGTGGCGGGCCTCACCCAGGGCGCCCTGGCCGGGGATGTCGTCACGGTGCGCAAGCCCGCCGCCGTCTCGGACGCCGGCAATGCCATGGTCAATGCCAACAACCTGGTCATCGACGCGCCCAGCGGCTTTGCCGGCACATTCACCCTGGCGAATGGCCAGGCCAATATCGGCTCGACCGGCCAGGGCAACATCACCATCGCCGGCAATGCCGGCAACAACAGCATCACCGGCAACCTGGGCGCCAATACGCTCGAAGGTGGCGCCGGCAATGACGTCATCGATGGCGGCGCCGGCACCGACACGGCGCGGTTCTCGGGTGATCTGACGCAATATCGCTTCGGCATCCGCGACGGTGTGACGCTGGTGACCGGGGCGGATGGCTCCGACAGCTTGCGCGATGTCGAGATGGTGGCATTCGGCGCCGCGGCCAGCGTCTCCATCGCCTCGCTGACGGGCACCGCGGCGGATCAGGGCGTGGTGGTGCAGGCGATCGGCGGGGTCCTCGGTTACTTCCTGCCCGAGCTGTATACCGGCCCCGTCGCCGGGTTGCAGAACCAGTTCCTGGGCTCGGCCGTCGGCGAGATCGCGCTGGGCACCGGCCTGAACGACTTCATCAACGCGCTCGGCGGCAATGACGCGATCGATGGCGGCGCCGGCAATGACGTGATCGATGGCGGCCTGGGTTCCAACTTCCTCACCGGCGGCGCGGGCATCGACATCTTCTTCATCGATGGCCGTGGCGCCGCCACCACCAACACCTGGTCCACCATCGCCGATTTCGCGGCCGGCGACCAGGCCACGATCTTCGGCTACCAGCCTGGCATCAGCAATTCCATCTGGGTCGCGAATGATGGGGTGACCGGCTTCACGGGTGCCACCATGCATTGGGACTTCGACGGCAATGGGCTGATCGACACCTCGCTCACCTTCGCCGGCAGGACGCAGGCGTCGTTGCCGGCGCCGCAGTTCGGCGCGGATTACGTGTTCTTCGGCTGAGGGCTGAGCCTGGGGGGGGGGCCGGACGGTCGCCGCCCTCCTCCTGCCCGGCGTTGCGACAGGCTATACTCGCCCGATGACCTATCTTGACTGGGCCGCGCTGGCGGTCTTCCTGGCCTGCTGGATCGGCTATTCCGCGGTGACGGACCGGGTGGACAGGATCCGCCGCCGCAGCGTGATCGCGGCGATGGACGAACACCGCAGGCGCTGGATGCTGGCGCTGCTGGAGCGCTGCAACCGCATCAGCGACACGGCGATCATCGGCAATCTGATGACCAGCACCGGCTTCCTGGCCAATACCTCGATCTTCATCCTGGGCGGGCTGGTGGCCTTGCTGGCCTCGCCCGAGCTGGGGCGGCGGGTGCTGGCGGCACTGCCCTGGGCGCTGCCGCCGGGCAGCGACGCGGCCTGGGAGCTTCGGGTCGGCCTGCTCATGCTGATCTTCGTGCGCGCCTTCTTCGAACTGACCTGGGCGCTGCGGCAATTCAACTACTGCTCGATCCTGATCGGCGGCATCGGCGTCGGTGCGGCCCATACCAGGCAGGCGGAAGTGGCGGCGAAGGTGGCCAATCGCGCGGCGCGGCATTTCAACACCGGGCTGCGGGCCTATTATTTCGGCCTGGCGGCGCTGGCCTGGATCATCCACCCCCTGGCGCTGATCGCGGCGAGCCTCCTGGTGCTGCGGGAGCTGCACCGGCGCGAGTTCAGGAGTGCGGTGCGCGATGCGCTGAACGAGGGATAGCTCAAGGAGAAAATTCCTTGCTTTTTGGACGCCGTAGTGCCTTGGTTCCTGCCTGCAACCCCGAATTGCGCGCCCTCC
>LNFM01007494.1_pt1 | contig 17071 bp, 16 predicted proteins | sample 596031 | NCBI WGS metagenome assembly LNFM01 (sample SAMN04254537, study PRJNA301005) | activated carbon metagenome | isolation source: dual media filters at the Ann Arbor, Michigan drinking water treatment plant | place: USA: Ann Arbor
TGTGGATCGACACCGTGAAGCGCGGTCCGTAGCAGGCCAGCAGCAGGTCGTTCGCCAACGCCGAGAGCGCGGGCCCCGCATCGTCGATCGCCAGCGCGATCAGGCCGTCGTTGCTCATACAGCGCGCGAAGAGGTTCCAGTTGCCAAGCTCGTCCTCGACGCGAACGCTGCGCGCGCGAACGCGCTCGCGGCGCTCGGCCAGAGCGACCACTTGTTTGGACACCTCCTCTACCGTCTGTGCTTCGCGCACCGCCGTCAGCATCGATTGCTCGGTTGCTCCGAAGGCTTCCCGTGCGGCACCCAGCGCCCGGGAGGCCTGCGTCACCTGTCGCTCGTCGAAGGCGGGCGGCAGCGACGCGAGCGCGTGATCCAGGCGCGCCAGCGCTGCCGAGGCCTGCCTCGCCTGTTGTTGCAGTTGCTCCTCGACCGCCTGGCGTGCCTCGGCGATCTGCTGGCGCTCGGCGCGCTCGTCGGCGCTCTCGTTGGCGCTTGTGGCAGCCGCATCGGCGGCCACCGCGGGCCCCAGCGCCTGCAACTCCTGTTCGATCTCGACCAATGTCATCCGTGCCTGCGCGCACGCCGGCGCCTTCGAGCACATCACGGCCAGGCGACTCACCCGCTCGCGCGCGACGGCTTCGCGGCGCTCGGCCCGTGCCAGGTTCTGCGGTGCGCCGGCCAGCGCTTCGCAGCGCTGGCGCGCGGCGAGGAGTTCTTGCTGCGCCGCGGACTTCTCGACGGCCAGCCGGGCCAGCTGGGCCCGGGCGCTCGGGATCAGCGCCTGCGCCTCGCGCGCGTCACCCAGCAGCTTGCAGCGGCCCTGCAGATCCGTACCGACGCAGGGCACCTCGCCGGTCAATCCGAACCGGCGCGCGAGTTCCTCGGCTTTCAGCGCGGCCCGACCCGCCTCCTGCTCGATGCCTGCCACTCGCTGTTCGGCAAGCCGCACCGTTCCTTGGCAGCGCGTCAATGCGTGGGTCTGCTCGCGACAGGCTTCGGTGAGCGCGCTGCGCAGCGCCTGCACGCGCTGCGCCAGCGGCAGGCGCCCCTCCGCACGCCGCACCTCGCCGGCCTCTGCAAGCACTGCCTGGCAACGCTGCCGGGACAGGGTCAGGGCCTGGCGCCGCGAGCGTTCCTGTCGGAGCCGTCCGGCGACCCGCTGGTCAAGTCGCTCCAGCCGTTGCCGCTCGACCAGATCCCGGGACTGCAGCGCACGACGAGCCTGCGCGGTGGTGTCGAGGGTGGTCTGGCGTTCGGCCGCGAGCTGCGCGCGGCGAGCTTCGGTGGCCCGCGACTGCTCGTGCTCGACGGCCACGCGCGCATGTCGCGCCTGCGCTGCCTCCAATGCGGCGTGAGCCGCCGTCTTGGCACGCTCGGCCGCCAGCACGCGTTCGCCCGCTCCGTCGAGCTGCCGGCGTGTCGCCTCCAGGCGCACCCCCTCCGCGTCGAGCCCGACCAGTTCCTGCCGGATGGTCGCCAACCCCGCCTTCAACAGGCGCACCGTCTCTGCGGCCTTCTGGCCCAGGGCCTGGATCTCTTCCTGCCCGAGCAGGTCCGCCAGCAGCGACTTGATCTCGGCATTGCGATAGGTGCTGAGCTGGCGCTTGCCCTGCGCCGCGAACACGGAGGTGAAGAACGTCTCGGCGCTGCCGCAGATGGCCTCGACGCAGCGGGTATAGGTCTCGACCCGGCCATCGGACACCATGCCGTCGTCGAGCTGCACCGGCCGCCAGTGCCCGGCATCGTCGAGCGTGTGCAGGAAGGCCTCGGTGCGGCGGCGGCCACAGAGGCGGATGACGATCTGCGAGCGGTAGCAGCGCCCCTCATGCGCCCAGGTCAGGTCCTTCACGCTTTCGGGCAGGTACACGTGGTCGTAGTAGGAGAAGCCGCCCGCACCGGCAAGCGCGGCGCGGCTCGGCAGTCCGATGTAGGGCACGAGGCAATCCATGATTGTCGACTTGCCGCTGCCGTTCGCCCCGACGATGGCGATCAGCTGCGCGTCCTGGGTCAGACGCTCGAGGTCGAGCGTGAGCTCGTCGCGGCCCAGGCCGTCACGAATGCCGCGGAATCCCTTGAGGGTGAGTACGAGAGGTTGCATGGAGAGCCTCGAGGAAGCAGATGCCTCAGGCTCCCATGAACAGTCTTCACATCAAGCCAGTCGTCCGCACTCAAGGCACGCATGTCAGCCGGCACAGCACGAGAGCTGCTTGACGTCCTTGGTGAAGGTCTGCGCGCACAGCTTGAGCCCTTCCACCATGGTCAGGTACGGGAACAGCTGGTCGGCCAGGTCGTGCACCGTCATGCGCGCTCGCAGCGCGAGCGCAGCGCTCTGGATCAACTCACCCGCATCGGGTGTGACGGCCTGCACGCCCAACAGCCGCCCGCCGCCCGCCTCGGCAACGAGCTTGATGAAGCCCCGGGTGTCGAAGTTGGCCAGCGCGCGCGGCACGTTGTCCAGGGGCAGCGTGCGCGTGTCGACTTCGAGGCCCTTGGCCCGCGCCTCGGTTTCGGTCAAGCCGACAGTGGCCACCTGCGGGTCCGTGAAGACCACGGCTGGCATCGCGCTCAGGTCGAGCGCAGCCTCTCCCCCGGTCATGTTGATCGCCGCGCGCGTGCCGGCGGCCGCGGCCACGTAGACGAACTGCGGCTGGTCGGTGCAGTCGCCGGCGGCGTAGATGTGCGACGCGCTGGAGCGCATCGCCGCGTCGATGACGATGGCGCCCTGCGCGTCGACGGTCACACCGGCCGCGTCGAGCCCGAGGCCCTGCGTATGGGGTGCGCGGCCCGTGGCGACGAGCAGCCGGTCGGCCCGCAGCTCGCCGCGATCGGTCGCGAGCACGAACTCGCCGTCGGTGTGGTCCACCCGGCTGGCTTGCGTGTGTTCAAGCACCGTGATGCCTTCGGCGCGGAAGGCCGCTGTCACGGCCTCGCCGATCGCGGGGTCTTCGCGGTAGAACAGCGTGTGGCGCGCGAGCACGGTCACCTGGCTGCCCAGCCGCGCGAAGGCCTGCGCGAGCTCCAGCGCCACCACCGACGAGCCGATCACCGCGAGACGTGGCGGGATCGCGTCGCTGTCCAGTGCTTCGGTGGATGTCCAGTACGGCGTGTCCTTCAGCCCGAGGATCGGCGGGATCGACGGATGTGCGCCAGTGGCGATCAGGCAACGGTCGAAGGCCAGTTCGCGCTCACCGCCTTCATGGAGCCGGACCACGAGATGCCGTCTGTCCTTGAAGCGCGCCTCGCCGCGCAGCACCGTGATCGCCAGGGTGCTTGCGAGGATGCTCTCGTACTTCGCATGCCGTAGTTCGTCGACGCGGGAGCGCTGCTGCGCAAGCAGGCGACCGCGGTCGATGACAGGCGTGCTCGCGGCGATCCCGCCGTCGAAGGGACTCTCGCGCCGCAGGTGCGCCACGTGCGCCGCGCGGATCATGATCTTCGACGGCACGCAGCCCACGTTGACGCAGGTACCGCCGATCGTGCCGCGCTCGATGAGCGTTACGCGCGCGCCCCGTTCGGCCGCTTTCAGCGCCGCGGCCATCGCGGCGCCGCCGCTGCCGATGACGGCGACGTGCAACGCCTCGTCCCCGCCGGTCGCCTTCTGGCCACCGCCGAGCCAGCTGCGCGCCTTGTCGAGCAGGCCGTCGCGCGGCCGGTCGGCATTCCCATCTGCGACACGGGCTCGATAGCCCAGCGCGGTCACCGCCGCCACGAGCGCCGTCATGGACGTGTCGGGGGCGAGCGTGAGCCTGGCCCTGCCCTTGGGGTAGGACACCTGCGCGGCGTGCACGCCGGGAACCTTCTCCAAGGCCTGGCGAACATGCGTGGCGCACGAGTCGCAGGTCATGCCGCCAATCACGAGTTCGGTCATGGGTTGCTTTTCGAGAGGAGCTGGCGTTACGCCTTCAGGATTGCCTGACCGGGACTTCGCAGCCGTCAGGGCCGCAGCGCCGGTTTGCAGGGGAGACGAAGTCCCACACGGATACCGCGACCATCGTCGCGAGGCCCACGTAGAGCAGCTTCTCGGCCACGCTGAAGCTGGCGACCAGCACGATGGCCGGACCGACCATGCCGAGCACGCTGCGGTGCCATTGGCGATGACTGAACCAGCCCAGCGCATTGGCCAGCAGCGCGAGCCCCGCGAACAGCGGCAGCAGCACGGTGACGAACAAAGCCTCGAACTGGCTCAGGAAGCCGAGCCCGAGGGCGGCGCCGAGGCTGGCCAGGGCCGGGAAGCAGGCGCCGCAGCCCATCGCCGAGACGACGCTGCCCAGCGCACCGGCCTTATCGGCAATGCGCGTCATCACGTTCATGGTGGCCTCCTCGCCGCTGCTGCGGTTCAGCGCTTGACGGTGGACGGGTAGCCCGCGTTCTCGGTCGCCTGGGTCAGCTTCTGCACGCTGGCCTTGGCATCGTCGAAGGTCACGACGGCCTGGCGCTTCTCGTAGCTCACGTCGACCTTGCTCACGCCGTCGACCTTCGAGATCGCCTTCTTCACGGTGATCGGACAGGCTGCGCAAGTCATGCCGGGCACGTCGAGCGTGACGGTCTGGGGCGCTGCATGGACGGCGCCGGCGGATGCGGCGAACAAGGCGATCAGGAACAGCTTCTTCATGGCGAACTCCGGGTCAATAGAACAAGGGAAGGACATACGGGAAGGCGAGCGCGATCAGCACCAGCGCGCCGACGATCCAGAAGACGACCTTGTAGGTGGACCGCACCTGCGGGATCGCGCACACCTCGCCCGGTTTGCAGGCCTGTGCCGGTCGATAGATGCGGCGCCAGGCGAAGAGCATTGCAACCAGCGCGGCGCCGATGAAGATCGGGCGATAGGGCTCCAGCGCGGTGAGGTTGCCGATCCATGCGCCGCTGAAGCCGAGAGCCACCAGCACCAGGGGGCCCAGGCAGCAGGTGGACGCCAGGATCGCGGCCAGTCCTCCGGCTGCGAGGGCTCCGCGCCCGTTCTGCGATTCGGTCATGCGCTTTCCTTGGCGAATCTGAAGACGATGGCGTAAGCTTATTTCCGTACTCATGTACGGAGTCAAGCGACATGGAGCGCGAGCAGAACGGCCTGACGATCGGGGCCGTCGCCAAGGCGGCCGGGGTCAACGTGGAGACGGTGCGCTTCTATCAGCGCCGGGCCCTGCTGGCCGAGCCAGACAAGCCCTACGGCGGCATTCGGCGCTATGGCGCGGATGACGTTGCGCGCGTGCGGTTCGTGAAGGCCGCGCAGCGCCTGGGGTTCAGCCTCGACGAGATCGCAGGGTTGTTGCAGCTCGATGACGGCACGCACTGCGACGAGGCGCGAGAACTCGCTGAAGCCAAGCTCGCGGACGTGCGCAAGAAGCTGAAAGACCTGCGGCGCATCGAATCGGCGCTGGCCGGCCTCGTCCGCGATTGCTGCATGAGCCGCGGCAAGGTGTCGTGTCCGTTGATCGATACCTTGCAGAAGCAGTGAGCAGCGCCTCGGTCAGTTCGGGCCACTGTTGACACCGCGGACTCAACATAAGGGATGGAGGTTGTCCATGATCGTGGTCTTGCCGCGGCCGTTGCTGCCGGCGATCGCGACCAGCTGGGCATCGCCGACCAGAGCCTCCAGGTCCAGCGCGATCGCGTCGCGGCCCAGCCCGCTGCGGATGCCCTTGAATCCCTTGAGCGTCAGCGACAGCGGCCGGTAGCCACCACTCGTCGCCTTGCCCCCGTGAACCGTCTTCTCGTTCATCGCCTCTCCGTTCCAGCGCGTCCATCGCACTTGCTGGGTTCAGTCTCTCGCCGCATGACCTGACATCAAGGCCAGGCTCAGAAGAGCTCGACCTCGGCCCGGTGGTCGGGCTCGCCTGCCGCCTGGATCGCAAGCGACTTCGCCTCCGCGGTCGATGGTGGCGGTGACACGTCCACATCAGCGCTCGCCTTATCGACTGAGAGGATCGCCGCAGCGATGTCGGCGGGCTCGCGGTCAACGAGCGCATGCAGCCGTTCGATCAGCGGCCCATCGGTGCAGCCCGTCGCGTTGGCCCAGACCCTCACCTTCTCTTGCAGCGAGGCGGCACGCGAGATGCCAGCGGCGCGGCTGCGCACGACTGGAACGACGCGGCCCTCGAGCTGGACGTCTGCGGCGTCGCCGAGGGCGCGCTTGATCGCCTCCCGATCGATGCCCGCACGCTCTTCCTCGCCCACTTGCCAGCGCACCCGAACATAGGCGCCAGCCACACCCAGCTCGGGCGCCACACGCGCGATCTCTTCGAGGTTGGGTAGGCCATCGAACACCAGATCGATCGTGCGCCGAGCAGGCGTCTCGATCAGCTCGAAGCGCGCGACCGCTGCGCCGACCTCCCAGACCAGGAAGCCCTTGGCGTCCACCTCGCCGTGGTGAAAGCGCCCAATCGAGCCCGCGTAGGCCACCACCCGGCCCCCATCGTCCCAGCTCTGGTGCTTGTGGATGTGGCCAAGCATGAAGGCCTGAGCCCCTGACGAGAACAGGCTCGTGGTGGTGAACTCGTGGTCAAAGCCGGCCATCGGCACGCCGTGCTCGGTGATGCAGCCGGTCACCGTGCCGTGGCCCAGGCCGATAGTGGGCACCTGCGCCGCCCGCGCGGCCACATTGATGCCTGCGTAGCCGGAGAGCAGCGCGGCGAGCTCGCGGCCCACTGCCTCGGCGGCATCGGCGGCACCGACTGTTGCCGCCACCGTGGCCTTGTTGACCGTCGGGATGCAGGTGAAGACGGCCCGCGCGCCAGCGGGCACCGCATCGAACCGCCAGCCTTGCGCCGGCGCCCAGGTCCCGTCTCCCATCAGCGCGACCTGCCCAATACGCTCGGCCACGTGCACCGGGTGTCTGCCGCCCAGCAGCGGGAAGATCGCCAGCGTGCCAGGGGGCTCGTGCGAGAACGTGCCCTGCAGCATCAGGACCGGGCAGTGGTCGGCCAGGCGCCGCACTTCGCGGGCCAGGCGACCCACGGCCGGGCTGTGCACGTCGAGCGCGTGATCCGTCGAGTCGCCGGTGATCACCGCCACGTCGACCCCGCGCTCGATGGCTTGGTCGACGCCGTAGCCGAAGCAGCGCCCGGCCTCGTCGAGGTTCTTGCCGCTGAAGTGCAGGTCCGAGAACTGTGCAACCTTGATCATGAAGTTCATCCTGGTCTTTCGCTGTCGATGTCGACGCCCGAGTGCCGCGTGTCATCTGGGTCCGTCGGTGCGACAGGATCACGCCGCAGCGCCGCGCATCAAGCCCGGCGCGCAGGCTGGGTGCCTAGTCGCGGCTCAGGCCCAGACGTCGAGTTCGGCCTTCACCTTGTCGACGAAGCTGGCGCCGTTGTCCTGGAAGGGGGTCAGGTCCTCCAGCGCACGCTTGCGGCCGCCGGCGGCTTTCTTCCACCCCTGCCCCCATCGCTTGGTGGCGTAGCGCTCATAGGTCTCGGCGTCGACACCGAGTGCCGCGGCGGCATCGAAAAGCCACGTCACCTCCTTGCCTTCGGCGCCACCCTCACCGCCACCGGCCTTGGGGGCGCCCGGCACATCGCGGCGCGGCTGCCCTGAAGGCCTCGTCGCCGCCGATTGAACGGGAGGGCCCGGCTGCGCCGCGTTGGACTCGTCCGCAACAGGCGTCCGTTCCGGTGGGGCGTCCGTCCCGCCGCCCGATGCGGCTGGCATTTCGATCACACCGTCTTCGCCCACCACCGGCGCCGCGCCCGTCTGGCCAGCCGCCTGCCCCTGAAGCACGACGGCTGCCTCGGCCGCGCGAGCCTCGATGGCGTCGAGGCCGTCGTCGTTGCGCAGCAAGGCCGTCGGATCCACCGGCGCTTCCAGTTCGATGAGCCACTGGGTCACACGCCCGGGCTTGCCCTCTTCGTCGATGCGCGACACCTCCACCAACCGCTTGCTGATGAAGAAGGGCGTGCGCTGGCCGTCCAGGAACCCCGAGATGCGACCACCGCGCATGAAGGCTATGGTCTGGAACTTCTCGATGGCGGCCTGCATCGCGTAGAAGCTGTTGGTCGGCAACTCGAACGCGCTGATCGACTTGATGCCAGGGATGAAGAAGATGAACCGGCCGGACAGGTTGCACTTCTTGGTCTGGTACTCTGCGCAGGTCTCGGGGTCACAGACGCCGCTGTTCTGGGGCCGCAGCGTCACCTTGCGGCCGCCGAAGATTCGCACCACACGGCGCCCTTCTCCGGTAGCCGGCTGCTCGTAGGTCTTGCAGTAGCGCGTCTGACCGTCCTCCGAGTACTCAGACCAGAAGCGCCGCTCGCTGGACGTCCAGGTCACCAACTCGTGCGGCATGACGTGCTGCCACGCATCGGCCGGGAACACCACGGGGAACCGGTACAACCGCATCACGCCGTCACCGCGGTCCTCGGCATACAGGTCCATGATCTGCCGCGCCAGTTCGGGGTTCGGGAAGTCCTCCCCGCGCACGGTGAAGTACGGGACGTTCTTCGGCGTCAGCGGGTTCTTCAGGTCCGGCAGCACGGCCGCGAGTTCGCGTTCGATCGCGTCGAACCCTCGCCCTTCGGCGACGCCGGCTTCGTACACCTCGCGCGCACGCGCCGACTCGGCGGCGCGCCGGGTCAGCACCTTGATCCCGGCTCTGATGCGGCCACCTACCGGGATGCGCATCGCCGAGCGCCCGAGCAGCGTCGGAATCGCCACCGCGCCTGCGGCGGCCGGGACCAGGCCGGTGCCCTGGCTGTTCGCCTTGCTTTGTGCCATCGCGACCATTCATCTCTCCTTCACAAGTTGGTGGAAGCGAAGTTCATGGTCCCCCGGCGGTTCGCACCTTCAACCCCGCAGCGGCCGCTGAAGGGGTAGCGACGCTGCGGCCGCGGCCACGTTCAATCACGACCTCGAAGTCCGGCATCCCGCGCATCAACAGTCCACCCCAGCGCTTGGTCACAATCCGCCGATCGAGGATGGTCACGCGGCCGCGGTCATGGACCGTTCGCAGCAGCCGCCCGATTCCCTGCTTCAAGCGCACGGCGGCTTCCGGGACCGTGATCTCGATGAAGGGCGACCCGCCACGAGACTCGACCCACTCGCGCCGCGCCTCCTCGAGCGGCGAGTCCGGCACCGAGAACGCGAGCTTCACGATGACGACGTGCGTGCAGTAGTCGCCCGGGAGATCGACACCCTCGGCAAAGGTGCTAAGGCCAAAAAGGACGGATCTATCGAGGCGGTCGATCGCCGCACGGTGCCGCGCCAGCATCTCGCCCTTGGGCATCGAGCCCTGCATCAGCGTGATGCGCCTGAGGTCCTCCGGCAGGAGGGCATAGACATCCCGCATCTGGCGTGCCGAGGTGAACAGCACCAGGGTCCCCGGCGTGTCCACGAGAGCTGGCAGCCGGTCGCCGACCTCCTGCGTGTGCTGCTCCGCAGCCGTGGGCTCCGCGCGCATCGCCGGGACGATCAGGCGTGCCTGGCTGCGAAAGTCGAAGGGCGACTCGACCTGCAGGAACGTCGGGGTCTCGAAGTAGCCGAGCCCTGATTGGCGCAGGAAAAGATCGAAGGTCCCGCACGACGTCAACGTCGCTGACATCACGACTGCGCCGCTGGCGCGGTTCCACAAGAGCTTGCGCAGCTTGTCGCTGCCGCTGATCGGCGAGGCGCAGACCAGGTAGTCGCCCGGCCGCCCGCCTTCATCATGACGCTCGATCCAGCGCGCGATCGGTGCAGCGCCGTCCGGCAGCTCGGCCAGCATCAGCTCCCAGGTGTCGATCAGGTTGTCGAGCCGGACGACATAGAAGCCGAGCACGGACAAGATCTGGGTCGCGAGCGTGCCGGCGCTGGCTGCGCGTTCCAGCACATGCTCCCTGAGCAATGCGAACGTCTTCTGCAGGCCTTCGCCGGCGTCCAGGATCTGCTCCCCCGCGCCTTGGCACCAGGCCGGCAACGGTCCCGACTTGAACCGCCGTGCCCGCTTCTCCTCGAACCCGTTGGTGGCGTGAATGCACCGGTGCAGTTCTCGCAGCGCGCTCTCCATCCGTTCGCTCGAGACACGGCTGTCGCGGATGAGTTTCTCGTCCAGTCGCAATCCGAGGACCGCGTCGCGCACCGCATTGCATGCGCCGTCCAGCCACTCGATCGCCCCGCGAATCCCGTGGCGCGCAGAGAAGTGCTCCACCGCCTTCGCCGCCAGGCTGTGCGCCTCGTCGAAGACGTAGATCGTCTCCTGTGCGGCCGGCAGCACACTGGCGCCGTCCATGTCGATCGCCGACAGCACGAGGTCGTGGTTGGCGATGACGAGGTCGGCCTCCTTGACCCGTTGCCGTGCCGCCTGGAATGGGCACCGCGAGAACTCAGGACACTTGGAGCCGGAGCAGCCCTGCCGATCCGTCGTGACGCGGTCCCAGAGCTCGTCGGCCACCGGAATCGGTAGGTCGTCCCGGTCACCATTCCACCGGCCCGCATCGAAGCTGACCAGCAAGTCGCGCAGCACCGCGATGCGCCGCGGTGTTTCGTCCGTGCAAGCAGCGGTGTCGGCAGTTGCAAGGTCGAGACCCCGTTGACCCGCCAGCTTGCCCTCTGCCTGCAGCTTCACCGTGCAGGCGTAGCGCCGCCGGCCCTTGGCCACGGCGCAGCTGAACTGAAGGGGCAGCAGTCGCTGCAAGGTCGGGGCGTCCTTGTCGGCGTACTGGTGCTGCAGCGCCACCGTCGAGCTGCTGACGACCAGGCGCTTCTGGCGTGACTTCGCCATCACCAGCGCCGGCACCAGCGCCCCGAACGACTTGCCTGTGCCGGTGCCCGCTTCCACGATGGCCAGGTGGTCGCCATTGCCCGCCTGCTCGTCCTCGGCGCGGCACCGGGACAGCGTGTTGGCCACAGCCGCGATCATCTCCATCTGCGGCCGACGGGACTTGAAGCCCGGAATGCCTTGGCGCAACGCGTCGATGCACTCGCGGATCAGCTGCTTCTCGTCATCCCGAACCATGCAGCCAGCCTAGAGGCCGCCTGCCTGCACTCAAGGGTGGCATCTGGTCAGGATGCGGCTTATGGCCACCGGCTGTCGTGAAGCGGTGCGCTTCGTGATGGCTACCCTGCCTCCGGCACCCGGTGAGTGCGCAGCCCTTCGGCGGAAGCACCGGCGACTCTCGGCGAAGCGCGTGGCGGCAGTTCGGGCAGATCCTGGTCCGTCCGCCAGACCCAGGCGCCCTCACCGGCCGCAATCACCGCCTTTTCCTTGGCACCCTGCTCCTTCGGATCGAGGAAGGCGCTGACGACGTGCAGAGGGAACGGCCCATCCTCGGTGTCCAGCAGCAGCGCATTCGGGAAACAGGCCCCACTCTTGGCGTCGAACCGAAGCGGCTTCAGGAAAGCCCGCCCTTGCCGCTGGAGTTCTTCGACCAGCGGAAGCTCGTGCAGGCCCTCGAGCGGGATCCACTGGTCCGACACCAGCGTCATCGATAGCGAGTCGATCTGGTACAGGTGCTCCCGCTTCGCATAGATCAGCGCGGCCAACACCACCATCGGCTTGCGTTCGAGGTCCGCGTCACGGGCTTGCAAGGTCGCTCCGTACGCGCGCTCGGCACGCTCCCAGGCCTTGTTCTCCATGTAAAGGGGCACATCCGGCATGTGCTTGATTAGCAACCTTCGCCCGTAGGCGCTTTGCTCCGCCCCGTTGAACTGCCCGATGACGATGGCCATCTTGTAGGCCACGTCATCGCCTGGCGACAGCAGCATCGCCAGCTTGCGCCGCCGGCGCTCGCCGATCTCTTCCTTGTCCGCGACGCGGAACGGCTCGGGCACGTAGAGGCGCTTGTCCAGGGTCTCGCCCTTGAGCGTCACACCCGCTGCCGCAAGCTCGAGGTACTTCTTGATCACACCCTGCGAACGCCTGCCCTCCATCGCCGGATACCAGCGGTTGAGGCCAGCCCGGTGGTAGAGGAAGTGAAGCACCGCGCGCAAGCTCATGCGCTTGCGTGGCGCGTTCACCGCGGGCGGCTCTCCGCTGGCCTCGCCGCGCGGCATCGCCTTGCCGGAGACCCGGGAGAACGGGAAGTCCGTTCGGATCTCCACGTGATCCGCGTTGTGCTCGACGATGGCTTCGCCGACCAACTCTCCAAGACCTGAGATCCCAGGTTCCGGCTCGAAGGACTGGCACGTCGGGTGGTGCATGTCACCCGTGCCCGGCATGCGTTTGACGACGTACTCGCCGTGCTTGGCGATGTACATCTCCACGCCACCCCTCACGCACATGCATCGCGGACGCTCGGCGCTGTCGTAGACCCTGGCCAAGGCGTCCTGCAGCGCAGGGTCGGTCGCCTGAAAGGTGATGCCTCTGACGAAGTACCTCGGGGCGTCCATCGCAACCTCCTGGGCCCGCAGGACCCTGTGTGTGCCTACACCAGCTCGCGCGCGATCTCCTCCAGGGGCACGGGCGGCCGGCTCGTCAGCCGATGCACCTGCCGGCTCGAGCGAAGTCCCAGCAGTTCCTGCAACTGGGCGCGGTCGGCACCATGCCGCTCCATCGCCAGCGCAACCTGTCGACGGACCTGCTGAGCCGTCAGTCCAATCCAACCTGCGCGCGCGAACGCCAGGCGCAGCGTCGCCTGCAGGTACTTTGAGGTGAGCCGTGGATCGGTCTCGGACCGCGGCTTGACTTGAAAGGGATTGCCCGCCTCAGTCAGGAACAGGCGGCTGGTCGGAGCGAGCCCGCGAAACCGATTGGGCACGCCCACACCCAGGCGACGGCGGCTTCGCTCTTCGAGGTAGGTGTCGATGCTCTCCACGGCCTTCGCCGAGTCGAAGAAGAGCGGTCGTTCGAGACCGTTGGCCGCCGCGGCGGCTCGCAACATCGAACGGCGCCGCACCCTTCCCTGTTCGTCCAGGTAGTCGCCCACCTCCAGGCGGGCAAGCTCCATGGTCTTGAGACCCGTGCACAGCAGCGTGTAGATCAGCGCGATGTCGCGGTTCGCGCTTCGGCAGCTTGCGCGCAACCGTCGAACTCCGGCGGCCACTTCGTCGGCGTCGAGCACGACACGGCACGGTGGCGGCAGCTTGTCCTCATCGTGCGCACGCGCAGCCGCCATGATGGTCTCACGCTCCTGGCGAATCGCGGGCAGGCTGTCGAGATAGTCCGCCCTCACCAAACCGAGCGCTTGGCCCTGGTGAAGCCGGCGAAGCAGTCCCTTGATCCGCCGTTCGACGGTAGATCGCGAAACACCCAGGTCGGCGGCCACTTCCTTGTAGGTCCGGCCCTCCTCGACCACGCTGGCAAGCAAGTTCATGGAATGAACGGGAATGCGCCCCATGGACTGGTTCCGACCGGTGAATCGCACGAGCGACGACAGCCTCGCTGCCGATGGCAGCGCCCTGCCCTCGATCGTCCAGAAGGCGAAGAAGAGGTTCAATCCGGAAAGGAGGGTCGAAGCACCCCCGGTTTACGCCCGTCGCGCTCGTGACCACGGCCGGCACGCTGCATGGACGCGAGGATGCAAGACGCCCCACGGGCTGCGCCCTACTGAGCCTCTGTTCAGGGACACAGCGTTGGTTCATACTGAGTCCGCTACTGGCACCTTGCCATCGCCGCTGTCACCAGCGTCCCGGCCTCGCCGGCGTTTGCGGTCGTGACCCGCACTTCAATCCGCCTGCACCTGCAGGCCCTCCACATCCTTCGCCGGCTGTTGCTGGCCCGTTTTGCGAACCGACCCGTGCCGCCTGACTGCGGCCTCGCGGCCAGGACGTAAGCCACCTCCTGCGCGGGCCCTCCCGCACATCTTCAACCCGAGCTCGGGCGACACCCGAGTCGGGTTCGCTCGTGTTCATGCGCTTGAAAGGAAAGCGTCATGTCCCACGAATCCACTTCCCTCTTCGCCGACCCTGGGCAGACCGTCGACGGCAGCGTTCGCATCACCGCGAGCGTCGTGCCCGGCGAACGTCGCATGGACTTTCTCCCGCAGCACTTCGGCGAGCGCGCGATGATCAAGTTCGAGATGTCGGTGTACGACTGGATGGGGAGCCTCTGCCCGACCTATCGCGGCGGTTTCTGGAACTACGTCGAGCTCTCCAACGGCGGTGCTTTCATGTACCCCTCGGGCGTCGAGAGCTTCGCGATCAGCGTCGACGGCAACGGCTTCAGCAACACCGTTGGCGCCGAGGTCGCCGGCATCATCGCCACCGCCTTCGCGCTCAACAACATGCTCTGGCGAGGCTGGGACAGCCTGGCCGAGAAGTACAAACAGCTGCTGGAGTTCATCGGCGAGCACCCGGAGTCCGCGGCCATCCGGCGCGCCCTCGACTAGGGGACGGCCATGCTGACCCATCGTTGCAACCGGTTCATGGTCCTCTTGACGGGCTTGCGCCACTACACCACCGAGCAACTCCTCGCGGTGATGCAGGACCGTCGCTACCCACCCCTGATGCGCGTCGCCGCGCTGCGGTGGCTCATCCACTGGGCGCCCCTGGACATCACCAAGGGCGCCCCCTATCTGCAGCGGCGTCGCTACGTGCGTCAGCACTACGGCGTGTAGTCCGCCCCTCTCAACTCGACGACCACGGCCTGCCGGCCGTGGTCCTCTCCATCTGAAGGACACCCAAACGTGAATATCCGAACGCCACGCATTGGCTCCGTCTGCTCGGCGGATCCGAACGACTGGCCCGCTGTGGCCCATGACTTCGCCTACGAGCTGCGCCAGTTCATCAAGACCGACCGCGACCCCGACCGGCGACGAGCCGCAATGTCGGCAATCAGGGAGTTCGAAGATGCCGGCGACGATCCTGAGGCGTTGCAAGCTTTCGTCGAAGGGGCTGGCCAGGACGCCCTGCATGCGTACTGCCTGCCGTTCATGAGCTTCTACCGTGCGCCCTCCGGTGACTACGGCTTCTGGCCAGACATTGAAGCGCTGGAGTACAGCGCTCGATCGACGGACGGCGTCATCAAGGTCAATGCGGGCGACGCCTGGCCGCCCCTGTGGACATCATCGGGCCATGAAGTGCAGTTCATCATGGAAGTCAACGACCACGGGAACGTGACGCTCTACAACCGCCGCCGCCGGGAAGTCTGGAGTTGCGTCTAGCCACGCCCTCCGCAGCGAGTCGCAGCGCGACGGGCGGTGGGATCTTGAATAGCGCGAGCCCTTGGGCCTGCACGAGCACCTTGGCGGGGCTGGTCACTGCAACCGGCTCCCGCTGCACTTTCAGTACCCGCTTCGCAGCGACGGCTGACGTTCGAACCAAACTTGCGAACGACCCGTCTCGGCGGCACACCCGTCATTGACGGTCGGCCTACCGCTACGTCGTAGTCCCAGCGTTGCTACGCAACTGCTTCGGCAACATCTTGTTCAGCTCCTCGTCGGTGAAGAAGAGCTCCTCCGCGTTCTTGAGCGCCTCTTGCGCCTCGCCGTAGGCCTTGCTGTTGGTTCTCGGCGCGGCCTTGTAGATGTCTTCCAGCTCGGCGTTGAGGCGGTCGCGTCGCTGGCGGACTTCCTCGACCGGTCGCCCGTCTTGCAGGTCGACCAGCAGGCTGAGGAGGGCCTCGCGTGCGCCCCACAACTTTGCGCCGATCTCGGTGTGCAGCTGTGCCTGCTCGCCCAGGGAAGCCTCTTTGAAGTACAAGGCGCAGCCAGCCAAGATGGCTGACAGGACCGCGCCGACGGCCGTCGCGACCTCGCTCTTGCCAAAGAGGGCAACCAGCAGGCTGGTGGTGGTTGCCGCAGACAGCACGATTTCAACGAGCTTGATGAGCTTGTACCGAGCGATATAGCCGTCGGCCATCTTCTGGTGGGTCTTGTGCGTGTACGCGGCCCGTCCGTACATTTCGCGCAGCTGCCCTTCCAGGGCGGTGGATGGACTAGCTGGGGAAGTCGGTGCCATAAATGCCCCTGTAAAGCTGTTTGGCGGTGTAGTCATAGTTGTGCTGCTGGTTGTCGATGGCTTCCTTCGTGCGCAGTTCGGCCTGACGGGCCTTGTACTGGAAGCCACTGCCGTAGACCCAGGAGCCGCTGCCCGGCGCCGTCCAATACGTCTTGCTGGCATCCTGGCCGGCCAGGAAGGCGAAGAAATCCCTGGTCATCCAGTCGTAGTAGACATAGGACTTGTCCTTGTACGCCCAGGTGTCGATGAACTGATAGGCCAAGGTGTCGATGAGCATCCCGCTCATGGAGACGTTGTTCTGGTCGCGCCATGCCCGAGCCATGCGCGCCAGTTCAACCAGATTGCCGTTGCACGCAGAGTTCCTCGTGCTGAAGGCAGTCATCTCTTGCTTCGGCTTGCATGCGCGCCAGGAGCCGCCGTTGTTGCTGTCCGCGAACGTGTAGCCGCCCTCGGTGTTCAGGAACGCCGGCAGCACCTCGAACTTCACGCCATCGTCAAACCGGAGCACAACGACCTGCCCGTCGCCGCCGATTTCAGTGACGGAGTAGGTCTTTTGGATAGACGCGCGCACATGGGCTAAAAGTGCTGACTGCCCGTTGCCAGCGTGACCGTTGAACCGGGCATACAGCTCGTTGGGCAGCTCGTACAACAAGTCGACGTCGCTCACGCTCGGGATGGCCGTCGAACGCCCGTAGGAGCCCACGTAGAAGCGGTAGCTCGTCTTCGAGTCGAGGCCGCGCAGGTCAGCGTTCAACTGGCCGACGATGCGACCCGTTCGGTAGCCGATAGAGCTTCGCTTCTCCGAACCGATGCGGATGTTCCCGCAGAAAGTTTGAAACCAATCACCTACTCCCATTGAGCCTCCCTCTAGGCTGCGTGTTGCTGTTGACCGCTCAAGTTCTAACGCCAGACAGGTCTTCCAGCAGCCCTCGCGCTTGGTCGTACCCGGGCAGGTCGGCGCGCAGGCTGCGCACCAGTTCATCGACGTGCTCGGCAACCTGGGCACGGATGGTGTTCTGGGACGGGCTGCCGACCGGCCGAAGGCGCATGAACGGAATGCCGGCGGCCGCGAACAGCCGGTCCTTCTTGTTGTCGTTCCGTTGCTGACGCTCGGTGTCATGCCAGACCGAGTCGACTTCGATGGCCAACATCGGCAAATACGTCGTGGACGACACAACGACGATGTCGACGCTCGCCCGCAGGTAGTAGCCGAAGTCGTCTTCGCTCACCAGCTCCTTCATGCGGTCGAAGCTCATGACGCTCTGCAGCG
>LNFM01011078.1_pt1 | contig 17070 bp, 14 predicted proteins | sample 596031 | NCBI WGS metagenome assembly LNFM01 (sample SAMN04254537, study PRJNA301005) | activated carbon metagenome | isolation source: dual media filters at the Ann Arbor, Michigan drinking water treatment plant | place: USA: Ann Arbor
CCGGTGGTGCTGCCGTAGTCCTCCCCCGCGGTCGCGGTGCCGTCGACGGTCTCGTAGTCGACGGTGACGAGGCCTCCCGAGCCGATCGTGCGGGATGCGATCACGTTGATGGTGCCGGTCTCGCCGGCGGGCGCCATGATCGAGATGCTCACCGAGCCCGGCACGAGGGGGTCGGCGTCGACCATCATCATGTCGACCGGCCCGTCGACGAGCGCCGCATCGGGCGTCTCCTCGGGCGTGATGTTGTCACCACATGCGGCGAGTACGAGGCACGGCCATAGGCGAACGAGATGAGTCCTCATCGAGCCCCAGTACGCCCGAGCCGCGTCCCCGGATCGACGTCCTCACGGGACTATCGCGGTCGAAAATCGCAGCTCGAACGCCGTGCCGCCGCCGGGCGCCGAGGTGGCCGCCGCGGCCCCGCCCCATGGCGTGAGGAGACCCTGGGCGAGGGCCCCCAGGTCCCCCGCGCGTTCGCTCCCCGCCCCATTGTCCGTCACGAGGATGAAGACCTCGTCGCCATCGAGCCCGGTGCGCACGGACAAGGCGCTTCCGGGCAGCGTGCGCGCCGACGTCGCGCATGCGACCACGAGCTGGGCCACCAGCAACGCGAGCGTCCCCGAGCTCCCGCGAATCGGGGGCGTCCGACCGAGATCGATCACCTGGTCGAGGTCCGTACCGAGGTGGTGCCCGCACAGCCGCAGCCCGAGCTCGACCGCGCTCACCACGTCCACCGCCTGGAGCGGAGCGGCGAGCTCCCCGACCGCCCGATCCAGCTCGTCGATCTTGCGGGCGAGCGTCGTCGCGTCGAGATAGGCCGCGGCGAGATCCTGCCGCAGTGACGTGAGCGACCGCCACGGGTATGCCACCGGGCCACTGGAGCTGGCGATGTGGCGCTCGATATGGTCGACGACCAGGCCGAGTCGATCGCGCAGGATCCTCAGCGGCTCCGCGACGCGCTGCACGAGATCGACGGCGAGGTCGCCGGCCGCATCCGACGTCCGGGTCACAGCGACCCCGTGAGGAGCAACCACATGTTCGTGATGCCGCCATCGTTGAGGCCCCGCGCCGCGCCGAGCTCGAACGTGCCACCGACGAAGTAGCCGAAGAACGCGTCGAGTCGCAGCGCCGCTCCGACGGAGGTCTTCAGGTGGCGCCCGGCATCGAACGAGCCATCCCACGCCGCGCCCGTATCCGAGAGGAGCCCCAGGTTCACGCGGCGCAGGTACACCGGCAGCGTCTCCAGGCCACGCTCGATGCGCCACAGCTCCTGGCGATACTCGAGGTTCAGGAGATGGAACTGATTTCCTGCGAGCACGCGGGGCTCGTAGCCACGCAGAAATCCTGTCGAGCCGACGCGCGTCGACTGGATGATGGCGCGCGCGAGGTCCTGCGTGGGGATGCCGCCGAGCGCGAAGCTGCCGCCGCGAAACAGATCGCCGCCGCGGAAGGCCCCCGTCAGGCGCGCCGCCAGCGTGGGCGTGTTGCCCCACAGCCGCTGGTAGGCGTTCGCCGCGTAGCTGACCGTGGCTTGCTGAAACTTCGCGCCGAGATACTCGTGATCGAAGCGGAGGCTCACCGCAACGTCCCAGCCTCGCGTGGGTCCGAGGCCAAAGGTCACGCCTCGCGCGCGCGAATAGCCGATGCGCGTGGAGATGCCGCCCTGGACGTAGTCCGCGACGGGAATGCCGGGGGTGACGGCGTTCGGATCTTGCTGGAAGTTGGGCTCTTCGACGAGGCGCGCGTAGTCGAAGTCGTAGTCGAACGAGAGGCTCCAGCTCTGGTCGGGGCGCCCCTCGAACGGCACGTTGCTCGAGATGGTCCAGCTCCAGTCCTCCTGGCGGTACGGCAAGTTCACGCCGTCGATCCGGTAGCCGAGGCGGTCACTGATCGAACGCGCCATGGCGATGCGCAGGGGCATGCGGAACAGGCCGTAGCCGTACGCGGCTCCGATGTTGAGGTCGCCGTTGTCGAGCTTCATGCCGACGGTGAGCTGGTAGCTGTGGATGCCCGCCGCATCGCTCCCCGACGTCTGGAACGTGAGCGATGGATCCTCGCCGAACAGCGTCGTGAGCGTGTAGACCTGCGGCGCGAGCGTCTCCACGGGCCGGTAGGGACGCGGCGCAGGGACCTCCGAGTCGTCGTTCCGGATGAGGAGCGCCGTCGGACGGTCGTCGACGTAGGCGCGGGCCGGCATCCACGTCCGGCGATCGAATTCCATCTCGTAGAGGTCGTAGCCGCCCTTGGCGACGGCGGCGTCGAAGGCGATGCGCGTGCCGTCGGGAGAGACGCTCGGGCGGAAGGCACCCCCGAGCACGTTGGTCACCTGCCAGGTCGACTGGTCGCGCGTGTCGTAGGCGTAGATGTTCGCGATGCCGGTGCGATCGCTATCGAACACGACGTAGCGACCGTCGGGGCTCCATTGCGGCGACTGGTCGATCGCGCGGTCCGTGGTGATCTCCGTGACGAGGCCCGACGCGAGCTCGACGACGAGGATGTCGCGGAACCCACCTCGCCGCCACGCGGAGAACGCGATGCGGGTGCCATCGGGAGACCACGCGGGCTGGTACGCCTGATCGAAGCGCTGGCCCTTCCACACGATCGAGGGCGTCGCGTCGGGTTCGTTCGCCATCACCGCCAGCACGCTCTCCGACGCTCCGGTCTCGAGGGCCGGGTTGCGCCGGTCGTCCGGCGAGATGCTCGGGTCCGAGACCCCGTTCTGCGAGTACGCGATGCGACGCCCGTCGGCGGACACGCTCGGATCGCGCGCCCGCCGGCCCCGCGTGAGGCGGGTGACCTGCTCCGTGTGTGCGTCCCACCGGAAGAGGTCCTGGTACTGGTACTCGCGACGGTGGAGCCACCCGCCCTGCTCGTAGATCATCGAGCCGTCGCTCTCGAGATCGAAGCCCCCGAGGGCCTCGATCTGCATGATGTCCTGTGGCTGCGAGCTCCCGGCCGGCAACGTGCGCACGTACGTGGGACGGATGCCGTCGGACTGCAGCCAGGTAAGGTTCCCGTTCTGCTGGTACTGGGCGAAGTAGTTCGCCTCGCCCGTGGTCGTGAGGCGCTTGCCGACGCGTGTGCCGCGCCGCTCCGCCGCCTGCTCCTGCTGGCTGTAGCGATCGCGGACGTAGCCCATCCAATCGCCGTACAGCTCCGTGAATGGCTCGCCGACGACCTTCGCGATGTGCCGGTTCACCGAAAACGGGACGGGGTACTTCCCGCCGGCGTGCGACATCTCCCGCACGGTGTCATCGCCGAAGCGATCGAAGATGTAGCGGAGGAAGTGCGAGCCGTAGACGTAGGCCGAGTTGCCACGCGGAAACTGCCGCGGCGCCCCCGACACCTCGTCCAGTCGCAGGACCTTCTGCTCGTGCCGCGCGATGCGGATGAACTGATCGAACCGCGCGCCGCGATTGCGCCCGCCGGCCGAGCGCTTCGTCTCCTCGTACGTGGCGAGGCCCTCGATCACCCAGCGCGGCATGATCTGGTTGGGCGACCAGGTCTTCCCGAAGATGCGGTTGTAGATCGTGGGCAGGCCCTCGACCGTGTCGAGGTGCAGGATGTGCGTGTACTCGTGAACGATGAGCCCGTAGAGCCAGTCCTCGTGATCGTCGAGGTCGGAGAACGAATCCGGCGCGGTCGCGAAGATGGTGACCGTGTTACGCGGCAAGGTGTTCGCGAAGCCGTTCGCACCGTCGGTTTCGTCGACGATGAGCATGATCGTCTTCTCGATCGGCTGATGGTCGAAGGGCGGCGCCAGCGTGCGATGCGCGCGCTCTCCGAGGATCGCGGCTCGCCGGGCGACGTCCTCGAGCCCCTTGTAGTAGACGACGACGAAGTGATCGGTCTCGAGGGTCTCGTAGACACGGAGCGGATCGCCGGCCCGCGCGTCGGTTGCCAGCAGCGCTACCGCCGCGACGGCGAGCGCTACCAACTTCATGTGGGTTTGAGCCCCGTCACGTAGTCGCTGACGATCGCGCGAATCTCGGCCGCGGTGGGTAGCCTGCGCGCCGCCGCCACGACGTTCTGCGCGTCGGAGACCTTCATGGCCCGGACCCGCGACTTCACCTCGGGCACGGATACGGCGCTCATCGAGAGCTCCTTGATGCCCAGCCCGAGGAGAATGGGCGCGATCGCCGGATCGCCGGCCATCTCGCCGCACACCGTGACGGGGATGTTCGCCTTCGCCGCCGCCGCCGCCACGTCGCCGATCATGCGCAGCATCGCCGGATGGAGCGGCTCGTACAGGTACGAGACGTGCTCGTTCACGCGGTCGACGGCCATCGTGTACTGGATGAGGTCGTTGGTGCCGATCGAGAAGAAGTCGGCCTCGGAGGCGAGCAGGTCGGCCGTGAGGGCGGCGGCCGGCATCTCGATCATGATGCCGAGCTTCACGTCCGGATCGAACGCGATGCCCTCGGCGGTGAGCTCCGCCCGCACCTCGTCGACGACGACCTTGACCGCGCGTAGCTCGGCCGTACCCGAGATCATCGGGAACATGATCTTCATCGGTCCGTGGGCGGAGGCGCGGAGCAAGCCGCGAAGCTGCGCGTGAAACAGCGGACGCCCGAGCTCGGCGAGGCACAGCCGGATCGAGCGCAGGCCCAGGGCGGGGTTCGCCTCGTCGAGATCCGCACGCTCGAGGAACGGCGCGAGCTTGTCGGCGCCGAGATCGAAGGTGCGGTCGAGCAACGAGACCGCCGTCTGGTAGTGCGTGTCCTCGGTGGGCAGCGTCTCCTGCCCCATGAACAGGTACTCGGTGCGGTAGAGCCCGACGCCCATCGCGCCATAGTCGATCGCGTCGGCGATCTCGTCCGGGCCGTCGATGTTCGCGAAGAGCAGCACGTCGACGCCGTCCTGCGTACGCGCCGGTAGATCACGCGTGGCGTAGAGCGCCGAGCTCGCGGCCATCTGGCGGCGCTGCTCGTCCCGGTACTCGCCGACGGTGGCGGCGGTCGGATTCACGATGACGATGCCCGCGGCGCCGTCGATGACGACGAGGTCATCGGTCTCGATCACCTCGGTGATGGTCTCGAGGCCGACGACGGCGGGGATCTCGTGCGCGCGCGCGATGATCGCGGTGTGCGAGGTCTTGCCGCCCGCATCGGTGATGAGCCCGGCCACGGCGGACTTGTGGAGCTGGGCGGTGTCGGCGGGCGACAGGTCGTACGCGACCACGATGGCGTCGGGCGGCGGATTCAGCGGACCGGTCTCGCGACCGAGAAGGTTCCGCAGGACGCGCTCGAACACGAACTCGACGTCGCTGCGCCGCTCGCGCATGTACTCGTCTTCGATCGAATCGAACACGGCGCGAATGTCGTCGACGGCGCGGCGGAGGCCCCACTCGGCGTTGATCAGCTCGTCCTTGATGTACGCCTTCGCCGCCTCCACCAGATGCTCGTCGTGGAGCATGAGCTGATGCGCGGTGATGATGTGGAAGTCGCTCTCGTTCTCCGAGGCGAGCTTCTCCTTGATCTTCGCGAGCTGCTTGTCGCTCGCCCCGATCGCCTTGTGCAGACGCGCGATCTCGGTGTCGACGTCGTCCGCCTCGACGTGGTGACGCGGCGCCTTGAGCGTGTCCCGACCGATGAGATACGCGCGCCCGAACGAGATGCCCGGCGACACGCCCAGGCCCTGGCGCCGTACTTCCGGCCGGGCCTCGCTCACTGGCCCCTCGCGCGGGCGCTCACTTGCCCTCGCCGAACTTGTCGTTGATGAGGGCGACGATGGCCGTCACGGCGTCGGCCGCTTTGTCCCCCTTCGCCTTGACCGTCACCGTCGTGCCCTTGCTCGCGACGAGCATCAGCACGCCCATGATGCTCTTGCCATTCACCTCGTGGCCGTCCTTCGTCACCGTGACTTCGCATGGATACTTCGACGCTGTCTGGACGAGCTTCGTCGCCGCACGCGCGTGCAGCCCCAGCTCGTTCTGGATCAACAGTGTCTGTTCGGCGCGGTCATCTGCTCCCATCAGCCCCCCCGTTCCACGTCGCGATGACGTACCAGGATGTCCCACTCACCCGCGAGCCGACGCCTCAACTCCTCCACGATCGTCACCGAGCGGTGTCGTCCACCGGTACATCCCACACAGATCGTCACGTACAGCTTTCCCTCCTTCTGGAAGTGGGGGAGCGTGAATCGCAACATGTCCTCGATCTTCTTCGTCATCTCGAGGCCCTCCACTCCGAGGACGAACTTCGCGACCTCAGGATCGCGGCCATCGAGATGCGTCAACGTCGGCTCGTAGTACGGGTTCGGGAGAAACCGCACGTCATAGACGAGGTTGAACTCGAGAGGGAGGCCGTTCTTGAAACCGAACGACACGAGCGTCACGGCGAGCTTGCCGGTGCCGCCGTAGCGATCCTGGATGATCGCCTTCAGCTGATGCATCGTCAGGTTCGACGAGTCGATGATCGCGGCGCCCTGCCGCAGCTCGTGCATCACCTCGCGGTCGCGGCGCACGCCTTCGGAGAGATCGTCGCCGGAGAGGGGGTGCCGCCGGCGCGTCTCGCTGAAGCGGCGGAGCAAGACTTCGTTCGTCGCGTCGAGGAACATGACCTCGAGGCGGTGGCCGGCGCCGCGTAGCTTCGCGAGCTGGGCCTGCCACGACGAGAGATTCCGCTTCTGCCGCGAGTCGATCGCGATGGCGAGCTTGTCGCGATCACCCTCGTGCGCGAGGTGGTCGACCATCTGCGTGACGAGCGGAACGGGGATGTTGTCGACGGTATAGAACTCGATGTCCTCGAGTGCGCGAAGGGCCGTGCTCTTCCCGGCCCCCGACAGCCCCGTCACGATCACGATCTGCATCTACTTCTTCGCCTCGAGCGTGCGCTCACTCTCGGCGCCACGCCGCCCTTCGGCGCCGCTGCTCGCGAGCGTGCGCTCGCTCTCGACCACCATCGCGTCGTGCAAGCGGTCGCGGAACGCCCGGGCGGAGTGAATGCCCTGGACCTTGACGAGCTGGTTGCGGGCGGCGACCTCGACGAGGGTCGCGAGGTTGCGCCCCGGGCGGACCGGGAGGCGCACGGCGGGGACATCGACCCCGAGCAGATCCTGCGTGCGGTCATCGAAGCCCAGGCGGTCGTACTCCTCGGTCACGTTCCACTCGGCGAGCTCCACGATGAGCTCGATCTTCTTCGTCTGCCGAACGGCAGAGATCCCGAACAGATCCTTCACGTTGATGATGCCGAGCCCGCGGATCTCCATGTGGTGGCCGATGATGCCGGCCGCGCCCCCGACCACATTCGGGCCGTGGCGACGGATGCGGATCATGTCGTCGGCGACGAAGCGGTGGCCCCGCAGCACGAGGTCGAGCGCCGTCTCGCTCTTGCCGATGCCGCTCTGCCCCATCACCATCGTGCCGACCCCGAGCACGTCGAGCAGCACGCCGTGGAGCTCGATCGAGGGCGCGAGGCGATCGGCCATCCACGCGGTGACCGACGCGATGAAGTCGGCGGTGGTGAGGGTCGAGACGAGAAGCGGAACGGTCCGCTCGGTGGCCATGGCCACGAGCTCGACGGGCGGAGTCTCGCCGCGGCAGACGACGACACAGGCTGGATCGCTCGCGAACAACGTGGCCAGGCCGGTGGTGCGCGCGTTGGCATTGTCCGCGAGATACGAGATCTCGGTCCCACCGAGGACCAGGACGCGCCCGTCGTGGAGCTGCTCGGGCCATCCCGTCAGCGCGAGTCCGGGCTTCTGGATGCGCGGCACCGCCGTGGTGCGCGCGAGGCCCAGGGCGGTCGCACCGGCGACGGCCGTCACGGACAGCTCGCCACGCTCCAGCAGCTCGCGGACCGTGATCGGCTCGACCACCAGCTGCGCCACTAGGCCCCCGACGTCCCCGACGGTCGGGCCATCAATATTTCGCGTCCTCGTCCGCGACCACCTGGTACATCGCGTCGCCGTCGGGGGCCGCCAGCAGGCGCTTGCGGAACTCCGGATCCTTGAACACCCGACTGATGCGCGCGAGCGCCTTCAGGTGGGCGCCCGTCGACGACTCCGGCGCGACGAGCACGAAGAACAGGTAGGTCGGCTGGCCGTCCATCGAGTCGAACTCGACGCCGTCCCGGGCGCGCCCGAGGCACGCGACGATCTCGTTGACGGCCGCGAGCTTGCCGTGCGGGATGGCGACGCCCTCGCCGATGGCGGTCGAGGCGAGCAACTCGCGCTCGATGAGCACCTTCGCGAGCATGTCGCGACCGATCTTGGGGTTCCGGCCCGCCATGTACGTGGCGAGCTCTTCGAGGATGCCCCGCTTCTCGGTCGCCGCGAGCGCGGGTACGACCATCTCGCGCTTGATGAGGTCGACGATCTTCATCGGGCCGCGGACAACGCTACCACCGTCGGCGCATGTCAGCTACGCCGACGCCGGCGTCTCGATGAGACCGTAGCCGTCGCCACGCTTGTAGACCACCGCCACCTGGTTCGTGGTCGCGTGACGGAACACCAGGAACTCCTCGTGCAGGAGGTTCATCTGCACGATCGCGTCATCGACCGACATCGGCTGCGCGTGGAACTTCTCGGTCTTCTCGACCTTGAAGTGAGGTGTCGCATGGGCGTCCTCGTGGGAGGCGGCCTTCTCGGTGCCCTCGATGCCCTGGAAGGCCTCGCTGACGATCGAGTGGGACCACGGCATGGCCTCCACCCCGTGCGGGCGGGCCTTCATGCCCTCCATCTTGCCCTTGTACTTGCGGACCTGCCTCTCGATCTTCGCGATGCAGAGGTCGATCGAGCTGTACATGTTCTCGGTGGTCTCGTGACCAGCAACCGAGAGCCCGTTGTGCAGCTGGAACGTGACGTCGATGCGGTGGTTGTGGCGCTCGGTGCTGAGGACCACGTGGCACGAGATCGGGTCCGGCAAGTACTTGCGGACTCGCTCCATGCGCTCTTTCGCGTACGCCTTGAGCGCCTCGGTGGGCTCCATATGGCGGAACGTCACGGCAAACTGCATCAATTCCCTCCCTGGTTGGGTGTGACGAGCATAGCTCACTTCATTGCGTGCACGTCCGTGTGCGGGGGAGGCTTCTACTCTCCTCGCAGACATGAGTGGGCACATGTAAGGAGCCCGCGACGTTACGGGGTCCGGGCGAAGGGCACGCTGGCTGCACTTGCCGCCGCGAGACCATGAAGCACCTCACGCTCGTCGCCCTCCTGCTCTCCGCGTGCACCGTCGGTGATGCCCCCGACGAGGAAGAGGTCCTCGAAGGCGAGGACGAAGCCCTCGTCGATCCGCTCGCCGCCAGCAACAAGGGCTCGCCCGGCGTCAACGGCGACTACTGCAAGGGATCTCCGTTCAACTGCCGCTTCCGCTACGAGGACTCGCGGATCGCCACGCCGGAGGGCGCCGAGTCGTGGGAAGTCCGCCCCGGCGCCTCGGTCCGGGACGGCCAAGGCAAGGTGCTCTTCGAGCAGACGGGCGGCTCCATGAAGTTCAACTACGGTCAGACCCGATCGCTCGCGGGGAAGGCGCACGCCCTCGGGATGGCGACGTCGAATGGCTCCGCCGGCTGGTACCCGATCGAGCGCATCGTGCGCGAGACCGCGTTCCGCAACCGCGTGGGCAACGTCGACGCGAAGGACACCGGCGGCGAGCGCATGGCTTGCTACGAGATCCGCAGCACGTACGCCCCCGGGCTCTTCGAGAAGAAGGTCGTGAAGGACAGCAAGTCGGCGAACGAGCGAGCCGGCGACTACCTGCCGCTCACGCGCCACAACGGCGAGGCCTCCGCGAACCTCGTCTTCAGTGTTCCTGGCTTCGGTCTCGGCGGCGCGACCGCCGACCACTTTCGCGCGGGCACGAAGTTCCGCCGCATCAGCGTCCCGACGAGCACGGGCAAGCCGTCCATCACGATCCCGCTGTGGGTGAAGAACAGCGCCGGTGACTATCTGAAGGAGAGCGGCTCGATGCGCTTCTACTACGGCTACATCGTCGGCGATGGCGTGAAGCGCTTTGGCTGGATGGCCGAGGATGCCCTGAAGACATCGACGGGCTGCCCCTAGTCCTCCGACTGGGGCTTGCTGATCTCGTGGGCGCGCGATCGATCGGCGATGGCTTCGTTGCCGCGTCCTCGCGGTACGCCCGGTAGCGCGTCGGGGCGGCGCCTCGCCCTCGGCGCGTTTCGCGCCCCCGGTCGGAGGCCTAGAAGACTTGCTTGCGCTTGCTGGACGACAGGATGCCCAGCTGCTCGCGATACTTCGCGACGGTGCGGCGGGCGATGTCGATGCCGCCCTTCTTCAAGAGCTCGACGATCTTCTGATCGGAGTGCGGGCGCTTCGTATCCTCGGAGCCAACGAGCTCCTTGATCTTCGACTTCACGGCCTGCGATGCGAGGTCCTCGCCGTTCGTGCGCGAGATGCCCGAGTTGAAGAAGAACTTCAGCTCGTAGATGCCCTGCGGCGTGTGAACGTACTTGTTCGTCGTCACGCGTGACACGGTCGACTCGTGCATGCCGATGTCCTCGGCGACATCGCGGAGAATGAGCGGCTTCAGGTGGGCGATGCCCTTGTCGAAGAAGTCGCGCTGGAACTTCAGGATCGACTCGGCGACCTTGATGATCGTGCGCTGACGCTGCTGGATCGACCGGATGAGCCACTGCGCGGAGCGCAGCTTGTCCTGGACGTAGTCCTTCGATGCGGTGGAGTTCCCCATCGCGTTCTTGTAGAAGCCGCTGATCTTCAGCTTCGGCAGACCATCGTCGTTGGGCACGACAAAGTACTTGTCGCCCACCTTGTGGATGTAGACGTCGGGCGTGACGTAGTGCGCGTCATCCGACGAGTACTGCCGACCCGGACGCGGGTCGAACTCCATGATGACCTTCGCCGCCTCGTAGATCTCGTCGAGGGGCTGCTTCAGGTCACGCGCGATCGCCTGGTAGTTCTTCTTTTCAAGGTTGCCCAGGTGCGACTTGATCATCTTGACGCACAGGTCGTCATCCTGACCTGCGGCCACACACTGGATGAGCATGCACTCGGCGAGCGAGCGCGCTCCGACTCCGATCGGATCGAACGACTGGATCTTCTCGAGCACCTGCTCGCACACGACCGGATCCGCGCCCAGGTCCGCGGCGAGGATCTCGATGGTCGGCTCCTTGAAGTAGCCGTCCGCATCGATGTTGCCGAGGATCTCGATTCCGATCTCGAGCTGGTCCTGCGGCAGGTTCGTCATCTTGAGCTGCCACGCCAGGTGGTCGTGCAGGCTCATCGGCTTCGTGAGCGTCGCCTCGAGCGACGGCATCTCGTCGCCATCACCACGGAAGCCCGGTCCCGCGGCCGGCCCCGCCGAGTAGCTATCGAGATAGTTCTCCCAGTCGATCTCGTTGACGGCCGTCGCGTCGCCCTTCACCTCGGTCTGGGCGACACCATCGACCACCGAGCCCTCGATGGGCGTCTCGGTCTGGCCGGCGCCCTCGAGCTGATGGAGCTGCTGTTCGTCGCCGCCCATCTCGTCGCGCTCGCGACTCCGCTCCTGGTCGAGATCCATCTCGTCGTCCATCAGCGGATTCTCGAGAAGCTCGTCGTGGACGAGCTCCGCGAGCTCCATGCGGGATAGCTGCAACAGCCGGATCGCCTGTTGCAACTGAGGCGTCATCACGAGCTGCTGCGACAGCTTCAGCTCCTGTCGCATCTCCATGCCCATGGAAGCTCCTTATATCTTTCGCAGGGTTAGAAGGACTAACGCCGCCGCCGACACTACCTGAGCGCCTGAGCCAAACATTGGCCCAACGCTTGAACAAAAGCCTACGCGGATCAATTCAGCCTGTCTAGCCCCAATGGCCCGGCTCTTGCTCTCACCCGGTCAGGGGCGAAGCGCCCCATCCGCCTCAGCCGGCCAGGCGCCACTTCGTGCGGGTGTACGCGATTCGAAAGCCGCTCCGCTCCGCATTCCGCTGCGACGTCGAGCCCGGCTCGGCAGCCATCATCGCGACGCGGCAGCCCCGCCGCTTGGCTTCGACCAGTCGCGTGCTGAACAGGAGCGACTGCGCCCCCTGCCCGCGCGCCGCGCGCACCGTGCTGGCCCCAGCGAGCAGCGCGACGTCATCGACGATGCCGAGCGAGCCCGATGCCACGAACATGCCGTCTCCCACGACCGCGAAGTTCACGAGCGCTGGGTTCTCCACCGCGACGCTCGCGAAGCCCCGCATCATCTCCGCAACCTCGGGCGTCTCGCTCCATCCCGCGACGCTCGCCTCCACCCACGCAGCCCGCTCGCCGTGCGTCAGCGTGCGGCAGACGAGCTTCTCGTGCGTCCGCTCCTCGACGTCCGTGAGGTCTCGCACCAGCACGCTCGACATCTCGATCGGCTGATACCCGCGCGCCACCAGCAGCGCCGTCGTGGCGACGCCGGCCAGGGGCGACACCTCGTGATGCGTGGCGGCCTGGCGATCGCGAAAGAACGCCTCGATCGCATCGAGCGTGGCCTCGGTCGCAGGCTCCGTCATGCCGAGCCCAAACGTCTGCGTCGTCGGCGAGTCGGCGCCATCGAACACGACCGTTGCCCCACCGATATCGCGCCACTCCGCCCCGTGCGCGGGGGCGAGGCGCTGCCGGGTCTCGGCAAAGCCCACCCCGACGCTGCCCTCGGCCCGCTCGAGTCGCTGCGCCAGAGCGCGATCTGCAAACACCATGGGGAGAAAGTAGCCCGCAACCGGCGCCGGCCGAACCCGACCGGGGTTGATGTTCCGGATGGCGACAACAATGGCGGCCCCGGGCGGCGTCGAGTGCACGTTCGCTCGGCTGCGGGGAAGCTTCACGCCGACGTAGCCGCAACGATCAGCCACGCCGCGACGGCGCATGCCGGATACCCCGCATACGAACGACCGGCTTGCGTGCCGGCGCTAGATGGACTCGATCACGCGCATCGAGCCGCGTTTCGTCCGGTGGCGGGACGCGCTGTCCGGCACGCGGACATGTCCACCGGACACGTATAGCCGTGCGCTCCGCGCCCAGAATCAACTCCGGTGCGGTTTACCAGACACCGTCTTCCTGAACCTGTCGTCGTTCCCCGAATGGATCGCCTGGATCATCGGGGCCGAGAGGGCTGACGAACGAGGAGTAGCCCGATCGAGGGCAGCGGCCATTGAGTGTGGGGACTCGCTGCAGCCGAGTGCCGTCGTAGGCGAAGGCCACGACCTCACGCGTGCGCGTTATCGGGACCCACAACTTGTCCTGATCGCGCAGATCCATGACGTCGAAGAGCCCGACGCCGATCTCGTCGATCGACTCGATGCAGAGCTCGGTGCGTCCATCGCCGTCGAGATCCGCGGTGCGATGGCGACGCAGCCGCAGGGTCGACTGGCCGTCGACGACGTCGAGTACCCATTGCGAGAGTGTCGCGATCGGGATCGTGGGAGCGGTCGCATCGAGCAGGACGACGCCTTCCTCGGTGCCATACATCCCATCGAACTCGTGCCCGACGCGCGTCATGGCAGCCCACAGGGTCCGACCGCCGACCGCGATCGCCGAGGCGGCCGGGAAAGCGCAGCGATGGCGATCGGGCGCAGTGGGCTGCTGGGCCGCGAGTGATCGCGGGCATGGCAGTACACGTGTCCACTCGTCCTCGGGAAACACGACGAAGCGAACGTCGCCGCGCTGGGGATTCTCCGCGCCCGGTGGGCCGTCCCACTCCAGCTCGAACGGGATCGGCGGGGGCGTGACGGCACGCTGGGCCGGCGATGTGGTGCCGCATCCGACCAGCAGCAGCAGCAGCAGGCCGCCCGAGGACCGCATCACCGCGGGAACGCGGCGTGGTGGTCTCGCATTCCTGATCATCAACGGATGATGCATGCGAGGGACACCACGCACGAGCCGATCGCGGCACGCGTGTCATGTTCGTGAGGGTCGGCGGCAACGGATCCGTGGCAAGCACATGGAATCACGCGCGGGGGCGTGGCACTGGGCGTGGAATGGCGGCGGGTATGAGGAAGACGAGTGTTGTGATCGCGGTCGCGCTGATGGCCTGCGGCGAGGGTGGGGACTTCGGAGCGACGCCAGGAGGCGTAAAGGATCTGCGGCTCGCCCGCGAGCTGGTGGCCAAGGGTCAGGTGCCGCCGGCGGATGCGCTGCTGGTGGAGGCGATGTTCGCGGAGCACGACCTGGGGCTCGACGGCGCGGCCTGTCCGCGAACGCTGTGCGTGCGAGCCGCGGCGGGGCTGGCGCCGGAGATCGAGGGTGAGGCACGCGGGTGGGCGCAGGTCGGGTTGAGCTCGAACGTGGACCCGGAGACATGGGAGCGCCCGTCGACCACGTTCGTGTTCACGGTGGACGTGTCGGGGTCCATGAGCTGGGGCGACGGGTCGTCGGGGAGTCCGACACCGGCCTGGCTGGCGAGGAAGCTCATGCACGAGATCGCGGACGAGCTGCGGCCGGACGACCAGGTAGCGATCGTTGCCTACGGTAGTGATGTCGATGTTCGGCTGGGGCTGACGGCGGGCGACAGCTCGCGCATTCACGACGCGATCGATGACCTCGACGAGGACGGCTCCACGAACATGGAGGCGGGGATGAGGACCGCGTACCAGATCGCCGGTGGGGCCCGCGGCACCGCGCAGACGCGCGTCATCGTGTTCTCGGATACGCAGCCCAACGTCGGGGCGACGGGCAGCGGCGAGTTCGCGAGCATGGTGCAGAGCGCGGCCGCGGGGGGCGTCGATACGACGGTGATGGCCCTTGGCCTTGGGGTCGGGGCCGAGGTGATGCGCGGGATGGCGACGTTGCGCGGAGCGAACGCATTCAGCCTGACCCGCGCGGTGCACGTGGACGAGCTGATGGCGGACCAGTGGCCGTGGTTCACGACGCCGATCGCGTACGGGCTGCGCGTGAACGTGACGCTCGGCGACGGCTGGGGGATCGATCGCGGACTGGGGTTCCCGGCGGTGAGCGATGACGAGCAGCTCGGCCTCAAGGCGGAGACGGTGTTCCTGTCGAAGCGCAAAGGCGCGCTGCTGGTCGCGCTGACGCCGCCGACGACGAGCGAGCCGCTGCGCGGCGAGTTCGCGCTGTCGTACCAGACGCCTGACGGCAGCGTGGTGGAGGACGTGGCGGCGTTCGATGCGAGCGCCGCGGAGCCCGGAGAGACCGGTCAGTGGTTCGAGCAGCACAGCGTGGCTCGGACGACGGCGCTGGCCCTCGTGACGGAGGCGATGCACGACGCCGCGAGAGTCTATTCGGCGATGCCGGCGGCGGCGCTCGGGCTGTTGCAGGCCGCGCGGGCGCGGTTCGCGGCCGATGTAGCCACGCTCGGCGATGCCGACCTCGCCGCCGAGCAGCAGCTGATCGACGAGCTGACGGCTCTCGTGGAGCAGGGCGCGCCGCAGGGCTCGCTCTACGGTTACTAGCGCGTCATGGTCCGCCGACCTGGCCACGCCATGAGCCACTGAATCCTGGCGAGCTGCGGGGGGGCAAGACCGTTCCGAGCACCTGACGATGGCGTGTCGCGATCGGGCGGCGTGCTGGCGCGGCTTGCCGGGCATACCGGTTGCTGATGAGGCCGGGCATGCGCCATCACCTCTTCGCCCTCGCCATGGCCCTCGTCGGCTGCAGCAACTCGAGCCCGACGGCTCGCTCCGATGCCCCCGCACCTGTCGAGGCCGCGACCGGGGCCGCGAAGGCGGTCGAGAAGGAGGTCGCGCCTCCGGCGGCGGCCGAGCCGTACACGTGGCTCCCCGGCGACGGGAAGTTCAGCGTGAGGCCCCCGCTCGCGAAGCCACCCGAGGTGAAGGAGATGCCGGATCCCAACGGCGGAAGCTGGCGCCAGTTCGGCTGGACGACGCGCGACGGCGTGTTCGCGGTGCTCGGGCGAACCTACCGGTCGCCGGCAGAGGCCACCGCGGAGACCGAGATGTTCATCCCGACCCGCACGAAGAGCGACATCACGATCGATCGCATGATCACCGTCTCGGGCCATCCGGCGCGCGAGGTCGCTTGGAACACGAACGGGTTCACGATCCACGCCCGCTTCGTGATCGTCGGCGCGACGGTGTTCAAGATCAACGTCGGCGGCCGCCGGATGCCGGAGGGGGCGGCCGCGTTCCTCGATTCGTTCACGCTGCGTTCGCTCGACCTCGATGCCGCGACGATCGCCGAGGGCAAGATCTTCGACGGTCCGACGACCGGGCCGGCGGATGCCCCCGTGACGGTCGTCATCTTTCAGGGAGCGGTCTGCCCCTTCAGCACCAACGCCCTCGCGGCCATCGCGCCGGTATTGAAGTCAAACCCCGGCCAGGTCCGCGTCGTCTTCAAGCAGATGCCGATGCCCAACCACCTGAACTCGGACCTCGCGTCGGAGGCGATGCTCGCCGCTCACGCCCAGGGCAAGTTCGAGGCGCTGCACGCGCAGCTCGTGACGCATCCGACCGCCCTCGCTCGCGAGGATCTGATCAAGTACGCGACCAAGGCCAAGCTCGACGTCGAGCGCTTCACGACCGAGCTCGACGCGCACACGCACGCGGCAGCGGTCCAGGCGGACCTCGCCCTCGCGAAGCGGATGTATGTCCTCGGCACGCCGACGATGTTCATCAACGGCAAGCGCATCTCGGACGCGAAGCCGGCAGCCTTTGCGGCGGCGCTTGATGCGGCCATGAAGTCGCCCGGCAACCCGGGCTGAGAGCGCGCGTGGCTAGCGCGGGCGAGCCTGGTGAGCGACAGCCGCCTTCACGAAGCGAGAGAAGAGCGGGTGGGGCGCTGACGGGCGCGACTTGAACTCGGGGTGGAACTGGCAGGCCACGAAGTACGGGTGCTGCGGAATCTCGAGCATCTCGACGAGCCGCGAGTCCGGCGACAGGCCCGAGAGCACCATGCCGTGGCGCTCGAGAGTGTCGCGGTAGTTGTTGTTGATCTCCCAGCGGTGACGATGCCGCTCGGTGATCTCGAGCGCGCCGTAGGCCTCGGCGGCCTTGGTGCCGGGCTTGAGCACGCACGGATAGCTGCCGAGGCGCATCGTCGCGCCCTTGTCGGTGACGCCCCGCTGGTCGGGCATCAGATCGACGACGGGATGCGGCGTCGTCGGATCCACCTCGGTCGAGTTGGCGCGCTCGAGGTTGCAGACGTGGCGGGCGAACTCGATGGCCG
>LNFM01007495.1_pt1 | contig 17069 bp, 21 predicted proteins | sample 596031 | NCBI WGS metagenome assembly LNFM01 (sample SAMN04254537, study PRJNA301005) | activated carbon metagenome | isolation source: dual media filters at the Ann Arbor, Michigan drinking water treatment plant | place: USA: Ann Arbor
GGAGGGGTCAGGGGTGGGGGGCGGTGGGGATGTCCCGCCGCGGAGAGAGCCGCCTCAGCTCCGCGACCTCAGGATGGCCTCCACCATCTCCTGCACCTCCAGCGCTTCCGCCAGCGTCGCCAGATGGAACGCCTCGCCGCGCACCAGCGCCGCGACGCCCTCGAGCTGCCGGCGCAGCACCAGCGGCCGCATCTTCTCGTTGGGCAGGGCGTCGGGGTCCGTCTGCCAGGAGCCGTCGGCCATCCGCCGCTCGGCGATGGACCAGTCGCGCAGCCGGACGGCGCCGGCATCGCCCTCGATCATCCAGATGTTGTGGTCGTCCTTCTCGGTCGTGCCGACCGCACCGCTGAGCGTCACCGGCAGGCCGCCGGCGGTCAGCGTCGCGGCGATGCGGCGCTCGGACTTGCCCGGCTCGGGATACTCCGCCCTCGCCTCCAGCCCGGCCAGCGGCCCGCCGAGGCGGCGCGACAGGAACAGGAAATGCGACACCACCTCACGGGTGAAGCCGCCCTGCGCAGTGGCGTCCAGCCAGCCCGCCGCGTCCCGCTGCCAGGAGCGCGGCCAGGTGGCGAAGGCGACCTCGACGGTGATGCCTCGCGGCGTCCCGACCGCGCCCTCGCCGATCCAGCGCTGCAGCGCCGCCACCCCGAAGGAGGAGGCGAAGGGGAAGTTGACCGCACCCTTGCCCCCGGCTTCCGCCACGAAGGCACGGGCATCGGCGACGTCCACCGCCAGCGGCTTCTCGCAGAACACGGCCTTGCCGGCCGCCAGCGCCGCCCGCGCATGGGCGAGATGGGAGGAGGGCGGCGAGGCGATGTAGAGCGCGTCGCAGGCGGCGATCACCGCCGCCGCGCCGTCGAGCCGCGGCACGCCCGGAAAGGCCGCGGCGATGCGCGCCATGGCCTCCGCCGAGGGGTCCCAGATGCCGGCGATGCGGACGACGTCGGAGGCCTGCGACAGGGCGGCGCCGAGGAGGCGCTCGCCCATGATGCCGGCGCCGACGATGCCGAGCGCGACGGGTGCCTTGGTCATGCCGGCGCTCACGCCGGCATCGCCGCTTCGACGATCTTGGCGAGGTAGCTCGTGCCCACCGGGATCGCGTTGTCGTCGAAGTTGTAGGCCGGGTGGTGGCAGGCAGCCGTGTCGCCGTTGCCGAGGAAGATGTAGCTGCCCGGCCGCTCGTTGAGCATGTAGGAGAAGTCCTCGGCGCCCATCAGCGGCGGCGTCTCGGGGTCCACCTTGTCGGCCCCGACCACGGACTGCGCCACCTTCACGGCGAAGTCGGTCTGGTCGGCATGGTTGAAGGTGACGGGATAGCCGCGCTGGTAGTCGACTGTGCCGACGCAGCCCATGCCTTTGGCCATGCTCTCGACCAGCTCCTTCATCCGCGCCTCCACGAGGTCCTGGATCTCCGGCTTGAAGGTGCGCACCGTGCCGAGCATGCGCAGGGTCTGCGGGATGACGTTGAACGCCTCGCCCGCCTTCACCGAGGTGATGGAGACCACCGCGCTCTCGATCGGGTCGACGTTGCGCGACACGATGGTCTGCATGGCGAGGCCGATGGCGAATCCCGCCTGGACCGGATCGACGCACAGATGCGGCATGGCGCCGTGGCCGCCCTTGCCCTCGATGTCGATGATGAAACGGTCGGCCGCCGCCATGGCCGGGCCCTTGCGCACGGCGAAGGTGCCGAGCGGGATGCCCGGCATGTTGTGCAGGCCGTAGACCTCCTGGATGCCCCAGCGGGTCATCAGCCCGTCCTTGACCATGGCGTCGCCGCCGCCGCCGCCCTCTTCCGCCGGCTGGAAGATCATGATGGCGGTGCCGTCGAAATTGCGCGTCTCGGCGAGGTACTTCGCCGCGCCCAGCAGCATGGCGGTGTGGCCGTCATGGCCGCAGGCGTGCATCTTGCCCGGCACCTTCGACTTGTAGGGAAGGTCCGTCGCCTCCTCGATGGGCAGCGCGTCCATGTCGGCGCGCAGCCCGATCACCTTGCCGGACCCGCTCTTGCGGCCCCTGATGACGGCGACCACGCCGGTCTTGCCGATGCCGGGAACCACCTCGTCGCAGCCGAACTCCTTCAGCTTCTGCGCGACGATGCCGGCGGTGCGGTGCACGTCGTAGAGCAGCTCCGGGTTCTCGTGGAAGTCGCGGCGCCAGGCGGTGATCTCGTCGTGGAGGTCGGCAACGCGGTTGATGACGGGCATGGAAATCTCCGGAAGGGCCAAGCGAAAGCGGGAGGCTAGCGCGGCGGAGGCGCGCAGGCGAGGGGGCCGGCGGGATCGCTGGAATGCCGGGAGGTCATGTGATCGCGCTTCAGCCCCCGCCGTGCTAGGGTGACACTCCTTACTACGAGGTGTCACCATGGGGGCAGGCAAGGCCACGACGACGCTGAAGCTGGACGAGACGCTCAAGGAGCGCGTCCGGCAGCTGGCCGAGAGCCGGCAGCGATCCCCCCACTGGATCATGCGCGAGGCCATCGCCGATTATGTCCGGCGCGAGGAGGCGCGCGAAGCCTTCCAGCGCGAGGCCATGGACTCCTGGCGGGCCTTCCGCGAGACGGGTGAGCATCTGACGGGCGCCGAAGTCGATGCCTGGCTCGCCGGCTGGGGCACGGACGACGAGGCCGAGGCTCCCGCTTGCCACGAGTGATCGTCACCGCGGCAGCGGTTGCCGGGCTCGAACGGTGCCGGCGCTTCCTCGCCGCGCGGGATCGCCGGGCCTCGCAGCGGGCCTCGGCGGAAATCCGCCGGCATTTCGACGCGCTGGAGAGGCTGCCGGCCATGGGTCGGCCCGTCGGCGATGCAGGGCTTCGCGAACTGGTCATCCCCTTCGGTGCCGCGGGCTACGTCGCGCTCTATCGTCACGAGCCGGATGAGGATCGGGTGCTGATCCTCGCATTCCGCCATCAGCGGGAGTTCGGCTACTGACGCGGCCTGACGTGCCGTGGACCAGACTGTCAGGGGTCAGGGTGGCCCCGGCGGGGCGCGAGGGGGAGACGAGCATGGCGGACCGGACGGAACCCTTCGAGAAGCGGCATCGCGACGGCAGCCTCTGGGCCCGCGGCCAGACGGCGGGCGGCGAGCCCACGGGCTACTGGGAGTGGTTCCGCAAGGACGGCACGAAGCTGCGCTCGGGTTCCTTCGACGAGGGTGTCCAGGTCGGGGAGTGGATCACCTACGACGCCTCCGGCCATCCCCACCGCACGACCTGGTTCGTCGCCGGCAAGCGGCGGACTACCCGCCCGGATTGATCGGCCGGTTGAGCGTCCAGTCGAAGGTACCGGCGTCGCGCTCGCGCACCGCCTGCTTCCAGCCCACCTCCTCCGCCCGGGTCTTGAAGTTGATGCCCTCCGGCGAGTGGCGGGTGATGCCGTCGAAGATGGTGGCGAACATCTGCGTCTGCTTCAGGCCCATGGCCTCGATCGCCTGGTTGACGACGAGCTTCTGCATCATCAGCTGGTTGACCGGCACGGTCGCCATGCGGCCTGCCAGCGCCTCCACCTCGGCGTCGAGGTCCGCGGCCGGCACCGCCTTCAGGACGAGGCCGAGCTTCTCCGCCTCGCGGCCGTCGATCTTGTCGCCGGTGAAGAGCATGCGCTTGGCCTTTTCAGGGCCCAGCCGGTAGACCCACATGGCCGTCGTCGGGCAGCCCCAGACGCGCACCGGCATGTAGCCGATGCGGGCCTCCTCGGCCATGACGATGAGGTCCGAGCACATGGCGATGTCGGAGCCGCCGGCCACCGCGAAGCCGTGAACCTTGCAGATGACCGGCCGATAGGAGCGCCACAGCGACATGAACAGCTCGGTGTTCCGCATCATGAAGGCGTAGTCCTTCATCGGGTCCCAGGGCATGTCCTGCGTCGCCTGGCCGTTGCCGTTGCCCTCGGCGTAGTAGGTGAGGTCGTAGCCGGCGCAGAAGGCCTCGCCCTTGCCCGAGAGCACGATGACGTGCACGCCGGGGTCGCCGTTGGCGCGGGCGACGCAGTCGGCGAGTTCCTGCGGCACCTCGTCGTCGATGGCGTTCATCACCTCCGGCCGGTTCAGCGTGATGCGGCCGATCCGCCCGTCCTTCTCGTAAGTCACCTTCGCCATGCCAGCCTCCTCCGGCCGCCATGCGGCCCTCGTGGCGGCGATGCTAGCGCCGCGGGGGAGGGGTGATGAGTCGGCCGTTGCGCAGGCGCGCCCTACACGACCGCGATGAGCCGGTCGGCGGTGGCGAGGTTGCAGGCCATCGGCACGTCGTAGACCACCGCGAGCCGCGTCAGCGCCTTCACATCCACGTCGTGGGGGTGGGGCGACAGCGGGTCGACCAGGAAGACCAGCAGGTCGATCTGCCCCTCGACGATGAGGGCGCCGATCTGCTGGTCGCCGCCGAGCGGGCCGCTCTTCATCAGGGCGATGTCGAGGTCGGGCATGTCGGCCTTGAGGAGCGAGCCCGTCGTGCCGGTCGCCACCAGCCGGCGGCGGGCGAGCCGCCCGTGGTGGCGCCGGGCCCAGGCCAGCATGTCCGGCTTCTTCTTGTCGTGGGCGATGAGGGCGATGAGGGGCCTCGTGTCGTCCGCCATGCGATGTCCTTTCGGCGTCCCCGCCCGGCCGGCCGCTCAGTTGATGCGGTCGAGCGGCGTGATCTTCAGGGCGGAGATGCGGTTGCGCTGGCGCCGCAGCACCTGGAAGCGGAAGCCGTGGAAGGTGAAGGTCTGGCCGCTCTCGGGGATCGACCGCGCCTCGTGGATGACGAGGCCGGCGATGGTGGTCGCCTCCTCGTCCGGCAGGCGCCAGTCCATGGCGCGGTTGAGGTCGCGCACCGGCACCGAGCCGTCGACGTTGACCGAGCCGTCCGGCTGCGGGCGCACGCCGGTGACCTGCACGTCGTGCTCGTCCTTGATGTCGCCGACGATCTCTTCGATGATGTCCTCGAGGGTCACGAGGCCCATCACCTCCCCGTACTCGTCCACCACGAAGGCGAAATGCGTCTTGCGGCGCAGGAAGGCCTTGAGCTGGTCCTGCAGGCTGGTGGAATCGGGCACGAACCAGGCCGGCAGGACCAGGGTCGCGGGGTCGACCTTGGCGAGATCGCCGCCGGCGGCCGCCAGCGCCCTGAGCAGGTCCTTGCCGTGCAGCACGCCGATGATGTTCTCCGGCGAGTCCCGCCACAGCGGAATGCGGGTATAGGGCGCGGCGAGCACGTCGCGCACGACCTTTTCCGGCGCGTCGCCCGCATCGATGGTCACCATCTTGGTGCGGTGGACCATGACGTCCTCGACGGTCAGGTCCTTCAGGTCGAGGATGCCGCCGACCATGTCGCGGTCGTGCTTCCCGAACGAGCCCTCCTTGTGCATCAGCTCGACCGTGCTGCGCAGCTCCTCGGCGCCGGTGAGCACGTTCTGGTTCTCGTTGATGCGCATGCCGAACAGCCGCAGCACGCCGCGCACCACGGCCTCCACCGCCACCAGGATCGGGCCGAACAGCGCGACGACCAGCGCCACCGGGCGGGCGTAGATGAGCGCCATCCACTCGGGGCGCGAGATGGCCACGGTCTTGGGCAGCACCTCGGAGAAGACGATGAGCAGCACCGACATGACCGCGGTGGCGTAGATCACGCCCTCGGCGCCGAGGACGGCGACGAAGAGCGATGTCGCGAAGGCGGCGACGCCCGTGTTGACGATGTTGTTGCCGACCAGCATGGCGCCGATCAGGCGCTCGCGGGTGTCGAGCAGGCGGCTGACGATGCCGGCCCGCTTGTCGCCGGCGCTCTCCAGCGCCAGCATCCGCGCCTTGGAGGCCGCCGACATGGCCGTCTCGGCACTGGAGAAGAAGGCCGACAGGAGCAGGCAGACGACGATGAGCGCCACCGCCAGCCAGGGATTGATTGCAAGTTCGTCCATGGTCCTCGTGGGCCGCTCGGGGCCTCGTCCCTGTGGAGATCGGTCCGTGTCCGGTTAGACCTAAAGGCTTTCGGCGGTGAGGCAAGGCGTCGGCGGCGCGGTCCTGCCCGCCGGTGCCGTTCAGACCGCCCGCTTCTTGGCGATGACCTCGTCGTAGGACCAGTAATCCACGAAGCCCATGCGGCTGTAGTAGGCGAGCCCGCCGCGGTTCTCGCGGCGGATGGTGGCGTCGATGGCGACCGCCCCCGCGGCCTGCGCCGCGGCGAGGGAGGCCGCGAACAGCCGGCCGCCGACCCCGGCGCCCTGGGCCTCGACGGAGACGAAGGTGGCGATGAGCGCCCAGTCGGCGGGCAGGGGATTGGCGCCCGCCCAGGACGGGTCGGCCCATTCCAGCGCCTGGAACCCGAGGATGGCGCCGTCCCGCTCCGCCACGTGGCAGGCGATGGCGCGCGGCGGGGATATGTAGAGGCCGATCATGCCCGCGACGTCGAAGGGCGTGCGATGGGCGGTGGTGCCGCCCTTCGCAATGATGGCGTTGAGAAGCGCGACCATGGCGCCGGCGTCGCGGGTCTCCGCTGGGCGGATGAGGAGGGTGTCGGTCACGGCGCTCCTCACCCTCTCGCCAGTTCCTCCGCCAGGAAGGCGCGCACGGCGGCGGGATCGACGTCCCTGGCGATGAAGCTCTCGCCGATGCCGCGGGCGAGGATGAAGGTGAGCTTGCCGCGGGCGACCTTCTTGTCCTGGCCGATGGCGGCCATCAGCCGGTCGACGTCGCCGACGCCGCCGGGAATCTCGGACAGCTCGGTGGGCAGGCCGACCGTCTTCAGGTGATTCGCCATGCGCGCGGCATCGACGGGAGAGCACAGGCCGAGCTTCGCCGAGAAGCGGAAGGCCTGGCACATGCCGATGGCGACGCCCTCGCCGTGGACGAGGCGGGTGCCGTCGTAAGCCGTGGCGGCCTCCAGCGCATGGCCGAAGGTATGGCCGAGATTGAGCAGGGCGCGGTCGCCGGTCTCGGTCTCGTCGCGGGCGACGACGGCCGCCTTGGCCCGGCAGGAGGTGGCGATGGCATGGACGCGGTCGCGGCCGCCCTGGAAGACGCCGCGCCAGTGCGCCTCCAGCCAGCCGAAGAAGCCGGGATCGTCGATGAGCCCGTACTTCGCCACCTCGGCATAGCCGGCGCGGAACTCGCGGGTGGAGAGTGTGTCGAGCACGTCGGTGTCGGCCAGCACCAGGCCGGGCTGGTAGAAGGCGCCGATCAGGTTCTTGCCGTGGCGCGAATTGATGCCGGTCTTGCCGCCCACGGAGGAATCGACCTGGGCGAGCAGCGAGGTCGGCATCTGCACGAAGCTCATGCCGCGGCGCACGATGGCCGCGGCGAAACCGGCGAGGTCGCCGACGACGCCGCCGCCGAGCGCCAGAACGATGTCGCCGCGCTCGAGACGGTGGCTCAGGATCTGGTCGACCACCTCCTCCAGCACGGCGAAGCGCTTGGTCGCCTCGCCGGGCGCGACGGTGATGCGGTGGTGGCGGATGCCGGCGGCCGAAAGGCCGGCTTCCAGCGCCGGGCCGTGGATCTCGCCGACATGGGTGTCCGTGACGATGGCGACGGCGCGGCCGGGAAAGCGTTCGGCGAGCGTCGTCCCGGCCCCGGCGACGAGACCCGACCCGATGAGGATGTCGTAGGAGCGCTCGGCGAGCGCGACGGGCACCCGCGTCAGGCCATGGGGATCGTCGGTGGCGGCAGGGGTCACGGCAGGGGTCACGGCACGTCTCGTTCGGCGGGCGGCATGAGATGGGCGGCCAGCGCCCGGATGACGTCCTCGACCACGTCCTCGTGGGTCGCCTCGCGGGAGAGGACGGTGAGCGCCGCCTCGGCATAGACCGGATAGCGCTCGTCCATCAGCCGCTTCAGCACCGCCTGCGGATCGTCGGCCTTGAGGAGGGGACGGTCGCCGCGCCGCTTGACGCGCTTCATCAGCACGTCGAGATCGGCCTTCAGCCAGATGGAGATGCCGCGCTCGCGGATGCGGTCCCGCGTCCCGGCGTTCATGTAGGCGCCGCCGCCGGTGGCGAGCACCTGCGGCCCCGCGTCGAGGATGCGGGCGACGACGCGCACCTCGCCGGAGCGGAAATAGGCCTCGCCGTGCTTGTCGAAGATCTCGGGGATCGTCAGGTCCGCCGCCTTCTCGATCTCGGTGTCGGCGTCGACGAAGGGCAGGCCCAGCCGGTGGGCGAGCCGGCGGCCGATGGAGGACTTGCCGGCGCCCATCAGCCCGACGAGCACGATGGAGCGCGTGCCCAGCGCCTCGCGCAGCCGCTTCACGTCGATGGCGGCCGGAGCCGCCGAGGATACCTCACCCGCCATGACGCCCGTGTCTCACGGATTGGGGCGGCAGGGCAACCGAGCGGTTGGGAGGAGATCAGGCCGTCGTTTCGCGTTCCGCGATGGCGTCGGCGATGGCGACGAGCTTGCGCCCCATCTCGGCGTGCAGCCGCTCCACCATCCGCCCCTCCACCTGGATCGCGCCCTTGGCGGCGTTCTCGGGCAGGTCGAAGGCGGCGATGATGGTGCGCGCCCAGGCGACCTCCTTTTCGGCCGGCGAGAAGGCGGCGTTGCAGGGCGCTATCTGGCTCGGATGGATGAGCGTCTTGCCGTCGAAGCCCATGTCGCGCGCCTCGGCGCATTCGCGGGCGAAGCCCGCCTCGTCGGCGATCTCGTTCCACACCCCGTCGAGGATGGCGAGGCCGTGGGCGCGGGCCGCGGCGAGCGAGGTCATCAGCCAGGCGTTCATCGGCGCCCGTCCCGGCACGATGCGGGCGCCGGTCTCCTTGGCGAGGTCGTTGGTGCCCATGACGAAGCCGGAGAGGCGCGTCGTGCGGTCGGTCGCGGCGGCGGCGATGGACCCCGCATTCAGCATGGCGAGCGGCGTCTCCATCATCGCCCAGACGGCGGTGCGCTCCGGCGCGCCGGCCGCCGCGATGGCCTTGCCGGCGGCGAGGAGGTCCTCCGGCCGGCTCACCTTGGGCAGGAGAATGACGTCGGCGCCCGAGGGGGCGAGGGCCTTCAGGTCCTCGGCGCCCCAGGCCGTATCGAACCCGTTGAGCCGCACCACCACCTCGCGCGGGCCGAAGCCGCCCTCGCGCACCGCTTGCGCCACCTGGCCGCGGGCGATCTCCTTGGCGTCGGGCGCCACCGCGTCCTCGAGGTCGAGGATGACGACGTCGGCGGGCAGGGTGCGGGCCTTTTCCAGCGCGCGGGCGTTGGAGCCGGGCATGTAGAGGACGGAGCGGCGGGGACGGATCGGCATGGCGTTCGGGTCCGGAGGTGGGCTATGTGCGGCAAGGCTAGCTGCATCGCAGCATGCATGCCATCGTCCTTCCGAACGAGACGATAAATCCGCAAGAGACAAGACGCGTGACACACGCTGATGCCCGAAAGAGACAAGACGCGTGACACACGCTGATGTGCTGATCGTCGGCGGCGGAATCATGGGTTCCTGCACCGCCTATTTCCTCAAGAAAGAGCTCGGCTATGCCGGCACGGTGCGTGTCATCGAGCGCGACCCGACCTATGCGCAGGCCTCCACCACGCTCTCGGCCGCCTCCATCCGCCAGCAGTTCTCGACCCCTGAGAACATCCGCATGAGCCGCTTCGGCATCGAGGTGATCCGCGGCCTGAAGCACCGCTTCGGCACCGATGCCGACATCGGCTTCCGCGAGGGCGGCTATCTCATCCTCGCCTCCGAGGGCGGTCGCGCCGTGCTGGAGGCGAACTGGAAGACGCAGGTCGCCGAGGGCGCCGACATCCTCCTGCTCGGCCCCTCCGAGCTGCGGGCGCGCTTCCCCTGGCTGTCCACCGAGGACATCGCGCTCGGCGCCTTCGGCCGCACCGGCGAGGGCTGGTTCGACGCCGCCATGCTGCTCGACCTCTTCCGCAAGGCGGCACGGGATGCCGGCGCAACTTACGAGAAGGGCGAGGTCGCCTCCCTCGTCCGCGAGGGCGACCGCGTCACCGGCGCGGTGATGCAGGACGGCTCCACGCGGTCCTGCGGCACGCTGGTGCTGGCGGCCGGCGCCTGGGCCGGGCGGCTCGCGGCGGGCATCGACGTGCCGCTGCCCGTGGAACCGAGGAAGCGCACGGTCTTCGTGGTGAAGTGCCCCGAGACCTTCCCCGACATGCCGCTGATCGTCGATCCCTCGGGCGTCTGGATGCGGCCCGAGCGCGACCTCGTCATCGGCGGCTGGGGCCCCGGCGCGTACGATCCCGACCCCGCCGCCTACGGCGACTTCGAGCCGGCCCACGACGAGTTCCAGGCCCATGTCTGGCCGGCCTGGGCGACGCGCGTCCCGGCCATGGAGCAGCTCCGCCAGATGCGCGCCTGGGCCGGGCACTACGACTTCAACACCCTCGACCACAACGCCATCATCGGCCCCCATCCCGACGTCGCCGGCCTGATGTTCGTCAACGGCTTCTCCGGCCACGGCCTGCAGCAGGCGCCCGCTGCCGGCCGGGCGCTGGCCGAGCTCATCGTCCACGGCGGCTGGCGCAGCCTCGACCTCTCCGTCTTCGGCTTCGACCGCATCCTGCGCAACGAGCCGGTCCTCGAACTCAACGTGATCTGACCCCCGGAGCCTCCCCCATGAAGATCTGCATCTTTGGCGCCGGCGCGGTGGGCGGCAACGCCGCGGCCCGGCTGATCGCGGCGGGGGACGCCGAGGTCTCCATCGTCGCGCGCGGCGCCCATCTCGCCGCCATCCGCGAGAAGGGCGTGACCCTCCACACCGACGGCCAGACGCTGGGCGGCAAGCCCGTCGCCGCGACCGACGACCCCGCGACCCTGCCGCCGCAGGACCTCGTCGTGGTGACGCTGAAGGCCCATTCGCTGCCGGCCATCGCCGCGCCGCTGAAGGCGCTTCTCGCCCCCGGCGCCGCCGCCCTGTTCTTCACCAACGGCGTGCCCTGGTGGTGGAACCACGGCATCGACGAGGAGGGCGGCTCGCTCCCCCTCCTCGACCCCGACGGCAAGCTCTGGCGCGACCTCGGGCCGGAGAGCGTCCTCGGCGGCGTCGTCTATTCCGCCAATGCCGTCACCGAGCCCGGCGTCGTCACCCATTCGGCCGGCAACCGCTGGATCATCGGCGAGCCGACCGGGGACATCTCGCCGCGCGCCGACGCCGCGGCGGAGGCCTTCCGCAAGGCCGGGCTCAACGGCGAGGTCTCCGCCGACATCCGCCGGGCCATGTGGGAGAAGCTCGTCCTCAACATCGCCGCCAACCCGCTCTGCGCCCTGACGCGCCTGCCGCTCGGCCGCTGGCACGAGGTGCCGGGCATCGGCGACCTCGGCGTCACCCTGATCCGCGAGCTTCTCGATGTGGCGAAGGCGGTCGGCTGGGACCTGACCCACACCGTCGACCCCGCCGCCTCGGTTCCGGCGAAGCCCGGACGCCCCGGCGGCCGTCCCTCCATGCTGCAGGACGCCGAGGCCGGCCGCCCCATGGAGGTCGAGGCCATCGTCGGCCAGCTCCAGGCCTTCGGCCGCGAGACCGGCGTCGCCACCCCGGCCATCGACGTGGTGCTGCCCATGCTCCGGGCCCTCGACGCCTCGAACCGCGAGGCGGTGAAGGTCTAGCCGATCAGGCGCCGGCGCATTCCTGCGATCCGCCGGCGCTCTCGCCTCTCATGCGCCTTGCCGCTAGCCTCGCCGCCTCGCCTGCAGTCCGGAGCCTCCCATGCCCATCGTCAACCGCATCTCCGCCCTCCACGAGGAGGTCACCGCCTGGCGGCGCGACATCCACGAATATCCGGAGCTGCAGTTCGACGTGCACCGCACCGCCGGCATCGTCGCCGACAAGCTCCGCGAGTTCGGCTGTGACGAGGTGGTGCCCGGCATCGGCCGCACCGGCGTCGTCGGCATCATCCGCGGCAGGACGAATACGTCCGGCAAGGTGGTGGGCCTGCGCGCCGACATGGACGCCCTGCCGCTGACCGAGATCACCGGCCTGCCGCACGCCTCCAAGGTGCCGGGGAAGATGCACGCCTGCGGCCATGACGGTCACACCGCCATGCTGCTGGGCGCGGCGAAGTACCTCGCCGAGACGCGCAATTTCGACGGCACCGTCGCGGTCATCTTCCAGCCGGCGGAGGAGGGCGAGAAGGGCGGCGAGGCCATGGTGCTCGACGGCATGATGGAGCGCTTCGGCATCCAGGAGGTCTACGGCATGCACAATGCGCCGGGCCTGCCCGTCGGCCAGTTCGCCATCCGTCCGGGCCCGATGCTGGCGGCGGTGGACAATTTCCGCATCCATGTCGAGGGCAAGGGCGGCCACGCCGCGCGCCCGCACCAGTCCATCGACACGATCCTCGTCGGCGCCCACATCGTCGCGGCCGTGCAGTCCATCGTGTCGCGCAACGTCGACCCCCTGAAGAGCGCGGTGATCTCCATCTGCGCCTTCAACGCCGGCTTCACCAACAACGTCATCCCGCAGACGGCGGAGCTGCGCGGCACGGTGCGCACCCACGACGCCGCCGTGCGCGACCTGATCGAGGTCCGGCTGCGCGAGGTGGCGGAGAAGACCGCCGCCGTCTTCGGCGCCACCGCCACGGTCCACCATGAGCGCGTCGTGCCGGCGACCGTCAACGATCCCGCCCACACGCCCCATGCGGTGGCCGCGGCGGCCGCCGTGGTCGGCGAGAGGGCCGTCAACGACGACGCCCCGCAGATCATGGGCGGCGAGGACTTCTCCTACATGCTTGAGGCGCGCCCCGGCGCCTTCATCTTCATCGGCCAGGGCGACACCGCCTCCGTCCACCACCCGGCCTACGACTTCAACGACGAGATCATCCCGCTCGGCATGAGCTACTGGGCGAAGCTCGTCGAGACCCGCATGCCGGCCTGAGGGCGCGGGCCCGGCGCTATTCCCCCGGTGCCTTCGTCTCCATGGCGAGGGCGTGGACGCGGCCCTTCAGCTCGGCGTCGAGGGTCTGGCTGACCATGCGGTGGCGCTCGACGCGCGACTTGCCCGCGAAGGCCGCCGAGACGAGCTTCACCCGGAAATGGGTTTCCCCGCCCTCGCGCCAGCCGCCGTGGCCCTGGTGGTGGTGGCTCTCGTCGATCACCTCCAGCGCGGTCGGCGCGAAGGCGGCGGTGAGCTTCTCGGTGATGGTGTCGCGAACGGTCATGGTCGTCTCCAGGCCCTGCCATATCGGCCGGACGGGCCGCCGCCGCAACCCCGCGGCCCGTTCGGCCGCCTTGCCGGGGGGCTCACCGCTCTGGTACATCCCGCGCAACGAGCCGTGAGGGGGAAACCCATGCAGAAGTTCAACGTCCTGACCGGGGTCGCAGCGCCCATGCGCACGATCAACGTCGACACCGACATGATCATCCCCAAGCAGTACCTGAAGACCATCAAGCGCACCGGTCTCGGCAAGGGCCTCTTCTCCGAGATGCGCTACAAGGACGACGGGTCGGAGAACCCGGATTTCGTGCTGAACAAGCCGGCCTACCGCAACGCCCAGATCCTCGTCGCCGGCGACAATTTCGGCTGCGGCTCGTCGCGCGAGCACGCCCCCTGGGCGTTGCTCGACTTCGGCATCCGCTGCGTGATCTCCACCAGCTTCGCCGACATCTTCTACAACAACTGCTTCAAGAACGGCGTGCTGCCGATCAAGGTCTCGCCGGAGGACCTCGAGAAGCTGTTCGAGGACGCCGATCGCGGCTCCAACGCCACGCTCACCGTCGATCTCGAGGCGCAGGAGATCCGCGGCCCCGACGGCGGCACGATCACCTTCGACATCGACCCGTTCCGCAAGCACTGCCTGCTCAACGGCCTCGACGACATCGGCCTGACCATGGTCAAGGAAAAGGCCATCGACCGCTTCGAGACGACGGTCTCCGCCGCCCGCCCCTGGCTCTGAGGCAGGGCGAGGCGGGATGGCCTCCGATCCCGCGCCCGCCCTCGAGGAGCCGCTCACCGGCGGCCGCTACACGGCCGGCGTGGTGCGGGTCGGCGACACGGTGCGCCGTCCCGCGGGGCCGGCCTCGCCCTTCATGCGTCGGCTGCTCGACCATCTCGAGGCCGCGGGCTTTGCCGGCGTCCCGCGCTATCGTGGCCGGGATGAGCGCGGCCGCGACGTCCTCACCTTCCTCCCCGGCTGGGTGCCCGAACGGTTCCAGCTCTTCGCAGACCCGCAGGTCGCCGCCGCAGGAGCGCTGCTGCGGACGTTTCACGATGCCACGCGCGGCAGCGAGCTTGCGGCCGGCACCGAGGTCGTCTGCCACCACGATCCCGGACCGAACAACGTCGTCTTCGTCGACCACCTGCCGACGGCCTTCATCGACTTCGATTTCGCCGCCCCGGGCGCGGCCATCGAGGACCTCGGCTATATGGGCTGGACCTGGTGCATCTCCTCGCGGCCCGATCGCGGGCCCGTCGAGGTGCAGGCTCGCCAGGTCAGGGTTCTCGCCGATGCCTACGGCCTCGACGGCCCTGCGCGCCGCGCCCTGCCGGATGCGATGATCGAGCGGCAGTCGCGCAACATCGGCTTCTGGACCGAGCGCCTGGACGGCTTCGACGGATTGCCGACGCCGGTGGAGACGATCCGTGAGCGCATCGCCTGGTCGCGGCGCGAGATGCAGTTCACCTCGGCGCACCGCGATCTGTTCTTGGCGGCGCTGACTGTGTAAACGTCGCGGCCCGCGCTGATCGGCAGAGGACAACGCCATGGAACGCCGCCTCATCTCCACCGGCTCTCCCTTCGAGAAGACCGCCGGCTATTCCCGCGCCGTGGTCCAGGGCGGCTTCGTCTTCGTCGCCGGCACCACCGGCTACGACTACGCCACCATGACGCTGCCGGCCTCGGTGGAGGAGCAGACGCGCAACTGCTTCAAGACCATCGCTGCGACGCTGAAGGAGGCCGGCACCTCCATGGCGAACGTCGTGCGCGCCACCTACTACATCACCGACGCCGCCGACGCCGAGACGGTCTTCCCCATCTTCGGCGAGGTCTTCGGCGACATCCGCCCGGCCTCGACGCTCCTCGTCGTCGCCGGCCTGTTCAAGCCCGAGATGAAGGTCGAGATCGAGGTCACCGCCGCCCTGCCGGGCGGGGCCACCGACACCCTCTTCTCCTGACGCCGCCACCGGCCGGACCAGCCATGACCGATCCCACCCTGCCGAGCCTTGCCGACCTGCGCGGCGAGATCGACCGCATCGACGCCGCCATGCACGGCCTCCTGATGGAGCGCGGCCAGATCATCGAGCGGCTGATCGAGGTGAAGAAGACCGCCGAGACCGGCTCCGCCTTCCGCCCCGCCCGCGAGGCCGACGTCGTCCGCCGCCTGGTCGACAACCACAAGGGCCGCCTGCCGGTGGAGCTCGTGGTGCAGATCTGGCGGCAGATCATCTCCACCTTCACCTATGTCCAGTCGCCCCACTCCGTGCACGTGGTCATGGGCCCGGAGCAGGAGAACGCCCGCGAGCTCGCCCGCTTCCATTTCGGCTTCGGCGTGCCGCTGGTGAAGCATTCGAGCCCGGCCTCCGTCGTCGCCGCCATCGCCCGCGACCGCGGCGATCTCGGCCTCGTCGGCCTCGGGCCCGCCCGCGAGCCCTGGTGGGAGAAGCTCGGCGGCCCCGGCCAGCCCATCGCCATGGCCACCGCCCCGGCGATCGCCCGCGCCGCGAGCCCGCGCCCGCCGCAGGCCCTCGTCATCGGCCATCCCTCCATCGACACGGCGGGCCTCGACACGCGCCTCGTCGCGGTGACCCTCGCCGGCCGCCCGGCCGTGGAGGTCGACGCCGTGCTGGCGAGCGCCGACGAGGGCGGCCGTCATCACGTCCTCGCCTGGGGTCCGCGCGAGGCGTCCGAGGCCGAGATCGCGCAGGACGCCGCGTCCGGCATGGCTGTTGAAGCCGCCCGCACGGTCGGCTACACCGCAAGGCCGATCGCCGCCTGACGGCGATGGCAGGCCAGCCCTTCCTTTCCGGTGCCGACATGACCCTCGAAGCCACGCGTCCCGTTCCCCGTCCCGGTGTGATGGCGATCGACGCCTATGTGCCCGGCAAGTCCGGCGCCCCCGGCGTCGCCAAGGTCTACAAGCTCTCCTCCAACGAGACGCCGCTCGGCGCGAGCCCGAAGGCCATCGAGGCCTACGGCAAGCTCGCCGGCAAGCTGGAGCTCTATCCCGAGGGCTCCTCCGCCGAGCTGCGCCAGGCCATCGCGAACCTCTACGGCCTCGACGCCGACCGCATCCTCTGCGGCTCGGGCTCCGACGAACTCCTGTCGCTGCTCACCAACGCCTATCTCGGACCCGGCGACGAGGGCGTGTTCACCGAGCACGGCTTCCTCGTCTACAAGATCGCCATCCTCGCGGCCGGCGGCACGCCCGTCGTCGTCAAGGAGAAGAACCTCACCGCCGATGTCGACGCCATCCTGGCGGCGGTGACGGAGAAGACGAAGATCGTCTATCTCGCAAACCCCAACAATCCGACCGGCACCTACATCCCCTTCGACGAGGTCAAGCGCCTGCATGCCGGCCTGCCGAAGTCGGTGCTGCTCATCCTCGACGCGGCCTATGCCGAGTATGTCCGCCGCAACGACTACGAGAGCGGTCTCGAGCTCGTGGCGTCGAACGAGAACGTCGTGATGACGCGCACCTTCTCGAAGATCTACGGCCTCGCCGCCCTGCGCATCGGCTGGATGGTCGGCCCGGCCCATCTCATCGATGCGGTGAACCGCATCCGCGGCCCCTTCAACGTCAATGCCGCGGCGATCGCCGCCGGTGCCGCCGCCATCGCCGACCAGGCCTTCCTGCAGAAGGCCATCGAGCACAACGACACCTGGCTGCCCTGGCTCACCGCGGAGATCGAGAAGCTAGGCCTGAAGGTCACGCCCTCGGTCGGCAACTTCCTGCTGATCCATTTCCCGAAGGACGCCGGCAAGACCGCGGCCGATGCCGACGCCTATCTCGTGTCGAAGGGTCTGGTGCTGCGCCGGGTCGGCGCCTATGGGCTGCCTGACGCGCTGCGCCTCACCATCGGCGACGAGGAGGCCAACCGCCACCTCGTGGCCACCCTCGCCGAGTTCATGAAGCGGTGACCGGCCAGCCTCTTTTCGGCAAGCTCGCGCTGATCGGCATCGGGCTCATCGGCTCGTCCATCGCGCGCGCCCTGCGCTCCGTGC
>LNFM01007894.1_pt1 | contig 17069 bp, 10 predicted proteins | sample 596031 | NCBI WGS metagenome assembly LNFM01 (sample SAMN04254537, study PRJNA301005) | activated carbon metagenome | isolation source: dual media filters at the Ann Arbor, Michigan drinking water treatment plant | place: USA: Ann Arbor
ATGGAGATGGATGGGTATATAGTATGAGCCAGGGAGGAAATGTAGGCCGCATGAATTACAAAACCGGTGAACGTTGGAATATTCGTCCTCCCTATTTAGGAACAGATGAAAAGAAAGTGTATCGCTTTAACTGGAACGCTGCAATTGCACAAGATCCATTTGATAAAGCAACTATTTATTACGGAAGTCAGCATGTACATAAAAGCATCAACAAAGGTGCAAGCTGGGAAACTATTTCTCCAGATTTAACAACGAACGATTCTGCAAAAATGGATCAAAGCACAACGGGGGGATTAACACTCGATATTACCGGTGCAGAAAATCATTGTACTATTTTAGCTATTGAGCCTTCTTCCAAACAAAAAGGGGTGATATGGGTTGGTACCGATGATGGTAATGTGCAATTAACTACCGATGGCGGAAAAACCTGGGCCAACTTCAGAGGAAAAATTCCGGGCTTACCAATAGGTGCATGGGTGCCACAAATAAAAGCTTCAAGATATAATGCAGGCGAAGCATTTGTTGTTGCTAACGATTATCGCCGTGGTGATTTTAAACCTTATATTTTCCGCACTACCGATTTTGGAAAAACATGGACAAGATTAGTAGATGAAAAAAAAGTGGTTGGTTATGCATTGTGTATGATACAAGACCCAACAGAACCTAATTTAATTTTTGTTGGAACAGAGCAAGGTCTTTGGGTAAGTTTAGATAATGGTACAACTTTTCAACAATGGAAAAATGATTATCCTTCTGTATCAACGTATGATCTAGCTATACAGGAAAGAGAAGCTGATTTGGCAATCGCCACATTCGGCCGTTCGCTTTGGATATTGGATGATATTCGTCCGTTAAGAAAAGCTGCTGCTGATAAAGGTGCATTAGCAAAAAAACTAACCGTGTTTACTGCTCCTGCTGCATACCAATCGCAATACCGTGCAGCTCCCGGATATGAGTGGAGTACCATGGGATTGTGGGATGCAGCCAATCGTAGCCGTGGTGCAGCCATTACATTCTTTGTAAATCATGCCGCTGATACAGATGCTAAAAAAGCGAAAGCTGATAGTGTATTGGTAAAAATTTATAATGATAAAAACGAAAATATCAGGAACCTAAAATGGAAAGTGGATTCTGGTTACAATCGGAGGTATTGGAACATGGAAGAAAAAGGTTTCCGTCAACCCGGCTCACCAAAACCACGACCCGGTGCACCTGAGCCCGGAGGCTTCCAGGTATTACCCGGCACTTACAAAGTGGTGTTGACATTGAACAAAGACATGGATTCTACTTTTGTAACGGTGAATGACGATCCGAGATTAGGCAACCGCAACAATGTAAAACTGGCGCAACGAAATATGTATGACCGCATTCGGAAAAGTGCCAACAAACTAACTGATGCAATGGACCAGCTTACGGAAAGTGATGAAGTGTGTACGAAAATGATGGCGCAATTAAAAGATCTTACCGGCAAAGATGTTGATTCGCTTCGGAAGTCAACAAAAGCTATGCAGGATAGCATTAAAGCCATCCGGGAAACGATCAGTGGTAAAGTTTCTGATAAGCAGGGCATCAACAGGGATGCCGGCCCAACTGTTATGAGAAGTATGCAAGTTGCTATGCAATATATTGGTTCTAAAAATGTAGCACCGGGTGCACAGGAAGAGCAGTTAATAATAAATGCAGAAAATAAAATTAATGATACCATAAAACGTATCAATAATTTTTATGCCACTAAATGGGCTGCTTACCGCCAACAGGCAGAAGGAACAAAACTGAATTTGTTTAAAGATTATAAACCGATTGAATAGTTTATAAATTTTTTACTGATAGGGTTGCTGCAAAGCAGCCCTTTTTTGTTGTCGGTTTGCTGTATTTTTTGGATAATTTACCATTGATTGTCGTTAAATGTTATACAACGAGTTGCGTATATTTATGAGTTGTGCCTAATTTTAAAAGTATGAAATTAATAATACTGACACTGCTAATTATATTTATCCAGAGTTGTAAAGAATCCACTAACCAAGGTGACTTGATTAATATTCCGACAATAGAGGAAAGTGAGTTAGAAGCAGACTATCCTTGGACAAAAGAAACTACAAAAACAGCTATAGAAACAATTTATAATTCTATTGAAAATTTAAAATTAGCCGAATTCCAAAAAAGCGAAAATTTTCCAGCTGACCCAGGACCTTATAATGTTCCTTTCTCACAGACGGAAAAAGTTGAATTTGGAATTATAAGTTACAGCTATTTAGAAGCGGAACCAGAAATTTATGAAATAGAATTTCGTCCTATAAATAATCTGAAATCAGGAAATAGAATTGCAGTTGAAATAAATATTGTGACAAATATTCCTATAAGAGTATTTATGAAACCAGACGCATAATAAAAACTAGGCACAACATGAACTGTGTAAAACAAAAAACTCTCTATTTTTATTCTCTTTACCAGCTTGCTTTAATTCCCTCTCCCAACAATTTTATTTAATTTACTCTTCCAAAATCACCCCTTATGCTAAAAATGAATGCAGGAGTATGGATAGGTATCGTTGGCGGTATCATCGGTTTATTAGTAGGTGTTGGCGCCGTAGTTGCCACCGCCGACAAAGAGGGTATTTATATCGGGTTGGGTATGCTGGTTCTTTTTGGTGGTATGTTTTATTTATTCTACCGGTTATTTTTTAAACCGATGATCAATGCAAGCCGTTTACAAAAAACAGGCTTGCCCGGCAAAGCAAAAATTCTGGAAGTAAGGGATACCGGCGTTACCATTAATAATCATCCGCAGGTAAAATTAATACTGGAAGTAAAAAATCAATTCGGTCAAACCTACAGCACAGAGACCCGGGTGCTGGTATCAAGAATAAATCCCGGTATCTATATGGCGGGTATGGAATTACCGGTAAAAATTGATCCGAAAAATGAAATGAATGTGGTGGTTGATTTTAGTCGTACACAACAAAACAGCAATGCTGCCTCTCCACCTAATGAGGCTGCATTAAAAGCAGAACTGGAACAATTGCAGAAAGACAATGAAGCTCTCGCTGCATCCGGCAGATCTGCAAGAGCTATTGTAAAAAGGTACACCTGGTTGGGTGTAAACGTAAATGGCAATAATCCATATGTAGAGTTGGAGATTGAAGTGTTACCAGAAAACAGTGTTGCTTTTAGTGGCAAAACAAAAGGAGTAATTAGCGAAGCGGCTACCAGCAAATACCAACCTGGATCTGAGATATTTGTGAAGTACGACTATTATGACAACAGCAAAATTGTAATAGAACGGTCAGCTTAATATAATACCCTTCTAATCCAACACTCCCTTGCAATATCCTGCAATCCCTTTACTTTTGCGCCAAAGGTCAGGTTATGAAGTTGTCGCATTTATCAGAGACATTGATCGGTTCTGAAATTGTAAAACTCGGTGGAGAGATCCGGGAAAAGATCCGCCAGGGCGAACGTATTTACAATTTCACCGTGGGAGATTTCGACCCTTCTATTTTTCCTATTCCTAAAGAGCTGGAAGATGCGATCGTTGAAGCTTATCGAAAACATTTTACCAACTATCCGGCTGCAGAAGGAAATCTCGATCTGCGGGAAGCAATTCATTCGTTTATAAAAGATGAAGAAGGGCTGGATTATGGCATCAGCGAAATATTGGTAGCATCGGGTGGTCGCCCATTGATCTATGCATTGTTCCGGGCCATTTGTGATAAAGGAGATAAAATTATTTATGCTGTTCCTTCCTGGAACAATAATCACTACACACATTTTGTAGAAGGCCAGCATATAGTGGTGGAAGCAAATGCCGATAGCAATTTTATGCCTACCGCAGCATCCATTGCGCCATATGTACAAGAAGCATCACTCATCGCTTTATGTTCCCCACAAAATCCAACAGGCACTACATTCAAAAAAGAAGAACTGGAAGCAATTTGTGATTTAGTAATTGCAGAAAATAAAAGAAGAGGGGAAGGTGAAAAGAAACTCTATGTAATGTTCGATCAAATGTATTGGCATCTTACCTATGGGGCCATTAAACATTACGATCCCGTTTCGCTGAGAAGTGAAATGAGAGAGTACACTATTTACATTGACGCTATCAGCAAAGTTTTTGCAGCTACCGGTGTTAGGGTTGGCTGGAGTATGGGGCCGGCAATGGTGATTGGAAAAATGAAAGCCATCCTTACACATATTGGTGCATGGGCACCGATGGCCGAACAAAAAGCTGTAGCAAATTATTTGGGTAAAAGAGAAAGTATCAAAACTTATCTATCGCATTTTAAAAAAGAAATTGAAGAAAGACTACGTTCTATTTATGATGGATTTATTCAATTAAAAAGCGAAGGACTTTCTGTTGATGCTATTACTCCCGAAGCAGCTATTTACTTAACTATAAAAGTTGACCTTGCCGGTAAAAAAACAGCCGAAGGAAAAATATTGGAAAATCAGGGGGATGTAACAGCCTACTTATTGAGTGCTGCGGGCCTTGCCGTTGTTCCATTCTATGCATTTGGTGCAGATAAAAGTTCGCCCTGGTACCGGCTTAGTGTTGGCACTTGTAAAAAAGAAGAGATCGGTGAAATGATTGGTAAACTCAGAGGAGCATTGATTAAATTATCCTGATAAAAATCAGTTTTTATTGATCAAAAACCGAAATGGTTTCATTAAAAAGAAGCGGGATTCTTTCAAAATTTTTTTGGGGTTGGAAGTGATCCTGTTTCGGTTCACCAGTTCATGAGCTTTGCAAAAAGCTTCGTCCGTTTCAACCTGTTTGAGTAGTGTGTTCAATGCCTCTACTTCATGCTCAACTTCCTGCTCTGTTAAAAGCTCATTTTTTAGCAGCACCAATATGTCACGATTAGCGTTTAGCATAGATTAATCAGAACATTAATAACCACTCATTCCCTTGGTGCTGGGGCAGCCGCACCCTTTGCCTCCTTTACCGGAACCTGAATAATAATTTTTATTGCAGGCAGAAATCAATAGCGTTCCTGTTAATAACAGTAAAAAGGCTATTTTGTTGATTGTCTTCATAATTGTAAGTTCTAAATTAAAACTATTTTACAAACAAATTAGTATGCCGTTGAACGAAAACGACTAAAAAATTAACATGGATCAGCCATTGGAGGAAAAAAAACAGAGAAAACTACGCATCCTGGTGGCGCCGCTCGATTGGGGGCTGGGTCATGCCACCCGCTGCATCCCGATTATCAGGGAGTTAATGGAGCAGGGTGCTGAGGTTTGGCTGGCTGCTGAAGGGCAGCAGGAAATTTTGTTGAAAGCTGAATTTCCTACACTTTCTTTTCTAAAATTGCCCGGATACCGGGTTCGGTATGCAGCCACTGCATGGGGGCTGTTGAAGAACATACTTTTTCAAACGCCGAAAATTTTGAAGCGGATAAAAGAAGAAGAAAAATGGCTACACCAAAAAATAGGAGAACATAAATTTGACGCTGTTATTAGCGATAACCGGTATGGACTGTTTCATGATAAAATACCTTGCATTTTTATCACACATCAATTAAAAATAAAAAGTCCATTAGGCAAATGGTCGGAAAAGTTTTTACAGAAAAAAAACTATAAATACATTAATCGTTTTACTGCATGTTGGGTACCGGATACAGCATCACCAAAAAGCCTGGCCGGTGATTTATCACATCCTGAAAAAAAACCAACAACTCCTGTTCAATACATAGGGTCTTTATCAAGATTTAAAGCAACTGGAATTCCGGAAAATAAAAATCAGTTGTTGGTGATTTTGTCAGGACCAGAGCCACAGCGAACATTGTTGGAGAATAAAATTATTGCTGGCATTAGCCATTATAACCATTCTGCAGTTATAGTAAGAGGCCTGCCCGGTTCTTCATCGTTGATTCCTTCTACCAATATGATCAAATTTTATAATCATTTGCCTGCGGCAGCACTAAATAAAGAAATGGAGGCAGCAGAATATATTATCAGTCGCAGTGGTTACAGTACTGTTATGGATACTACGGCATTGCAAAAGAAAAGTGTGTTAATTCCTACACCGGGACAAACAGAACAAGAATATTTAGGAGAATACTTAATGGAAAATAAAATGGCCTTTTCTATTTCGCAGAAAAATTTCAATTTTGAAAAAGCTCTTGCTTCAGCAAAAGAATTTACCTACATGCCGTTCCCACTTTCTAATGATAGCCAGTTGAAAAAAATAATTCAGGATTTTCTTGCTCAACTTCCCAGCCCATCTTTGGGATAATAAAAAAAGTCAAACACTTTCTTTGCATCGGCAAATTTATCCCAGCTCTTACAATCGGCCTTTATTGAAAACACACCGCAGGTGGGAATATTATCAATCCTTGTATTGGTAAGCAGGTTTGCAAAGTCGGTAATGCCGGGGTTGTGAGAAAAAATAGCAATGCTGTCAAACTTATTCGCTGCGGAAGCAATTACATCATAAAAAACGGCAGTCGCAGCACCATACAATTCATCTCTGAAAATAATATCGTCTTTATCCACTCCATATTGTTTGGCGAAAATAGTGGCCGTTTTCTTTGCCCGTTTAGCCGGGCTGGCAATAAAAGCGTCTATCTTAATTTTTTTATGGTTAAGACGAAGTGCCATTGCTGGCGCATCTTCTTTTCCCCTGTCATTTAAGGGTCTGTCAAAATCACCAAGACTGGGATTGCCCCAATCACTTTTTGCATGACGAACAAGTAATAAGGTTTTCATTCAGCAATTTTTTTAATTAAATTAAAAATTATGGCAAGCAGAATAATGAATATGAAGTGGCTTCTTTAGTATCCCCTTACATTCTTTCCTTCCATGTAATTCATGAAAGCCTTATTCACCACTTTGTTACCTCCTGGGGTAGGATAGTTGCCGGTAAAATACCAGTCGCCAAGATTATTAGGGCAGGCTTTATGTAAATCTTCTATAGTTTGAAAAATAACATTCACAGGAATATCAAGGCCCGTAGGTGTTATCAATTGTGCAATTTTAGCAGAAATTTCTTCGGTAGTAAATTGTTTGTAGAGTTGCTTAACTACATTTTCAGTATGCAGTTGATCGTTTCGTTGAAGTGTTTTGCATTTCTCCAGTAACTCGGTCATACAATTCATCTTTCCTTTCTCTTTCATCAATTCTACAGCAGCATTAAATGCGATGAAGTCGCCCATCTTGCTCATATCAATACCATAGCAATCGGGATAGCGAATTTGAGGAGATGAAGAAACAACCACTATCCGTTTCGGGTTCAAACGTCCCAACATTCTGATGATACTTTCTTTTAACGTAGTACCTCTTACTATGGAGTCATCGATTACAACCAATGTATCTTGTCCGGCCCTTACAGTACCGTAAGTAATATCATAGACGTGTTGCACCATTTCATTACGTCCGGAATCTTCAGTAATGAATGTTCGCATCTTCACATCTTTGATAGCAATCTTCTCTATACGGATACGACGGTTTATCATTTCACTCAGCTTTTCCTCATCATAGTCTTTACCCCAGCTAAGTATTCTTTCTGTTTTTATTTTATTGAGATAGGCTTCCATCCCTTTTACCATCCCCAAAAAAGCCGTTTCGGCTGTATTAGGAATAAAAGAGAAGATCGTATTTTTTAAATCATGTTCAATTGAATTCAAAACCGGTTCACTCAGGTTATAGCCCAATGCTTTTCTTTCCTTATAAATTTTTTCATCGCTACCTCTTGAAAAATAAATACGTTCAAAGCTGCAGGCTTTTCTTTCTTTGGGTTCCAGTATCTGCGCTATTTCAATATCTCCTTTTTCATTTACGATCAATGCTTGTCCGGGCAACAACTCCTGCACTTCGTTTTCACCTACATTAAAGGTAGTTCTGATAGCCGCTCTTTCAGAGGCAGCTACTACTACTTCATCATTGATATAATAATAAGAAGGACGGATACCATGTGCATCCCGAAAAACAAATCCAATTCCATTACCCGTCATTCCGCCCACATGAAAACCACCGTCTAATAATGGCAACACTTTTTTAAGCACTTTTTTAATATCCATTTTGTGTGGCGAAGCTTCATCTTCTTTACACAAAAATGTGTGCATCAATTCTATCATCGCAGCCAGATCGCTGAAGCGAACGGTATGATGTGGTTCTTTGCCTGTTAATGCAAACAACTCATCCGAATTAACGATATTAAAATTTCCCGCTAAGGCAAGGTTGCGGGCAGGTATTGTATCTCTATTAATAAATGGGTGACAGTATTCTAATTTATTTTTTCCTTGTGTGCCATAGCGAAGATGACCGAGCAATAACTCCCCTAAAAATTTTACATGGCCTTTCATCAATCCCGGATGACTTTTGATATCCGGGTGATATTGTTCCAGGTCACTAATTTCGGCTCCTATTTGCTGAAAGATATCTGAAATGGCTTGCGGCGCATTGCTGCGTATGCGGTTCATAAAAGGATAGCCCGGTTCAACATCTAATTTTACTGAGGCTACCCCAGCACCGTCTTGCCCACGGTTGTGCTGCTTTTCCATAAGCAGGTACAGCTTGTTAAGCCCCCACAGCACTGTTCCATACTGTTGCTGGTAATAAGAAAATGGTTTCCGTAGCCGGATGAATGCTAATCCGCATTCGTGTTTGATCGCATCACTCATGGAAGGCGCAAAGGTAAGCGATAAACACTATTTTTTTACTATTTCGTTTGGGGTTAATTCTCCCTTACCGGAACCACTACAGTAAGCTTACAACCATTGCCTGGCGTGGTTTCCACCTCCACTTTGCCATTAAAAAGAGCTGCCCGGTTAGTGATATTATTAAATCCCTGACCTTTTTTGGTAGTAGAAGAGTTAAACCCCTTTCCGTTATCAATTACAGTTAAAATAATATGCTCCGCATCTAATTGTAACCATATTTGTATAGTGTCAGCTTCTGCATGGCGAATTATATTATTTATCTGCTCCTGGGTAATACGGAACAGCATGAGTTTTAAATTATCCGCCAATAATTGTTCATTAAAATAGCGATAGAGGAATTCAATTTTAAATGTGTGAACTCTTTTTAATGAGTCACAAAGCTCTTGTATAGATTCAATAAGTCCCAGATCCCCTAAAGTAGGTGGCACCAATGACTGGGAGAGGTGTCTTATTTCATTAATGATTGATACAAGGTTCTTATGCGACTGATCAATCATTTCTTTTAACTCACCCGATGCTTTTTCCTTTGCTACTTCAAGATAGAGGCGGGTAGTAGTCAGATGCTGGTTAATGTTATCATGTAGTTCTTTGCCGATTTGCTGTCTCTCTTTTTCCTGGCCGTCAATAGTAGCTTGTGTTATTTGTTTTTGCTTATGCACCTCCTGCTCTACCAACTCTTGCGACAAACGTTTTTGTTCCGTAATATCCGTAAATGAGCAAATAACATTGACAATATTTTGCTGTTCATCAAATACAGGTTCTGCATTAACGAGTAGCCACACCCGGTCATTGGTTGCCGGCCGGAAAACTCCCATTACTATATCCTGAACAGATTTCTTTGTCTGTATGGCAACGGGTACCGGGTGCAAGTGACCGGGGAAATTTGTACCGTCTTCATAAATAACATTCCATATAGGATCAAATGATGTTTGCCTAAAAAGCTGTTCTTCAGTAAGGCCCAGCATATCCATAGCAGCCCGGTTACAGATAATAGTTTGCCCCTTTTCATCCTGTAGCAAAATACCCTGGCGAAGATTTTGAATAAGACTACGAAACTGTTTTTCGTTTTCTCTTAACTTATCCTCAATATCTTTTCTTTTTGAGTCGTTTGTAAAATAAATAACTACTGCATTAACACCCGGGTTACTCAAAAGATTATGGCCTCTTACACTACACCATATCCATTCACCATTTGAATGTCGTAAACGGATTAGCAGGTATTTTAATACAGATTTTTTTACCAACTCAAGAGAAAAGGCTTCCGTGGCCGCTGCCAAATCATCCGGGTGTATAAAGTCAGTAAATGAACGACCCAGCAACTGCGCCGGCTCATACCCTGATATTTTAGCTACGGAAGGTCCGCAATAAACAACTTTTCCATTTTTATCCGTCATAACAATTCCATCCAGTGAATAGGAAATCATGTTGCGATAGAATAATTCACTTTCCTGAAGTTTAGCCTCTGCCTTTTTTCTTTCGGTAATATCTTTCCCTACTCCCAGCAAACCAATGATATTCCCTTCTTCATCCCTAAATAATGAAACAGTATGTAATAAATATTTCATTTCCCCGTCGCTACCCTCAAATGATATTTCGCCCCGCCATATACCTTCCTTAAAAACAATTTCCGCAACCTGGTCATGTGTATAAGGAGAATAATCACTGACTAATACTTCCCGAAATCGCTTTCCTATTGCTTCTTCTTTTGTTATACCTGTAAGCTTTTCTATTACATTATTCCAGGAAGTAACTATCCTGTTTACATCTGTTGTAACAATTACATCGGTTACATTATTAAGAATAATTGCCTGGTGGTGGAAGCGTTGCTCACTTTGGCGCAACGCATCTTCAGCCTGCTTACGCATTGTGTCATCATAAAAATAAACCATCATTTTTCCTACATAAGGATTATGCTTAAGGTTGTGCCCTCTTACAATACACCATATCCATTCTCCGGTTTTTTTTTGTAAACGAAGCCACACAAATTTATTTTTTGGCTGCTGCCTGAGCTCATCATTAAAAGCTGAGGTGGCAAGAGCATGATCATCAGGATGTGCAAAGTCAAAAGTGGTTTTTCCAATTACTTCGTTTGCTTCATAACCCAGTATTTCTTTTATGGAAGGAGATGCAAAGGTAATTACGCCATCATCATTGGTTAGTATTACGCCGTCTAAAGAATGCGCAATGAGGTTTCGATAAAAAAGTTCGCTTTGCTTTAGCTGCTTTTCTGCTGTACGTTGCTGGGTAATATCATGCTGTGTTCCCCACACTCTTTTCAAGAGTCCATTTTCCACAACACCTTTCATATTATTTAGAAAAAACAACTCCTTGTTATCTTTATCAAACTCAACTGTTTCTACTTTGCTTGCGTTAAATCCGTTTTGAATAAAATTTTTAAGCGAATCGATCCAAATAGAATTTTTGAAATCAATAAATTTATTCAGTCGCATTCCTATTACTTCTTCTGCAGTATTAAATCCGTACATTTTCGCAATATTTTCATTGCACTCGGTCAATACCGCATGTTGTTCCCAGAAGTTAATGATTGCATCTGTAGGTAAATTAACAGAAACGGATTCTTCTGTTTCAAACATCCACAGCCCTTCGGCACTAAGCTCATAAGCTTTGTTTCGTTCAGCCGCTCTTCCAATTATTTCTCCTGTCCTTGCTCCAACACTTTTTGAACCTGTATCAAGAACGCCTACTCCGGAAATTAATTTTGTATCATCACCATGGTTTGTAATGGCAGAAAACTCCCAATTAATGGTATTAGTGGTATTAACACCAATTACATCGAGACAAATAAAGGTACTTTTTTCAGGATTCTCCAAACAGAACTGAGCCGCTTGCTTATATTTTACATTTCCACTTTCTGAAAGAAAATTTTGTATAGGTATGGCTGCAAAAGCCATTGGCTGCGCAGCAACCATTGTTCGAAAAAGAGGGTTTGCTTCAACACAATATCCTTGTTGATCAACAAGGATATAATAGAATTGTCCTGATTTTTGAAAGTAGCCGGATACATTTTGTAAATAATCAGATACTGGCATTGCTAGTGGAATTCGCTGATAAGGATTATTATGCTGTTGTATAAAAGTAGCTAGATAAAAATAAAAAAACTAACAATTGAATTAATATAAACACTTACTACCATACATTTAATAAAAAAGCCGCCACGTTTGAAACGAGACGGCTTTTTATAATATTAATAGTTTTAAAATGATTTTGTATCAGTAGCAAACCGCATAAGCTTAGGACACTCATTACCTGTTTCGCCATCTATCATTATATAATAGGTTGGAACTTTTGTCTGTAGCCATTTATCTAATGTTTTGCTTTTCTTTTCTTCCAATGCGAACTGAGATATTTTACTATAATCATCGTCTAGATTCATACGATGTGGTTCTGAACGGGATTTTAAATAAACAATTCTAACTCCTTTTTTGGCTTGCTCATCCGTAAAAGCTGTAGGCTGAGATATATCTCCTACTTTCATTTTGGCCAGCATTGTTACCATGTCTTTATCTAATGCATCAATTGTAACATACGAGGATCCATCTCTGCCAGTAACACAAGGTCCGGCAAATTTAACTGCATCGTCATCACTATACCTTCCTGCTGCTTCGTTAAAACCAATAGTACCAGCAACAACTTTGGAACGTACTGTATCTAATTTACTGATCGTTTGTTTTATTTCATCATCAGTTACAGGAGGTATTCGGAGTATATGACGAACAATAGCATCATCACCATTCCGTTCAACCATTTGAATAATGTGATACCCAAATTTTGATTTTACAGGTACCGATATGTCACCTTCTTTTAAACGAAAAGCAGTTGACATAAATATCGGATCCCAGCTTTTTTCATTCCTGTTTATCTGGTACTGACCACCCCGATCCTTACTACCCGGATCTTCTGACACCTTTTTTGCTAATTGATCAAACGTTACAAGTTTAGACTCAATCTGCTTTTTATAGTTATTCATTTCCCCGATAATATATTGCTCCAGATCCCGGGAAGCTTTGGGGTAAATAATTATCTGACAAATTTCCAATTCCGACTCATAAAAAGGCAAACTGTCTTTAGGTATTTTATCAAAAAAGGCTTTTACTTCATTGGGAGTTATCCTGGTACCTCCTACAATTTTTTGCTGCATGGCGGAAGCCAGTTTTTGTTCTTTCACCGATTCTCTGGCATCGTCTTTAATCTGGTAAATAGTTTTACCTGCTACTTCTTCCAATGCTTCCTGGGTGCCCAACTGGTTAATATAATAGCGAATTTTTTGATCAAGTTCTGCTTCCACTTCTTCATCACTTACCGGTAACGAATCTTTTTCTGCCTGCAACATCAATACTTTAGAAATAACCGCCTGCTCCATTAGTAAGCATTGAGCATCATCAGGAACAGTACCACCCTGACGGGCAATATCTGCTATGGAGTTTTTAATATCTGATTGTAGTATAATTCTGTCGCCTACAATAGCAGCAATTTTATCGGCTACAATTTTTTTTGCCTGCGATGATTGTGCAATAGCGGTAACGCTAAACAATAAAAAGCAGATAGTCAATATTCTTTTTGTATAACGCATAAGTTCAAAAGTACTTTTCCTGCCAAAAACAGGAGATAATTTGAAAGGTATTTAACAAAAGTTTCGGGAGAAAAGCCCCGGGCTATGAGTTTCGAGCTGCGAGCCTTATAGTTCCGGGTCTTCCTGAAACTCGTTACTCAAAACTCGCAACTTGCTATAGTGTTCTTTTCACTTCTTCTACCTCGTAAGCTTCTACCACATCTCCTACCTTATAATCACTGAAATTCTTAATTGTTAACCCGCATTCCATTCCCGACAAGACCTCTTTTGCATCGTCTTTAAAGCGTTTCAACGAACCCAGTTCAGCACTGGCTCCTTCGCCGGAAGGATACGTAACGATACCATCTCTGATAAGGCGAACTTTAGAATCTCTTTTAATTTTACCATCCAATACCACACATCCTGCCACTGTTGCTTTGTCGAATTTGAAAACTTCTCTGATCTCTACATTGGCAACGATCTTCTCTTGTACTTTCGGCTCCAACATGCCTTCCATTGCACTCTTCACTTCTTCAATTGCATTGTAAATGATTGAGTACATTTTTATTTCAATACCGGCATTGTCTGCAAGCTTTGATGCTTGCAATGATGGACGAACGTTAAAGGCAATAACGATAGCATCAGATGCTTCTGCCAATACGATATCACTTTCATTGATTTGTCCTACACCTTTGTGAATTACACTTACTAAAATTTCCGGTGTAGATAATTTTTGCAATGAATCACTTAATGCTTCTACTGAGCCGTCCACGTCACCTTTGATGATAACTTTCAATTCTTTGAAACTTCCCAATGCAAGACGACGACCTATCTCATCGAGTGTAATATGTTTCTTAGTTCTGATACCCTGCTCTCTTAATATTTGTGCACGGCGATTTGCAATTTCTTTTGCTTCTGCTTCATCAGCATACACTTTGAATTTTTCGCCAGCTTGTGGTGCACCATTTAATCCTAATACAACTGCTGGTGCAGATGGGCCCGCCTGCGTTTCTTTTTTATTTCTTTCGTTGAAGAGAGCTTTTACACGGCCAAAATATTGTCCGCTCACTATCAGATCACCCGGCTTCAATGTTCCGTTCTCTACCAATAATGTAGCAACGAATCCACGACCCTTATCTAATGAGGCTTCAATGATAGTTCCTGTGGCTTCCTTGTGTGGATTTGCTTTAAGGTTCAACATTTCTGCTTCTAATAATATTTTCTCCAAAAGCTTATCTACGTTCAATCCACTCTTGGCTGCCAACTCCTGGTTTTGGAATTTACCGCCCCATTCTTCTACCAAAATATTCATTTGTGAAAGCTGTTCGTATATTTTAGTTGGGTTAGCCCCGTCTTTATCAATTTTATTTACCGCAAATATCATTGGTACATTTGCTGCCTGCGCATGACTAATTGCTTCACGGGTCTGTGGCATCACCGCATCATCTGCTGCAATTACTATAACTGCAATGTCTGTAACCTTTGCACCCCTGGCTCTCATCGCCGTAAACGCTTCGTGACCGGGAGTATCAAGGAAAGTAATTTCTTTTCCATTGGGCAATGTAACCTGATAGGCACCAATGTGCTGGGTAATACCACCTGCCTCGCCAGCTACTACGCTGGCACTGCGGATATAATCAAGCAATGATGTTTTACCATGGTCAACGTGTCCCATGATTGTTACAATTGGTGAACGGAATTCCAGATCCTCTTCATTGTCATCCTCATCATCTTCTTCCATCTCCATTTGCTTCTCCATGTTGATGAACTCAACATCATAGCCAAATTCGCTTGCTACTAGTTCTATCACCTCAGCATCCAAACGCTGATTGATAGATACCATGATACCAAGACTCATACACTTGCTGATAACTTCTGCAAAGCTCACATCCATCAGGCTGGCCAATTCGCTTACACTGATAAATTCTGTTACCTGCAATTTGTTATCATCACCAACGTTTCCTTGTGCATCTACAGCTTCTTGTCTTTTTTCACGACGCTGTCTTGCTTTAAGACCTTTTCCACCACGGGCACCACCACCTGCAAGTTTTGCTTGTGTTTCTTTTATTTTCTCTTGAATTTCTTTTTCGTCAATCAGTTTATCTTCCCTGCGGGTTGCCGGGCCTGCACCAGTGTGTCTGCGATTGCCTCCAGCACCAGTGTTGCCACCTCGGCCACGGTTGAAATTACCAGGACCACCCGGTCCGCCGCCTTGCCTTCTATCACCACCACCTACAGTATCTTTATTAATAAAGATTTCTCTCTTCGCATCCTTCTTTTCAATAGGAATACGTTTTCTCTTTTTCTTTTCTTCTTTTACCGGTCTTGTATCATTATTAACCGGAAGGTCAATTTTGCCGAGAATTTTAGGCCCCGTTAGTTTTTCAACTTCAATATTTTCAATAACTGCTGGCCCATCTTCTGCTACCGGTTCTTCTTTTATAGGAGCAACTTCTTCAATCGGTTTTGCTGTTAATGGCTCTTCTTCTTTCTTTTTCGCTTTTGCCTTTACCGGTTTTACTTCTTCAACTGGTTTAGCCTCTTGCGCTGCTGCGGGCTGCTCCTCTTTCTTTAACTTGATAATTTTCTTCGGTCGTGTTGAAGAGTCAATGGCAGAAAGGTCAATTTTTGTTATCACTTTAGGCCCTTCCACTTCGGGAGCCTCTACCCTTACTACATCCTCTTTTTTCTCTTCCGCCTTTTCTTCGTCTTTTATGGGCTCTTCTTTAACAGGTTTTGCTTTTTCTTCAACCACTACGGGAACTTCTTCTGCAACAACCGGCTTGGGTTCTTCTTTCTTAACAGCTTTGGCTGTTTTTTCGTCTTTCTTAAAGCTTATCTCTTCGTCCTCTTTTTTCTTTTTTGCCTCAGCGGAAGCCCCTTTCGGCAAATCCACCTGATCGCTTTTCATTTTAGCCGCCTTATCACTGGAGAACTCCTGCTGCAATGAACGGTACATGTCTTCCGTCAGTTTTGACGTAGGCTTCAGTTCATCTTTAGGAAAACCTTTCCCAATCAGGAAATCAATAATAGTATCCTGTCCAACGTTAAATTCTTTTGCCGCTGCTAATAATCTCGGAAGTTTTAATTCTGCCATTCAGGTTTTTTAATTGTCAATAGTGAATTGTCAATGGTATTCACCATTTTATTCTTTTTCAAACTCTTCTTTCAATATTCTTCTTATGTCTGCAATTGTTTCTTTCTCCAAGTCCGTTCTTCTTTCTAATTCTTCCGGAGTGAGGTTTAATACACTGCGACCGGTATCACAACCCACTCTTTTCAATTCATCAATAATCCAGGTTTCGATCTCATCACTAAATTCTTCCAAATCAATATCAAATTCTTCTTCCTCATCTCCTTCCTTATCACGATAAACATCCAGTTCATAACCTGTCAATTCACAGGCCAATTTAATATTAACACCTCTGCGTCCGATTGCAAGGGAAACCTGGTCTGGTTTAAGGTACACATTTGCATGTTTGGCTTCGTTATCCAATTCCATGCTGGTGATTTTTGCAGGTGTCAACGAACGCTGTATTAATAACTGGATATTGCTGGTCCAATTTATAACGTCTATATTTTCGTTCTTTAATTCTCTTACAATACCATGGATACGGCTACCTTTCATCCCTACACAAGCTCCAACAGGGTCAATACGATCGTCGTAAGATTCAACTGCTACTTTTGCTCTTTCTCCCGGATCTCTTACAATCTTTTTAATAACAATCAATCCGTCAAAAATTTCCGGAACTTCTATTTCCAAAAGCTTCGCTAAAAACTCTGGTGAAGTTCGGGAAAGAATAATAACCGGACTATTATTCTTCATGTCAACTTTTT
>LNFM01009158.1_pt1 | contig 17069 bp, 14 predicted proteins | sample 596031 | NCBI WGS metagenome assembly LNFM01 (sample SAMN04254537, study PRJNA301005) | activated carbon metagenome | isolation source: dual media filters at the Ann Arbor, Michigan drinking water treatment plant | place: USA: Ann Arbor
AAGCATGCCGATAGCAAATTGCTTTGATATTTTGGTGCTACTGAATTCCAGCTTGGACAATGATGCGTCACAACCACCGTTTTGCCCTGAAACGTTTCGTTAATCAGCTTTTTGCTTAACCAGTCTTTAGATTGATGGTGAAGTAGTAGCGAATCTTCAGGAGTAAATGGCAATCCTTGCTCACTAATTAGTGAAAAGTCATTTAGCAACTCTCCGGCAATATCCATGCACTCTGCTTGCTTTTCCTCTCCATACAAACAGAAGTCCGTCCAAAGTGTACATCCTAGAAAGCGAACTCCATCAATCACTACTTCATCGTTTTCTAAAAAATAAACATTCTGCTCTGCAGCAGCAAGTCTCAAATTCTCTAATACATTTGGCCTATCGTGTTTATAGAACTCGTGATTGCCGGCCACATAAACAATTGGCTTGTCTGGCCATGTAGCCCGAGCCCAATATATACCAAGGTTATTTTTATGAATATCGCCAGGCAACACTATTACATCCACGTCATCTTGCCGTGCTGAAAAGGGTGATAGCTCTAAATGTAGGTCGCTGAGGATTAGGATGTTCATTGTTGTGGAAATATGTTTCTACAAGTATTGAGTGTAATTATCCGTGTTGGCACGTAAGCCATTAAATTACTTCTAGACCCAGAGTTTTCATTTCGTCCCATCCTTCGACACAGGCTAATTCATCTGGCGAAACAACTTAGTTTAGCCGTATCATACATCCTCATTGCACGGCTGGTATCGTCTAACTTTGATAGGGTATTAAATTGTTTGTTTTCTTCGATACAGAGTTTACAGGTCTGCATGACAATCCAAAATTGATTAGCATAGGCTTAATTTCAGAAGATGGCGTACATCAATTTTATGCGGAGCTTTCTGACACATACGTTCATTCAGATTTATCGGAGTTCACAGCAAGCCATGTCGTACCACTTTTGAGTGGTGAAGAAGTTTTAACGCTTAAACAATTATCCTTCAAATTAAACACGTGGATTCTCCAATTAAATAGTGAGGTAGTGCTTGCCACTGATAATCCCAGTTGGGATTGGCCTTTTATTTTGGAAATATTTAAAGATAACTGGCCGGACAACCTGAATAGAGAATGCTTTTTGCTCAACATGAATTACATGAAAGATGCAGATGCTTTCTACGATGCAATTAAAGGTGAGTATGAGTCAGGCTTGAGGAATCATCATGCACTGGATGACGCTAAAGCTAATCGGATTGGTTGGCTGTCTTCTGAGAAAGAAGTATAAATACCAGGTTAAAGCTCACCAATTTCTGGATCTTCTTTAAGCCAAGCTTTGTAAAGTAGCCTCAGTAGCCTCGGATTTGCCAGAGAAGTATCATGATCAAATCCCGTAATTCTAGCTTTGTACAATAGTGAAGCAAACTTAACGACGGCTGCTGAACGACTAACACCGCCTTCACAATGACAAACCAAGGTGTAGTTATAATCATCAACATGATACTTATTCAAATACTTAATGATGGCTATTGCGTCGTTATAGTCAGGCAAAATCTTGCCCTCAAATATTAGCTTTTGAGTAGGGGATGCATCGGGTAGTGCGTCTATAGAAACACCAAGACTTTCTTCACTTACATCGTGAAATTTTAATCGTAGAACATCCGCAAATGGCCTGTCTAGTAGTGCAGGAAACTCGTCATCAGCGATAATAGAAATGACCACCATATTTGGCTCAACTTCAAGCACGTCATTAAACATGTGCTTGGACATAAACATGGTTTTGTTAATCATAAAAGGTTAAATACCTATTCAAATGATAGTATCGGAATGGTTGGCACTAAAAAAAATATTTCAATCTTAACGACACCCGCTTTAGTAGCCGTTTGCTAATGACTGCTGTAAATAGGCTTACCATACTTACGATAAGTAGCCGTAACAACCCCTTCTATCTCAAAACCATCCTTAGGTCGAATAATGTCAAAATTATCGTTATGAGGAATGAGGATGTGTACGCCATTTTCCTTGCCCAACTCTTTGATGGTGTAATCATTATCTAAAATAGCAATCACAATCTCACCGACATTCGCCGTTGGTTTTCTCTCATAAATAGCAAAATCGCCATCTAGAATGCCTATCTTTGACATCGAGTTACCCTTAATCGGCTTTATGCCCGTAATCGATGGCCTTCTAATCAAGGCTTCCTGAATAGAAAAAAAGTCACCACCATCCGCATATGAATTCGTAAATGCGCCGGCTTGCACCGCTGAATCGGAAAACGGTACATCAAAAAACTTCTTACCAGGAATTAACCGGCTATCAGGGCCTAAATCTAAAAAGTGATTTTCTTTTAAAAGACTGATTAACTTACTGACCGTACTTTTGGATCCAATGTTGAAGTGCTCGCCCATGTACTCATAGCTAGGAATGTAGCGGTACTCCGCGAAGAAATCTTGCATTTTACCTAGCCACTCTCGATGCAATTCCGTTTTATTTTCAAACTTAAATGTTTTATTGGTCATGTAAATCCAGTGGACTTTTTAGTTGAATAACTTTACTATTTAACCGCGAACATTCGTTCGCGAACAATTGTTCGCAGTAATTATCGCTTTAACTTATTCAATTTACAAGCTTTATTAGGTGTTTTATGACGATGTCAGCTCAGACAATACAAATGACCCATTAATAGCGCTCTACATTCCGTGCAGCCAAGAACGCGCAGTGAAAGATTTCATCGCAAAATGCGAACGCTTTACACATGCATTTAATAGCGAACAAAGCTGGCGCTTTGCTTTACCGTCAGAGAACCCAATTCCTATTAGACGGCCATTGGGGTTATCCAAAGTGTACGCAGGCTTTCCATCACCCGCTGAAGGTTTTATCAAAAAGCGTTTAGATCCCACTGAGTATTTGTTTGATGAACCCAATGCTACTTTTTTGTATGACATGAGTGGTACCTCCATGTTGGAGTCTGGTTTATATCCTGGATTCAAGCTAGTCTGTAATAACGCACTGGATGCGCGTATCAACGATATTGTTTTAGTGTTATTGAATGGCGGATTCACCGTCAAACATCTTCATAAGCAGCCTTATAAGAAACTTGCTAGGTTAGTGCCGTCAAATTCAAGCGGCGAGTTTCCAATCATTAATGTATCCGAGCATGATAGCTTTGATATTGTTGGTGTTGTAACAGGCTGTTTTTACCACTTTAAAAAGAAGTAAGTCATGCGTGTTTTTGCGCTGGTTGACGTCAATAACTTCTATGTATCGTGTGAGCGGGTTTTTAATCCTGCGCTTATTGGTGTTCCAACTGTTGTTTTAAGCAACAACGATGGTTGTGCGGTAGCGCGCAGCAACGAAGCAAAGGCACTTGGTGTGTTGATGGGTGCGCCATGGTTTAAGTTAAAAGAATTAGCTAAAAAATACGGCATTATTGCGTTGTCTAGTAATTATGAGCTGTATGCGGACATGTCAAATCGTGTCATGAGTATCTTGCGTAGCTTTAGTCCCGATCAAGAGGTTTATTCCATCGATGAGTCTTTCCTAGAATTAACTCAATTTAAAACAAGAGATTTAACGCAATACGGCCAAGAGATGCGCCTGCGCATTTTAAAATGGGTAAGACTACCTGTTTGTGTGGGATTAGGCTCCACAAAAACATTGGCTAAGTTGGCTAATCATTGCGCTAAAAAGCGACCCGTTTTCAATAGTGTTTGCAACTTCAATACCATGAGTACACAAGAGCTTGATCAACTATTGTCGGAAATCGATGTTGGAGAAATTTGGGGTGTGGGTAAGAAGCTTGCACCAAAGCTTCACGCGCTTGGCTATAAAACCGTATTAGATTTAAAGCGAGCCAATTCGGAGGCATTGCGCAGACAGTTTAGTGTGGTCATGCAAAAAACCATACATGAGCTCAATGGTATTGTATGCATTGAGATGGAAGAGATTCCACCACCTAAAAAGCAAATCTTGGCATCCAGAAGCTTTGGTCATAAAGTAACAGAATACAACAGCTTGTCTGAATCCATTACATCACACATCACTTCAGCCGCCGTAAAACTCAGACAACAGCATTCGTTTACTGGCTCTATTTATGTGTTTATCAGAACCAGTCAATTTAACCCTGATGAACCCTATTACAGCAACGGCATGACGATTCCCATGCCAACACCTACAAACGATACTCGTCAGCTTGTAAATGTCGCCCTGTGGGGTTTAAAACAGATCTACAAGTCTGGATTCCGCTATGCTAAGGCTGGTGTGATGCTGTCAGAGTTGGTTCCAGATGCTGGTGTGCAAACAGACTTGTTTACTGCCGTGCAGGTAACACCAAAATCAGCGGCGTTGATGGCCACGTTGGATAACATTAACGAAAAAATGGGCAGGGAAACAATTAAGCTGGCCAGTGAGGGATTTAGTAAGCCATGGAAGATGAAGCAGGATAGTAAAAGTCCGTGTTATACGACTCGATGGGAGGATGTGCCGAAAGTCGCTTAATGGCCTTGAATTCAGCCGTGCACGCGCAGTTTGCGTAGGATGCAATGATTGGTTATGTTGCCGACAGTCACGCAATTCTGATTTTAAAAGGACCAATTTCTTTGATTCTAGATTTCATTCCGTACAAATTGGCACAACACGTTAACCAGAACTCGTCGAGTTGCCAGGCACCTAGAATCTGCGCTGCAGTTTCTAATTGTGCCGATTTTCCGGATAATTGCTTGAGATAGCGCATAAATGTGATATGAGCTGAATCTGTGGCGTAACATCAATTCCGTGTTTAACCAATCGCTTTGATAAATCTTGGCATACTGCATTGAGCGCCCCAACTTGTTGGAAAACAACGACGCCAGCCAGATTATTAAAGACGCAAAGAGGGTTGCTCTAATCGTGGCGATGTGAGCACTTGAAAAATACCAGATACCAGATGACCTATCTGTTCGAAAATCCGATTAGCTTCAGATGATTCTGTACCAGAACAAATTTCCAGTACGGTCAAGTGGAGATCAAAGCTCTGATAATAATATTGATCTGGCTCAGTAACGCGAAGACCATTTTGAATGGAGATGATTCGATCGCGGATAGCAACTGACGGTCGCGCAATAATGTTAACAGCACTCCGCTGATCAAATCCTGGGTTAAGCAACTTGTTAATTAAATTATCATCAATCACCAACTGAATTGCTTAGACATTTTCTTCATGGGCAACATAATGTTTGACACAAGTGGCGCGCTTTAGCGTAGGGTTAGAACGCGCTATCACTTTGCTACTTTTGCTACCAAGATAATGCCAGGAAGATAATTATTATACTTTTCCCCGATATGATCACGTAAGCGTTTAGGAAAGCACCAAGCTACCAAATCAGCGGGCGATTTGCAGGCATCAATGATTGTTTCAGCTATGACTTTTTCAAGTGCCTCAATATCACCAACTTTATCTGCTTTGGCATATACGGGTAAGAAAGCCACACCAATTGCTTTAATTTCGTCATTTCCTTTTGTGTTAGCAGCGTCTTTAACAGCTGCATCTAGGCAGGAAGCCGCAAATTCAGCCATTTTTTCGGAACGTATATTTAACCATTTGAATTTTGCCTCGATAATTTCCGCAGCGCGATCATTGCTTATCCAGAGATCGCAGCGACCATTCCATATTTTCTGAGCAGTTTCAACTGTTTCCCCATTGGATGAAACATCAATCTTTTCGTATTGAAACTCTTCAAGCGCAATTCGACCGCAACGCCAAGCTGCGGCTGCAAGAACACCAATATTCGCGCGCTCGTTATACCAATACGGAACATCTCCATCGGTAATCCGACTAAACCGTTCAATAGACAAAATCCACTCTTCGAGCAAAGCGTCCCAATGGCCGAGATTTCTCTTGTTTTTAATTATGTAGTTGGCAACCGTTTCCATTTTTACTCCAGAGATATAACTAGACTTTACCCGTTTTGATAGACAAATCATAATGCACTGCAAGAATATCTAACATTATGTATTGATGCTCTTTAATTAGCTCTGAATCCCACTCACGATTGCCCATTAATTCAAACATTGCCTTCAATTTCAGAGAGTCATAGTAAGGCTTACTTTCAAAATCAGCTTTTTTCTTTTTAGGGGCTTGGTTGCTATAGGATGAATTTTCACCAGGACTTAGTAATACCAAATTTCCGAAAGCATCTAGATACTCACTAGCTAGCTCATTCCTGTATTCTTCATTTTGAGGATAAACATGTTCTACTGAGTTTTTAGATGTAACTCGGTAGTTTCTAAATTTTTCTGATGTTCTCTTTTCCTCAGTTTTCCAAAGAACGTATTCAAGTTTTTGAAACCAATAATGTTCAAAGCTAGTTCCTTTAGGCTCAACAAAATAAGTACTTTGCTTTCCCCAATCAATAGTTTCAGGATGATCGCCACAGGCTTGTTTGAAACTAGCTGTTTTTTGTGTTTCACCATGTGCTGTTAATGACAGTTCATTATCAATTTTCTCCAATAATTTCAGCGCATCTTGTTCTTCATTTATCTTATTTCTTATTAACCCAGTAATAAAAGGTGTCAACCAGTATTGCGCGCTACGCTCGCCGGTGAAGTTTCGCACACTCTGCAACATCACAAGTTCACTCAATTCTTTGGGTGTACGATTAATGTACCAGTTTCCATTTGATTGGTTACGAGTCAAATAAGTCAATCGCAACTGCTCGTCATCACTATCATCACGTTCTCCCCATTTGACTACCCAGCGATCGAATTGATAACGCACCTGCCAAAGTAACTTTATAAAGGCTTTTATTTCTTGCTCATTTGCTCTCATTAAGGGCGAAAAAACCTCTAAAAGCTTATCGGCATGTAATCTAGGAGTAATGTCTACCTGATTCCTCATCGCCTTAAAGATACGATATGCATGGATTAGTAATAGTGGGAAGCTCACTATAGAGCGACAGTAAACTGTCTCTTGATCCAACTCATACGTTTTAAATTCTGGAGTGATTGGGTTATCTGGAGCATTTTCACAAGAAAACTTTGATACCAATTCTTTAATAGTCAAACCATTACTTTGCTTTAATTCATGATTGTCTTTAAAAAACAATCTTTCATCAAAAGATCCCAAATGTTCAGGCTCAATATCATTCCATTTGGCTTCTGAAAATACTTTACGGATATTACGTTCAAAATAATTTTCCATGTGCTCACATGCCACCCAAATGGCATCAAATAATGGTTTTTCCGTTTTTAATTGTTTAAATAATTTTGACTTTAAAATATCTGATTGTTCAAGTTGAATTCCTGCGGTATTAATAGTAGAAAATAAACGATTCAGGTCCATTTGATGCGGCATAATGTTATTTACCCATTGAACCTGATGATAAAGATAATCACCTAGTGAGGCCTGAGACTCATAATCCAATGCATTTATCTGTTGTATGAGTACTTTAAGTGCTGAATATATGTGAGTTAAATACGGGTTAGTTGCTATAGCATCATCACCAGGAAATTGAAAATCTGGAAGGCCTGCTAATGATCCCATTAGCTGTTGCACCTGTTCACGAATTTCAAACTGAAGCCTTGGCTTACCATTTAATTCAGCTAATTTAGCAATCGAAATTATTTTTTGCTGCTTCTCAAGGTATATTTTGCGAAACGCCAAGGCGATGAGCATTAAAGTGGTTGTACGTTGCTGACCATCAATTAACTCATAAACTTTATCCCCATTGGCATTTTGTACAATTGAGGTTAATACAGACCCGATAAAATAATTTTTTTCTTTATCAACCCTAGCTTGATTAATATCGTAAAACAATTTGAGTACAGCTTCGTCTTTCCAAACATATGGACGTTGGTAGCAAGGTATATTGAACTGATAACCGTTTTGATCAATATGGGCTAATGTAAGCACTTCCGTTGATACATGGGTACTATTACTTAACATTTTCCTTGCCCCCTAATATATTACCTATAATTTTCTTGTCTAGTGCTGGTGCAAATTGTTCAGCGAGATCTCTTTTATCCACTTCAAGAGAGAAAAACTCACATACAGCTAATACAAATCTCTTCTTTACACTATTGTCTTCTGGTTTTAAGTTGGACGAGTCAACCTTAAGCTGGAATTTGTCTAAATTATCAAAACACATCATTGGTGTATAACTACTGGTAATCCAATCTAACACTGGCGTATTTTTCAAGAAGCTTGCAATCGATTGCTCTCGTACAGCAGTCTGATTACTAACTCTAGGAGAGTACACAACACGGAACAATTTTTTTGCAGCAGTGGCAAGCTGCATCTCACCATACTGGCTAACATATAGCAGTAGGCTAGTATCAAATAGATTTTTGAGATAACTACAACCATCAAGTCGATTGATCAGGTGCTTATAGAAATGATTAAACTCAGTTAAATGTGAAACTTTGTCTGTTAGATATCTTCTTCTTAAACCTTCGAAGTACGCCAAATAGTGCACTGTATTCACACCTGCATTGAGTGGTTGACGTAATTCATAACCCTGTTGCGGGTGTTGATTTAGTTGCCCGCCATCACTTTGGTATATGCGAATAATGCGACCAAAACCAACATCCTCGCCCTGCTGGGTCAGCTCTGCCAACTCGCTTACAACGCTAGCACGCACTAACTGTGGTTGACGGTGAGAAGGCACTTCACGGAATTTCAGATTTTGCCAATACCTACCTCTTATCAATGCATCAACCACTGGGTTTAAATTACCCAAGTCTTCCCACAAAATAGCAAATGGCTTTTGTTTGTCGCGTTCTATCGCACGTAAATGGTGGGCTTTAATAATATCAGGTCCTGCTAAGCGAACTCCCCCGGTATTTTGGGTTTCAAAAAAGCGGTAAGCATCATCCTCTGAGCGGGTAATTACTATGGTCAAATTAATATCACTAAACTCAACTTTAGAAAAACGTCTTTGGTTTTTCTGCAACCAATCCAAATTATGCAAAATCTGTTGCTGGCTTTCTGGGGACACAAAACACAGGCTGAGATTTTGGTGTTGTCCTTGAACAAATGCTATTAGAGCCAAAGTTGTTAAGCGCTGCTGACCATCAATAATATTAAGCCTCGCATTTTGCTCAGATTGATGCAAAATTACACTACCAATATAAAATGGCAGTTTGGGAGCGTTGACTTTTTCGTTTAGATATTCGGCGTAACCCTCTAACAAACGGCTTATTTGAGTTTCATTCCAACAGTAAGGCCTTTGATATTCAGGAATTGCAAGCACACCATTAATTAGCTCACCATTAGTGTCATTAATGCTTTCGCCAGTAAATAATTGTTCTAATGAGCAAGAAGCAACACTAATAGACATTAAATTTCCTATAGCTCATAGGAGCTTTATATTCGTACAAATTCGAGACCGAGACTAACAAGTTTAAAAGTATGCTTGATAATATTGCGGTAACTAAATATGTAGGCTTTGAGTTCAAATTATTTACTTCTTTTTGATTGGTAATACAATTTAAAAATATTCATTTGAATGGCTTAATTCAAACCAATAAATCCTATTTTTTTTGTTCGACTCATTTTGATCAAACATTCCACTCCATTAGTAATACTTCCTATAGGTTCTTGTGGTATTGGTAATACATCCTATTGATTTCGTCTTCTATTTGTTTCTTTAGCTTCGGGGGTTTAAGTACCTTGACTTTAGCTCCTAGGCCTAATATCCACCATTTCAATTGAGGTGTATCTGCAACCGTTGCAGTAATTTTAATTTTATTTTCGCTTTCAATATAAACCTGATCCTCACTAATTGGGGTTTCTAAGAAATACTCTCCAACTTCAAGGGTAAACTCTACAACTAATTGAATCATCTCACCATTTCCAAAACTTAATCTTCCTTTTGCTATTTCCATATCCAAGTCAAAGTCTTTAGGGATAATAGCTGTTTCGTTGATTAATTCTGCTGATTTAATTCGATGTATAGCAAGTAACCGAATATCTTGGTAATCGTAAAAAGTGACCATTAAATAAGATAAATTACCCCTGTTAACCAAGGCCAGTGGGTGAATGCGATGTTCTTGAATATCTTCCACACCTATTTTTTGATAAGTAATTTCGAGTTGTTTTTCTGTAAGCAGTCCTTCAGATACCACTTTTTGAATTTCCGATGAGATTTGAGGGCTGATAAGTGGTTGATTAGCACTCACCGAACGGACTTTTGAATGCCAATTGCTAATATTTTTTGAATTATATTGTTCTTTAAGTGCACGTTTGGCAGCACTGAAATGCGGACCTAGAACTTCGTTTGTGACACTAGGAAGAAGCTCTTTTAAATAATCTTCAGCCATTGCTAACATTAAGGCTTCATGACTACTTAGCCCTGGCAAATTAAAACTAGGTGCATCTCTTAACCAACTCCATCCATAAGGCTTGTTCCTGTCATCCAGGACAAGTGGGAATGATCGTGACAAATCAATTAGATCTCTTTCAACAGTACGTTTTGATACGCTGAATTGTTCGTCAATTAGTTTAGCTGTTAATTCACTTGCTGTGATTTTGAATGGATAGCGAGGGATTGTCCTCAACATAGTCCATTGCCTTAATAGGGTTTGGTTGTCACTGGTCATTTTTAGTTATTATTAAAGTGAAATTAAATGCATCATAGTGCCAAATCATGACGATTTGCAAACACTTGCCACATTTTAACCATTGCATATGTATCGAGTTTGCAGTAATTCAAAAGTTGACGATGAATGATGGCTTTTCGTTCTGGAGCAGTTGTTGGGTGAATTGCTTCTAGATATGCGCTCATTGCCATTCCCCCATCCTTTACACCCTCTAAGTTTTCGTAACTGAGCTCAGGTACTAATGCAGGCAGTACTTTTTTAATACTCCAGCTACCTTGTTGACTTGGATGATAATAATAATTTCTGGCAATAGGTAGCAAATCTACGACGCGTTCGTTAATAGCTAACAATTGATCTGCCAACTTTGGATATCTATCAGCTAATTCACGAATACGTGAAGTTTCAAATCCAGCGTTATATACAAACACTGGTCCGTCTGTGCCGCAAGATTTAACTAAAGATAATGCGAAGTTTTTAGAAGGGTCTTCAGCGGACAAATCTAGAAACTCAGCATGGTCTAGCGTTTGTTTATTATTAAGTATGTGAAGACTAAATTGAAAAGTAATCTGCTGATAGGGTCGCGTATCTTGCCAGATAGGTACTGCAAATTGAATAGTTTCGAAATCTAAAAAATATGCTGGTAAGGGTAGTCCTGAAAGACTTTTGCAAGCAGCCTCACTATCGAAGTAAGCGGAGTTACTTATAGTATGGTCTTTGACTAGTTTTTGAGTTGTATTAAGGAAGTTATCTGGCACCTCTCTTAAATCATATATACCTTTTTCTTGTAGTTCTTTGGCTTTCTTAGAACCAAGTCTTGGTAACCAACTAAGGGGATATTCAGCCTTAACCTCGTCACTGCTGCAATACTCATAAAAACCACAGTCAAACGGAGTGCTGCAATGGTCACCTATTCTAATGACTGGCTCATCGTCTTGAATGACTTCCTGTGCTTGCGAAATCCAAGATTCAACCTCGTCACTATTGGCTAATGCCTCTTGTGTTAAGTCGTTTTCAACTAGTAGTCCCTCATAGTCAAGGCTTCCAGGATACACCCAAGAGCTATCTATATGAGCTACGGAAATTGACTTCAATAGAACACCTGCAGCTTTGGCAATATATGTTTGAATTGCAACATCTTCTCGGTGATAGTCTTTCACACTCGTCGATGATTTTACCTCTATCATGCGCCATGCTCGCATGCCATCTATCTGGTCTGGCAACATGACGTCTGCGAAAGCCAAAGCCCCATTAGATGAAAACCCCGCTTCGAATATTGGCAAGTCTGAATTTAATAATACTTTAGTGCGTTCAAATGCTTGTTGGAACCCTTCACTTTTGATATCAATTACAGCACCAGAAGATTGCGGGTCATATATTGATTGTGCAATTGCTCCCACTTGGTAGCCAATTTGAAAACCAGCTTCAGAAGCATCAGAGTGATTGAGTAATTCAGGATGATGTATTTCAAGCCATAGCCTCTTGGGACATTGTCTGAATGCCATTATTTTTGATTTTGACAGTGTGCGCATACCATCCATTCTAAGATTTAATCAATCAAGCTACAGCCAGTATATTTATAGGTGCGACATTTAACGTCGCATGCAATAGAAAAGATTAACCGATAATACAAGTGTATACCTACATGGTATATAAGAAAAATGTGCGACGTAATTTGTCGCAAGATAATTATATGATGCTATTACATAAACTTTCTTGAGTTGAATAGCATGGAAAATATACCTAAATTCTTAAAAACAAATACACATAAAACTAATATATCACTCCCTCAAGCCCCATCAGAAAATATTTCTACCCTTTGGATTTATCGCATAATGGTCAAAGCAGAAGGCTATAAAAGTTTTTTAAGAACGTATGATTTTTCTGATGACAAATTAGCTGAAGGGCTAGAATTTGGAGAATATGTTTTTAATATTGAACCAAAAAAATTTAACCCTGTTGAGATTAAACAAAAATTATTCAAACAAGCAGATAAGTATGAAAAAAATAAATTAAATTTTTCGTACTCAGATACATTACTCAAAAATAATGTTGAATGTTTGGGTAACTTAATTGGGTTAACCAAAATTGAAATTGATATATTACTTTTTTGCGCAACCGTTCAAAATGATTCACTTTTAGAATCAGCTACTGAAGTTTTAGGTGACTTAACTGCTAAAAATGTCGAACGATTATTGTGTATTTGTTTAGGTTACTCAGAGCAAGATATCAGAAATGCGCTTTTATTAGAAGGAAGATTAGTAAGGTCTGGATTGATCAATATTGATATAAGTTGCAATTGTCGATTCAGCAATAAAATAGTTTTATTAGAAGGGTTAATTGATCAGTTACACATCAACAGTAACGACCCAGGAAATATTCTCAAAAACATTATATTTCTAAGTAAACCAGCTAAATTAAATATAGCTAAATTTAGTCACCTACGGGATGAAATCGATTTACTCTCAAATTACTTAAACCAAGTCACTATTGATAAGTCATTAGGGGTAAATGTTCTGATATATGGGCAACCTGGTAGCGGAAAATCGGAATTTGTTAAAACGATTGCCAATTATTGCGATCTTGAACTTTATGAAGTCGCCTCTGAAAGCAAGTCCGATACACCCCTTGATGTTAATGGGCGTTTCCGTGCATTTAGGCTGGGTCAAATTCTTTGTACTTCCAAAAACCGTCCCGCAATCATGTTTGATGAGGTAGAAGATGTTTTCAGTGAAAAGAATGGTGCGAGGGGTAAATCAAATAATAGTGGGAGGAAATTATGGGTCAATCAATTGCTTGAGAGTAACGCAGTTCCATCGTTTTGGATTACCAATAACGTTGACTCAATTGATCCCGCATATATAAGACGATTTGATTTTGTATTGCAAATAAACTCACCTCCTAGAAAAGTGCGCGAAGAGTTGCTTAGGGATTATTTAGGCGATCTACCCGTGAGTAGTGAATGGATAAAAATGATGTCTGAAAACGAGACACTGCTACCAGCTTTAATTGAAAGATCAACGAAGGTGTTGAAAAAATCTAATATAGAAATAACTCAAAAGAAAACAGAAAATACACTTGAAACATTAATCGGAAATTCGGTTGAAGCAATGGGTTACAAACGTCTAAACCTTAATAACAGCTTATCTGCAATCAATTATAGACTTGATAGGTTAAATACTGATTTTTCAGTCGAGAGTATATTTGATGGCTTAAATGAATTTAAACAAGGTAGATTGTGCTTATATGGACCACCAGGTACGGGTAAAACGGCTTTTGGAAAGTATCTTTCTGCAGCATTAGATATGCCATTGATTAATAAAAAAGCTTCAGATATTACGTCACCATATTTGGGTGTATCTGAACAAAATATGGCAGCTATGTTTAAGCAAGCCAAAGTAGAAAATTCAATCTTAATGTTGGATGAAGCCGATACTTTTTTATCAGACAGAAAAAACGCTGAAAGAAGTTGGGAAATTAGCGCTGTAAATGAAATGTTGACCCAAATGGAGTCTTTTGAAGGTATCTTTATTGCCTCAACTAATTTTATGCAAAGTTTAGATAGTGCCTCTATTCGCCGATTTGATATTAAATTGAAATTCGATTACATGACATCAGATCAGGTTATTGGTATGTTTGAAGAGCTTATACTTCAATACAGCCTTGACTTGGACGAACTTACTAAATATGAATTAGAGAAGCTGAATTTTGTTACTCCTGGCGATTTTGCTGTTATTCACCGAAAATTGAATTTTATTAAAATTAAAAGTACTGAGTCCATTCTTGAAATGATTAAACAGGAATGCCAATTTAAAGCAATAAATCACTTTAATCGAATTGGCTTTTGATATTTTCCCTACAATCATTTCAAACTAAATTGAATTAAAATGAATAAAGGATAAATTGTGAGCGCTTACGCAAATCCGATAGTATTAGATTCACTAAATTCAGCAATCGTTTTAGAACGAATTCCACTTACAGTTAGTGGAGGAGCCTTTTCAGAAAAGTGGCTACAAGAGGCACTTTTTTCAAACCCGCGATGTTTACCCACAAAGGAAATAGATCCTCAGATGGGTACACTTATCCCCATTTGTATGGAAATTGAAACTGGTGCTGGCCCTGCAGATATACTCTACGTCACCGAAACGGGACATTTAGTTTTGGTAGAAACAAAACTTTGGAGAAATCCAGAAGCAAGAAGAGTAGTAGTTGCCCAAATATTGGACTACGCCAAGCAACTTACATCTTGGTCATATAGCGACCTTGCAAGAGAGACAGCTATAGCAACTAAACAAGGACCAGATTACTTATTAGACTGTGTAAGAAAGTTTAATCCTTTCTTTGACGAAGCGGATTTTATAGATGGCGTAACAAACAGTCTTAAATCAGGCGACTTTTTATTGTTAATTGTTGGTGACGGCATTCGCACTGGTACAGAGTCTTTAGTTAACTTCATTGAACAATATGGCAACCTTAGATTTGGATTCGGATTAGTAGAAATTGCTGCATTTGGATTACCTGACAATCAAATGCTTCTACAACCCAGAATACTTGCCAAAACCGAGATTTTGCATAGAACTATATTAGTTGGTTCTGCAGGAGTGGTTGCAATAGAAGAAATCGCTAAAGCTGAAGATTTGGAAATTGATGATAAGGCCAATATCCAAAGGGAATGGTTTCAAGATTTCTGGTCAGGCTATAGGTCAATTTTAACTTTAGATGATTTAGATCAGCCAATTCCTTCAGCTTTGCCAAAATCTACAAATATTTACTTCTCAATGCCTATGAAAATGGCTAACGATTCATGGATTAGCGCGTATATTGCGCAAAGTTCTTTGGTAGGTGGTGTATATCTTACATTCTCAAAGTCTTGTGATAAATCTCACGAATATTACGAGAGATTATTAGCTGATAGAGAAGATATAGAAAAAATAATCGGGTATCCACTGACATGGGAAAATAATGGGCAAAAAATTTACATTTCAGTACCAATTATTACTTATAAAGATTTAAACAATCCTTCTGACAGAGTTAAGGTCCAGCAATATCTAGCTGATATGACAAATCGAATGGTCAACGCTTTTAGACATAGGTTAGATGGCTATGTAAAAGAAGAGAAATAGATGTCCTTATTATTAAGCTTTACATACATAACTTAACCGAAAAAAGATATTGCCGATAAACTGATATGGAACGTACACAGCGAGCGGCTATTAGAAAAATATTATTCATGTGGTAATTTTGAGATAATCATACAAAATTAACATAAGGGTAAAGCATGTCAAAAGATCTTAAGAACTTACCAATTATACTAACAGCACTAGAATTTGCATCTAAAAAACACCGAGACCAACGACGCAAAGATACCAGTGCATCCCCGTATATTAACCATCCAATTAGCTTGGCTAATATTCTATGTAACGAAGGTAAAATCAGTGACCCAAAAGTCATTTGTGCGGCATTGCTACATGACACCATCGAAGATACCGAAACTACTGAACTGGAATTAAAAAATACATTTGGTAAAGCAATTGCCAAAATTGTTGTTGAAGTCACTGATGATAAATCGTTGCCGAAAGCTGAAAGAAAACTTGCTCAAATCGAGCACGCTGAGCATTCAAGCAAACGTGCGAAACTGGTTAAATTAGCGGACAAGATTTCTAATCTTAGAGACATCCTTTCAAGTCCACCTGCTGATTGGTCTATAGAACGTAAAAGAGAGTATTTTGATTGGGCTAAGGCTGTAATTGATCAGTTGCGTGGCACTAATAAAAAGCTTGAGCAGATTTTTGATGAACTTTATGCCACTAAACCATAGTGTAGTCATCGCAGCATTTCAACCAGAAGCTTTTTAACTTCTTCTTTTGCACGAGTTAAAAGCTCTGGTTTCAAATGGTGTTAAGGTTCTCTAATAATATATTAACATTATTTCTTAATTCGACTAAAAAGTGCATCAGCAGCGAGCTTAGCTAGTTCATCTTGTTGTTTTTCAAGAGGCTCTATATTGATCCCATCTATTCCATCTGCGTAAATCGGACCACCTTCATCGTCGTCATATGTAGCTCCATTTTCATGGATTGCATAATGATGATCCTCTGTGAGATCATCTTCAAGTAATTGAGACAAATAGATCCAAGTCCAGCAGCGAGTTAAATCAATACTATCAAAACTTTCAATCAACTCACGCATCGCTTCAGTATTGCCAGCCTCTGCTGCAGCTGTTAACCAGTAGTGCTGTTCTTTAACGCGTCCTAAGTTCTGTGCGATTTTAGCAATTCGCATCGGGTCAGAAATCATATTTTGATGGTTACTTTCAAAGAAGGAAGCATCTTCAAACTTTTCAGCCAAATCCAACAATGCCAAATCGCAACCTAATGATGCGGCTTTACGGAGGTGGAATACATATTTGTTAGCTTTTTCTTGTTGTTTTTTATACTCTAGTGCGAATGTTTTTTCGTGACCACTTAAAGAACGACCTGCCAGCATTTGGTTATGCCAATACTCACTGCCCACCTGAG
>LNFM01009449.1_pt1 | contig 17069 bp, 14 predicted proteins | sample 596031 | NCBI WGS metagenome assembly LNFM01 (sample SAMN04254537, study PRJNA301005) | activated carbon metagenome | isolation source: dual media filters at the Ann Arbor, Michigan drinking water treatment plant | place: USA: Ann Arbor
CTGATCGCGGCGCTGGGCGCCCGCACCGTCGGGGCCGACAAGCGGCTCGCGGGATGGCAGACCGACCTTCGCAAGGAGTAGACCATGAGCGATGCGCTGGAAGTTCTCGATCAGGTCGGCAAGTGGAAGGCCGACGGCAAGGGCGTCGCGGTCGCCACGGTGATCGTCACCTGGGGATCCTCGCCGCGGCCCGTGGGCAGCCAGCTCGGCGTCGACGATGGCGGCAACATGGTGGGCTCGGTCTCCGGCGGCTGCATTGAGGGCGCGGTCGTCAAGGAGGCGCTCGACGCCATCAAGGACGGCAAGCCGCGGCTGCTGGATTTCGGCGTCACTGACGAGCAGGCCTGGGATGTCGGTCTCGCCTGCGGCGGCAAGGTCCAGGTCTTCGTCGAGAAGGTGAACTGATCCGATGAAGACCGAAACCCTCGCCGCCCTCCAGGATGCGCGCGTCAAGCGGCGGGCCGTGACGCTCGCCACCCGCCTCAGCGATGCCGCCGAAGCGCTGATCTACCGCGACGACGCCAAGGGCGAGCTGGCGGGAGATGCCGCCATCGTCGCGGCCGCGCAGCGCGGCATGGATATCGGCAAGAGCGAGACGGTGGATATCGGCGGCGCCAAGATCTTCCTGAACGTCTACGTGCCACCGCCCCGGCTGATCATCGTGGGCGCCGTGCACATCGCGCAGTCGCTGGCGCCGATGGCGGCCATGCTCGAATTCGACGTCACGGTGGTCGATCCGCGCGGCGCCTGGGCCACCACCCAGCGGTTCCCCGGCGTGAAGGTCATCCAGGACTGGGCCGACGAGGCCTTCCAGGCGATGGGCCTCGACGTGTCGACCGCGGTCGTGACCCTGACCCACGATCCCAAGCTCGACGATCCAGCGCTCGAGGCGGCACTCAAGTCCGACGTCTTCTACATCGGTGCGCTGGGTAGCCGGCGCACGCACGCCAAGCGCAAGGAGCGCCTGGCCGAGGTCGGCATCACCGAGGATATGTTTGCCCGCGTCCACGGGCCGGTCGGCCTCAACATTGGCGCCAAGTCGCCGGCCGAGATTGCCGTGTCGATCCTGGGCCAGATCATCGAGGTGCGGGCGCGCCGCCTCGAAGCCCTGTCTGCGCCGAAGGTCGCTGCGGCGTGAGATTCGGCGAGACACCGGTCGACGAGGCCGCCGGTGCCATCCTGGCGCACAGCCGGCGCGCCGACGGGATCAATTTCGCCAAGGGGCGCATCCTCTCCAGTGAGGATATCGCGCGCCTGAAGCAAGCCGGTGTTTCGACGATTGTTGCCGCGCGCCTCGATGCCGACGAGATGCACGAGGACGAGGCGGCCGCCACGATCGCCCGAGCGCTGGCCGGCGAGGGGATCGAGGTCACGGCGGCCTTTACCGGCCGCTGCAACCATTTCGCCCGCGAAGCCGGGCTCGCCGTGCTCGACCAGGAGCGCATCGACACGCTGAACGAACTTCATGAATCGGTGACCGTCGCGACCTTGCCGCCCTTCGCGCGCGTCGAGCCGCGTCAGATGGTGGCGACGGTGAAGATCATCCCTTACGGCGCGCCGCGCGCCGCGGTTGTGCGCGCCGTCGACGTGGCCAAGGCCGCGAACCTGCCGATGATCTCCGTGGCGCCGTTCCAGGCGATGCGTGCAGGCCTGGTGCAGACGCGGCTGCCCGGCACGCGCGACAAGGTGCTCGACAAGGCGGTCAACACGACCACCAAGCGCCTGACCTCGCTGGGCAGCACCTTGAACGGCGAGCGCCGTGTCGCGCACGACGCCAGGGCGATTGCCGATGCGCTGGCCGCACTGAAGTCGGAAGGCTGCGACCTGTTCCTGATCGCGGGCGCCTCGGCGATCGTCGACCGCAACGACGTGGTCCCGGCTGGCATCGAGGCGGCGGGCGGCAAGGTCCTCCATTTCGGCATGCCGGTCGATCCGGGCAATCTGCTGCTGACGGCCGAACTCGACGGCAAGCCGGTGCTGGGCCTGCCGGGCTGCGCCAAGTCGCCCAAGTACAACGGCTTCGACATGGTGCTGGAGCGGCTGGCCGCGCGCCTGCCGGTCGGCCGCGCCGAGATCGTGCGCATGGGCTCGGGTGGGCTGCTCGCTGAAATTCCCAGCCGCCCGCAACCCCGCGACGAGACCGATACGGAAGAGGCGGGCCCGCAACAGGCGCCACGCGTCGCGGTGCTGGTGCTGGCCGCCGGCCGTTCGACACGAATGGGCGGGCCGAACAAGTTGCTGGCCGAGGCCGAAGGCGCGCCCCTGGTCGTCCATGCGGTGAAGGCGGCGCTTGCATCGCAGGCGGTCGAGGTCGTCGTCGTGCTGGGCCACATGGCCGACGACGTCCGCGCCGCCGTCGAGAAAGCCGTGCCGCCGCGTTCGCGCGTGCGTTTCGTCACCAATCCGGATTTTGCCGAGGGGCTCAGCACCTCGGTGCGTACCGGCATCAGCGCGCTCCCGACCACGGTCGATGCGGCGGTGGTGCAGCTCGGCGACATGCCGGGCGTCGGCGCCCCGCTGCTCAATCGCCTGATGGCTGCCTTCAGTCCCGTCGAGGGCCGCTCGATCTGCGTGCCGACGGTTGGCGGAAAGCGCGGCAACCCCGTCCTGTGGGCGCGGCGGTTCTTCCCCGAGATGGCGAAGCTGTCCGGCGACAGCGGCGCCAAGCACCTGATCGGCGAGCATGCCGATCTCGTCTGCGAGGTCGAGATGACCGGCGAGGCGGCAATCACCGACATCGACACGCCCGAGGCGCTGGCCGCGTGGCGGGCGAGGGTACCGGCATGAGTGTTAGGTCATGAGCTTCGACGTCGCCGCCGTCCGCGGCCAGTTTCCCATTCTCTCCGAGATCATCGACGGTCTGCCGGTCCATTATCTCGACAACGGCGCCTCGGCGCAGACGCCACTCACGGTGATCGACGCGGTGCGCCGCTACGAGACGACCGGGCGCGCCAACGTGCTGCGCGGCGTCCATCGGCTGGCCGAGCGGGCGACCGAGTCCTACGAGAATGCCCGTGCCCAGGTCGCTTCGTTCCTCGGCGTGCCGACGATGGAGATCGTCTTCACCGGTGGCTGCACCGCGGCCATCAATCTCGTGGCCTTCTCCTACGGCGCGCTCCTGAAGCCCGGCGACCGCATCCTGCTGTCGGAACTCGAGCATCATTCCAACATCGTGCCGTGGCAGCTGCTGCGATCGCGGTCGGGTGTCGAGCTCGACATGCTGCCGGTCACGACCGACGGCCGTATCGATCTCTCGGCCTTGCCGCGCCTGGTGACGCCCAAGACCAAACTCGTTTCGCTCGCGCATGTCTCGAACGTCACGGGCGCGTTGCTCGACGTGCGGACCGTCGTCGAGGCGGCCAAGGCAGTTGGCGCCAAGGTGATGCTCGACGGGGCGCAACGTGCGCCACATGGCCCGCTCGACATGCCGTCGCTCGGCATCGATTTCTACGCCTTCTCCGGTCACAAGGCCTATGGGCCGAACGGCATCGGTGTGCTGTGGGGCCGGTCCGAGCTGATGGACGCCATGCCGCCGTTCATGGGCGGCGGTTCGATGATCGGGCGCGTGACCCTGGCAGAAACGACCTGGGCGCCGTCTCCGCGCCGCTTCGAGGCGGGCACGCCCCCGATCGGTCCGGCGATTGGCCTCGGTGCGGCCTGCGCCTGGATGCAGGCGCTGGACTGGGCGGGGGCGCACGAGCACGAGATGGACCTGGTGCAACGGCTGATGGATGGCCTGCAGAAGATCGACGGCACGCAGATCTTCGGACCGGCGGGCCTGCAGAACCGCTACCCGGTCGTGTCGTTCATGCTGGACGGCGTTCATCCGCACGACGTGGCGCAGACGCTCGATTCGTTCGGCGTCGCCGTGCGCGCCGGCCATCATTGCGCGCAGCCGCTGATGGACCGCTTCGACCTCGACGGCACGACACGCGTGTCGATGGCGCCCTACAACGACAACAGCGACATCGACGCGCTGCTGGCCGGGGTCGCGCATGCTGCCAAGACGCTGCGATGAGCGACCAGCTCTACCAGGAGCGCATCGTCGCCCTCGCCAAGGCGAAGACCGGCGCCGGCAAGCTCGAGAATCCGACGAGGACGGTGCGCCGTGACAACCCCCTCTGTGGCGATCGCGTGATCCTCGACGTGCGCCTCGACGGGGAGGGACGCATCGCCGAGATCGGCCATCAGGTGCGCGGCTGTCTCCTGTGCCAGGCTTCGGCCTCCGCGCTCTCCGCGGTCGCCGTCGGCCGCGACGCCGCGGGTGTTGCCGAGCTGCGCCGCGACGCCGAACGTGCGCTGGGCCGCGAGCCGGGCGAGACGCACGAACCGTTCGACGCCTTCGCGCCCGTCGCGGCGCACAAGGCCCGACAGGACTGCGTGCTGCTGCCGCTGGAAGCCCTGAAGGATGCGCTTACCTAAGTACGCAGCGCCCCCGTAGTTTCGTCGCGCCTCCGCCGTCCTTGTGTCACAGTCACTGGTCACGGTGCGCGGGCATCGACCGGGAGAGACCATGCGCCTTTTGATGAACGTCGTGGCCCTGGTGGGCTTTCTTGCGTTCCCGACCTTCGCCTTCGCTCAGGACCTCGCACTGAAGAGGGTCATGCTCTCCTCCGGCGGTCTCGGCTACTTCGAGTACGAGGCGATCGTCGATGGCGACGCGACATTGAAACTCACCGTATCGCTGGGTCAGGTCGACGACGTGCTGAAGAGCCTCGTCGTCTATGACGACAAGGGCAGCGTGGGTGGGCTCAGCCTTCCAGGGCGCGAGCCGCTGGCGCAGGCGTTCAAGGATCTTCCGTTCGACGAGAATTCGCTGGGCTCGCCGGCCGAGCTGCTGCAGACCCTGAAGGGCGCAGAGGTCACGGTGGGCGGCAGCCGCTCGATCTCCGGCCGCATCGTGTCGGTCGAGGAGGACAGTGTCGCACTGCCCGACAACAAGGGCATGGTGAAACGCACGCGGATCACACTCTACACCGACCGAGGCCTGCAGCAGTTCATCCTGGAAGACGCCGAGAACCTGCAGTTCGCCGATGCCGCCTTGCGGGAAAAGGTCGGTCAGGCTCTGGTCGCCATCCAGGGCAATCGCGCCAAGGATGCGCGCACCATCGACCTGTCGATGCGCGGGCAGGGCAAGCGCACGGTGCGCGTGGCCTACATCGTCGAGGCGCCGGTCTGGAAGGCCTCCTACCGCCTGACCCTGGGCGCCGATCCGGCCGCCGCGCGCTCGGGCCTGCAGGGCTGGGCCATTGTCGAGAATTTGAGCGGTCAGGATTGGAAGGATATCGAACTGACGCTCGTGTCGGGTCGGCCGGTCGCGTTCCACCAGGCCCTTTACAACGCCTACTACGTGACCCGCCCCGAAGTACCGGTCGAGATCGCCGGCCGCCTGATGCCGGGTATAGATCGTGGCGGCGTCACCGCAGACCAGCAGCGTGCCAAATCCTCGCTGCCGATGCCGGCGCCCGCGCCGTATCGCGCGCAGCAGGAGCGTTCGGTCAGCGCCCCGGCCATGGCGCCGCCTCCGCCCCCGCCAGCGCCCCTGGCGGCGGCTGCCGAACAGATCGAGGCGAGTGATGCCGCCACGCAGGTGATCTTCAAGTTCCCGCGCGCCGTCAGCGTCGAGAACGGCCGCACGCTCTCCATTCCGATCGTCGACCGGCAGGTGCCGGCGGCGCGGCTTGCGCTCTATCAGGCCGACACCGCCGCGCGTAACCCGTTGGCCGCGATCCGCCTGACCAATGATGGCGAGTCGGGCCTGGCACCGGGCATCATCACCCTCTACGAGCGCGATAAGGGCGGGTACGTGTCCTATGTCGGCGACGCGCGCCTGTCGGCCTTCCCGGTCGGCGAGACCCGACTGCTGGCCTATGCGCTCGACGAGAAGATCATCATCGAGCGCGATGTGGCGCAAACCGATCGGGTGGCTTCGGGCACCATCGCCAACGGCGCGCTGCGGCTCTCGCGGGTCATGCGCCAGACGACGGTCTATCGTGTGCGCGGCCCGGCCAAGGAGCCGCGCCAGCTCGTCGTCGTCCAGCGCCGCCTGCCGGGCTGGACCTTGACCAAGCCGGACTCGAAGGACGTCGAGCTCAGCGAAGGCAACTATCGCATTCCCTTCCAGCTTCCCGGCGGCGACCAGACCCAGACCTTCGAGGTCGTGCAGGAGCAGACGCAGCAGCAGGAGATCCGGCTGCTCGAAAGCGCGGCCGAGCAGATCCGAGTCTACGCCCAGGCCCGCGAGTTCGATGCGAAGACGCGCGAAGCGCTCACCCGCGTGCTGCAGCTCCAGCAGGCCGCGGCGGAGGCCCAGCGCAAGGTGGCCCAGGTCGACGCCGAGCGGCAGGCGATTGTCCAGGAACAGGCCCGCCTGCGCGACAACCTGGCGCGCGTGCCACCCAACAGCGACCTGCAGCGCCGGTATCTGGCAACGCTCGACAAACAGGAAACCGACCTCGAAGCTCTCGCCAACCGCCGCGCCGAAGCCGAGAAGGCAACCGCAGCCGCGCGCGACGCGCTGCGGACTTATGTGAGTCAGCTGGGCTGATCGCTCTCCTCATTTGCTTCCCCATTCAAAACGGGGAAGTGCCCCGCCTTTCGGGGCGATGGGGTCATGTGCGGCGAGGGCCGTGACCCCTCCGTCGGCGTAAGACGCCGCCACCTCCCCAGCAGACTGCGGAGGAAAAGAGAAATCACCCCGCCCTGAGCGTCCTGACCGCATCGTCGCGGCGGAAGAGGTAGAGGAGGGCACGCAGGGCCGTGCCGCGTTCGGTCTGCAGGTCGGGATCGCGGGCGATCACCAGCCGTGCGTCGTCGCGGGCGGCCTCCAGCAGTTCGTTGTGGATCGCGAGGTCGGCCAGCCGCATGTCCGGCAGGCCGCTCTGGCGCGTGCCCAGAAGCTCGCCGGCACCGCGCAGCTTGAGGTCCTCCTCGGCGATGCGAAAACCGTCCTCGGTCTCGCGCATGATCGCAAGCCGTGCCTTGGCGGTCTCGCCGAGCGGCAGGGCATAGAGCAGCAGGCAGGTCGACTTGGCGCTGCCGCGACCCACCCGGCCGCGCAACTGGTGGAGCTGGGCCAGGCCGAAGCGCTCGGCATGCTCGATCACCATGACCGTGGCCGCCGGCACGTCGACGCCAACCTCGATCACGGTGGTGGCTACGAGGACCGACAGGCGACCGTCGGCGAAAGCCGCCATCGTGGCCTCACGCTCGGTGCCCTTCAGGCGGCCGTGCAGCAGGCCGACCTTTCCGGGGAAGCGGTCGTTCAACAGCTGGAAGCGCTCGGTCACGTTGGCGAGGTCGATCTCCTCGGATTCCTCGATCAGAGGGCAGACCCAGTAGACGCGCGCGCCAGCCGCGATCTGCCGGCCGATCCCCTGGGCAACCTCGCCGAGGCGTTCGAGCGGAATGGTGCGGGTGTCGATCGGCTGGCGGCCCTTGGGTTTCTCCGTGAGCTTCGAAACGTCGAGATCGCCGTAGGCCGCCAGCATCAGCGTGCGCGGGATCGGTGTAGCGGTCATGACGAGCAGGTCGACGGCATGGCCCTTCGACGACAGCGCCATGCGCTGATGAACGCCGAACCGATGCTGCTCGTCGACGACGGCCAGCGCGAGGTCGGCGAACTCGACATCTTCCTGCACCAGCGCGTGCGTGCCGACCACGAGCTGGATCGTGCCGTCGGCCAGACCTTGCAAGGTCTGCTTCTTCTGGCGCTGGCCGTCGCGGCCGGTCAGCAGAGCGATCTTCACGCCGGCCGTTTCCGCCAGTGGCGCGATGGTCGCGAAATGCTGGCGTGCCAGCAGCTCGGTCGGCGCCATCATGGCCGCCTGTGCGCCGGCCTCGACGCAGATCAGCATGGCGAGCAATGCCACCAGGGTCTTGCCGCTGCCGACATCGCCCTGCAGCAGCCGCACCATGCGCTCTTCCTTGGCCAGATCGTCGGCGATCTCGGCGACCGCCTGCGTCTGGCTGGCGGTCAGCTCGAAGCCCAGCGAGGCGAGGGCGGCCGTGCGCAGGCGGCCATCGCCCTTCGTCGCGTGACCGGCCAGGGTGCGGTTGTGATGGCGCACCAGCGCGATGGCGAGCTGGCTGGCCAGCAGCTCGTCGAAGGCCAGGCGTGCGCGGGCAGGGTGCGACGGAGAGAGATCGCCTGGTTCCTCGGGCGCGTGGACGCGGGCGACGGCGCTCTTCCAGTCGCTCCAGCCCTGTTTCTTGTGAAAGGCGGCGTCCTGCCATTCGGCGAGACCCGGCGAGCGTTCGACGGCCGCTGCGATGGCCTTCTGGACCGGCCTCTGGGTGAGACCGGCGGTCAGGCCATAGAGGGGCTCGACCCGCAGGATCCCCTCGCGCTCCGCCAGCGGGACGACATGGTCGGGGTGCGTCATCTGCACCTCGCCCTGGTAGATCTCGACCTTGCCGCTCACCACGCGGGTCTCGCCCGGCGGCAGCAGCTTCTTGAGATAGTCCTCGCGACCGTTGAAGTAGGTCAGGCAGAGCCGGCCGCTCTCGTCGCTGCACCAGATCTTGTAGGGCTGCCGCGGGCTGTGCGGGACGAGGTGCTCGTCGACGTTGACGGTCAGGGTTGCGACCTCGCCGCCGCGCGCCTGGGCGACATCGGGCGCGTTCCGCCGGTCCATTACGCCGGCGGGCAGGTGCCACAGAAGGTCGACGACCAGCGGGCCGGCCAGCTTCTCCACAAGCGTGCCCAGCCGCGGACCGATTCCGGGCAGTGACGTGACATGGGCAAAGAGGGGCGTGAGGGCTTGCGGGCGCATGGTTGGCTTGATCAGGGGCTGCGTGACTTCGCCATCGCCGCCGCCTATATGCTACGCCCCTTTTGGGTCCGGGACTGGGGAAAACATGACTGGCGACACGGATCTGGAGACGCGGCGCAAGCGTCTGCTCTACCGCAGCACCTATCGTGGCAACAAGGAGAACGACATCCTCCTTGGGCAGTTCGCGCGCGCACATCTCGGGGAATTCGGCGCCGCCGAACTCGACGAGTATGAGCGGCTGCTCTCGGTCGGCGACAACGACATCTACGACTGGGTCTCGGGCAAGGTGGAAGTCCCGGCCGACCAGGATTCGACGGTGGTGCGCAAGCTGCTGGCGTTTCGCGTGAGGTTCTAGTGGCGCTGCCGTTCGTCAGCGCACTGGCCGCCATCCCGCGCAAGGCTGTCAAATGGACCCTCGCCGGCCTGCCCGAAGGCGCCGATGCGCTCGTGCTGGCGGAGCTGGCACGCGCAACCGGCGGCGTGGACATTCTGCACGTAGCGCGCGACGGACAGCGGCTGGAGCGGCTTCAGGACGGCCTGCGCTTCTTCAGCCCCGACCGCGAGGTGCTGGTCTTCCCGGCCTGGGATTGCCTGCCCTACGACCGCATGTCGCCGCATCCCGACATCGTGGCCGAACGTCTGGAGACTCTCAGCCGGCTGGCGGCTCAGAAGGCACCTGGCGCGCCGGCGCGGATCATCCTCGCCTCGGTCGGCGCCGCGCTGCAGCGCGTGCCCCCTAAGAGCCTCTACAACGAGGCGGCGACGATCCTGCGCAAGGGCCAGACGGTCGATGTGGCCTGGCTCACCAAGTTCCTGGGCGAGAACGGCTATGGCCGGGCCGAGACGGTGATGGAACCGGGCGAGTTCGCCGTGCGCGGCGGCCTGTTCGACCTCTTTCCGCCGGGGACCAAGGAGCCGCTGCGGCTCGACCTGTTCGGCGACACGCTGGAGGCCATCCGCTCCTTCGATGCGATGAGCCAGCGCTCGACCGGTACTCGAGAAGAGGTCGTGCTGCTGCCAGTCAGCGAAGTCCTGCTGACGCCCCGGAGCATCGAGCGTTTTCGCAGCGGTTATCGCGAGTTGTTCGGCAACGTCTCGGGCGAGGACCTGCTCTACGAAGCGGTTTCGGCGGGTCAGCGTCATGTCGGTGTCGAGCACTGGCTGCCGCTGTTCCACGACCACATGGAAACGCTGCTCGACTACTGCCCCGGCGCCATCGTCACGGCCGACCATGAGGCTGCGGAAGCCTTCGGCGCGCGCTACGAGCTGATCGCCGACTATTACGATGCCCGCCAGAAGACCGGCGCCAAGGGCGGCATGACCGGCGGCGCGGATTACAAGCCGCTGCCACCCGACCGGCTCTACCTGAAGCCCTCCGAATGGGAGCGGCTGCTCGACGGCCGTACCGTCGCGCAGTTCTCGACCTTCGATTCGGCGCCCGGTGCGGTCAACACGATCGATCTCGGCGGCCGCCGCCACGAGGGCTTCGCGCAGGCGCGGACGGCGCAGGGCGTCAACCTGTTCGACAAGGTGGCCGAGCATGTGAAGGCGGCCAACGACGCCGGCCGCCGCATCGTCGTTGCGGGCTACACCGACGGATCGACGACGCGCCTGCAGCATCTCTTGCAGGAGCACGGCGCCACCACGCCGGTACTCGCCGCCGATTTCGCCATGGTGCAGGGACTGCCCGCCGGCGTGCTCGCCATAGCGATCTGGCCCCTGGAGCATGGCTTCGTGCTCGATGGGCTGGAGGTCATCGGCGAGGAGGACATTCTCGGCGACCGCCTGTCGCGGCCGGCCAAGAAGCGCCGCCCGTCGGAGCGCTTCATTGCCGAAGCCTCGGCGCTCAGCGACGGCGACCTTGTGGTGCATCGCGAGCATGGCGTCGGGCGCTACGAGGGTCTCGTGACGCTCGAGATCCATCACGCGCGCCACGATTGCCTGCGGCTCACCTACGAAGGCGGCGACAAGCTCTTCGTGCCGGTCGAGAACATCGACGTGCTGAGTCGCTACGGCGCGGGCGAGGAGGGCGCCGTGCTCGACCGTCTGGGCGGCGTCGCCTGGCAGTCGCGCAAGGCGAGGCTCAAGCAACGCATCGCCGACATGGCCGACCGGTTGATCCAGATCGCCGCCGAGCGAGCGGTGCGGCGCGGCGAGACGCTCAGTCCGCCGGAGGGCCTGTACGAGGAATTCTGCGCGCGCTTCCCCTATGCCGAGACCGACGACCAGCTCCAGGCGATCTCCGACGTCATGGACGATCTGTCGTCGGGCAAGCCGATGGACCGGCTGATCTGCGGCGATGTCGGCTTCGGCAAGACCGAGGTGGCCCTGCGCGCGGCCTTCGTCGCGGCGATGTCGGGCAAGCAGGTGGCGGTGATCGGCCCGACGACGCTGCTGGCCCGCCAGCATCACCGCACCTTCGTCGAACGCTTCCAGGGCATGCCCGTAAACATCGGCCGCCTCTCGCGCCTGGTCACCGCCAAGGAGGCCAAGGCCACCAAGGAAGGGTTGAAGGACGGCACGATCAACATCGTCTGCGGCACGCACGCCCTGCTGGCCAAGGGCATCGAATTCAAGGATCTCGGCCTGCTGGTCGTCGACGAGGAGCAGCACTTTGGCGTGGCCCACAAGGAGCGGCTGAAGGAGTTGCGCGCCGACGTCCACGTGCTGACCCTGACGGCGACGCCGATCCCGCGCACCCTGCAGCTCGCGCTGACCGGCGTGCGCGACATGAGCCTGATCGCCACGCCTCCGGTCGACCGGCTGGCTGTGCGCACCTTCATCACGCCGTTCGACGGCGTCACCATCCGTGAGGCGCTGCTGCGCGAGCAGTATCGCGGCGGGCAGAGCTTCTATGTCTGCCCGAGGGTCGAGGACCTCGCCTCGGTCGCCGCGGAGATCCGCGAGCTGGTGCCCGAGATCCGGCTCGGCATGGCGCACGGCAAGCTGTCGCCGACCACCATCGAGAACACGATGCAGGACTTCGTCGAGGGCAAGTTCGACGTGCTGCTCTCGACCAACATCGTTGAAAGCGGCCTCGACATCCGCAACGCCAATACGATGATCATTCACCGCGCCGACATGTTCGGTCTGGCGCAGCTCTATCAGCTGCGCGGCCGGGTCGGTCGCGGCAAGACGCGCGCCTATGCCTATCTCACCGTACCGCCGGGCCGGGCACTGAACGAGTCGGCGGCCAAGCGGCTCGAGGTGATGCAGACCCTCGACACGCTGGGCGCGGGCTTCCAGCTCGCCAGCCACGATCTCGACATCCGCGGCGCCGGCAATCTTCTGGGCGACGAGCAATCGGGCCATATCCGCGAGGTCGGCATCGAGCTCTACCAGCAGCTCCTGGAGGAGGCCGTCGCGGCCGCACGCGGGCGCTCCGACGAGGCCGAGAAGTCGGAATGGTCGCCGCAGATCAACCTCGGCATCCCGGTGCTGATCCCCGAGGAATACGTGCAGGATCTCTCTGTGCGCATGGGGCTCTATCGGCGGCTGGGCGGACTCACCAGCCAGAGCGAGATCGACGCCTTCGCCGCCGAGCTGGTCGACCGGTTCGGCCGCATGCCGGTGGAGGCGGAGTTCCTGCTGAATACGGTGGCGCTGAAGCTGCTGTGCCGCGCCGCCCAGGTCGAGAAGATCGACGCCGGCGAGAAGGCCGTCGTTTTCAGCTTCCACGACAACAAGTTCGAGAAGCCCGAGCGCCTGATCGGCTGGATCCAGAAGAACGCCCCGCTGGTGAAGCTCAGGCCGGACCACCGCGTGATCGTGCAGCGCGTCTGGAAGGACGAGCGGCAGCGGCTTTCGGGCGTGACGTCGATCGTTTCTTCTTTGGCGAAGCTCGCCGCTTAGGCGGGGGCTTCTTCATCAGTGTCTTCGCCGCACGTCGGGCGCAGCGCAGCAGCCAGTCGCTGAGGCGCGTGTCGCCCGAGGCGCGTGCCAGGGTAACCGCACCGACCGCCAGGATCGCGACGGCGGTCGCGTCGGCGTCGAGCGTGCGCTTCCTTCCGCGTGCAAGCTCGGCGATTGCCCCGTGTAGCACATTGGCATAGGCGAGCCTTGCCGCCAGCGGCGACCGGGCGACGTCTCCGGCCAGAGCGGCGAGGGCACAACCCTGCGCCGTGGCGCTCAGGCTCTCCCGATCCAGATAGGCATCCAGTACGGCAGTGGGCTTCTCGGCGGCGCGCAGCCGGGGCAGCAGGCCGTGGCCCATCCGCACGATCTCGGCGAACAAGTCGTCCTTCGAGGTGAAGTGGGCATAGAAGGCGCCGCGCGTCAGCCCGGCCGCCAGCATGATGTCGTCGATGTTGGTGCCGGCATGGCCGCGCAGCCGGAACAACCGGGCAGCATGCTCGACGATCTCGGCCCGGATGGCGGCTTTTCGGGTGGCGCTGATGGGCATGATATGTCGATAATCATATCATATGATGAGTGACATATCACCTGCGGAGAGCGCCACGCGCACCTTGTCATCCCGAGCGTAGCGAGGGTGTGGATTCAAGTTTGAAGTGCAACAGTTGAGCGATGAATACCTCGGCCGGGGTCTTGAACCCAAGGCATTTGCGCGGGGTGTTGTTGTAGGCGGCGATGCAGGCGTGGAGAGCCTCGTCGTCGAGTGTGTTCAGGTTGGTTTTGCGGGGCAGGAAGCGGCGCAACCGGCCGATGGCATTCTCGACGGCGCCCTTTTGCCAGGGGCTGTAGCGATCACAGAAGAAGGTTCGCATGCGGAGGTGCTCGGTCAGGACGAGGTGCTCGGCGAACTCGGTGCCGTTGTCGAAGGTGATGGTTCGGCGTAGCCGTGGGTGGATGGCCTGGAACCAGGCGAGCAGGCGCTGGACGGTCGGGACGGCGGCCTTTCCGGGTTGCCGGGCCGACAGCAGGACGCGGGATTTACGCTCCTGGGAGACCAGGATGGCCTGGCCGGGGAGCCTGAACAGCATGAGGTCGGCTTCCCAGTGTCCGAAGGTGTTTCGGCGCTCGACCTCGGCGGGGCGTAAAGCGATGGGAACACGGCCTTTTATCAGGTCGTCGACGGACCGGCCGGAGCGCCGCCGGCGTCTGCGCTTGTATCTGGCTCTGGGCAGGTAGTGACGCCACGAGCCGTCGTTGGTGCGGCGGACCTGATCGTAGATGAAGCGGTAGATGCTTTCGTGACTGATGCGGGTCGCAGCCTTCATGCGGGCCAGCCAGCCAGCGATCTGCTCGGGCGACCAGCCGCGGCCGAGGCGATCGAGCACCAGATCGCGCAGCTCGGCATTGCGGTCCAGGCGCGACCCCTTCCAGCGTCGCGCAGCGGCCTGCTCCTGGGCGTAGGCCGGCTTGTAGCCGACCTGCTTGCCGCGATTGCGCTTCAGCTCCCGAGAGATGCTCGATGGCGAGCGATCCAGAGCTGCCGCGACTTGGCGGATGCTCGGCAACCTTGCCGCGCTCTTCAAGACTGAGCTGGTCGTATTGTTCGCCCATTGCAACACCCTAAGCTGGTGTTGCACTTCGTTTGTGAATTCAGGGGGACCTTTGTCGGCGGCGTTGAAAGGTCCCTCGCTACGCTCGGGATGACAAAAGGGTGCTGTAGCGGGCCGCTCGTATCAGACGGTCGACTGCGCCGCGCTGGTGGCGGCGTCGCGTTCGGCGAGGTTGAAGACTTCGACGAAGGCCGGCGGCGGCTGGGCGCCGGAGACGGCGTACTTGCGGTTCACGATGAAGCAGGGCACGCCGTTGATCCCGAGGCGGCGGGCGTAGACGTCGGAGGCAACGACTTCCTGCCGGCCCTCGTCACCCGACAGAAAATGGCGTGTAAGGTCTTCCTCGATGCCGGCGCGCACGGCGCATTCGACCAGCGTGTCGAGGTCGCCGATGTCGAGCCCCTCTTCGAAATAGGCCTTGAACAGTTCGGCCACGACCTCGTCCTGCCGCTCGCTCTTGGCGCTCCAGTGGACCAGGCGATGCGACAGTACGGTGTTGGGCGTGCGCTTGATGCGCGAGAACTGGAAGTCGATGCCGGCCTCGCGGCCGCTCTCGGCGATCGCCTGGTAGATCTGGCGCGGCCGGTCGCCGCCGCCGAACTTGGCGCGGACATAGTCGTCGCGCGTCATGCCCTCGGCCGGCATGTCGGGATTGAGCTGGAACGGGCGCCACGCGACCGCGACGTCGGTGCGGCCGCTCTGCTCAAGGGCGCGCTCGAAGCGGCGCTTGCCGATATAGCACCAGGGACAGATCGTATCGGAGACGATGTCGACGTAGATCATGAGCCGACTTTATGCCTTTCCAGCCAGTGCAGGAAGAGGCCGGCGCCGGCCGCCACGGCCAGAGCGAGCGTGGTCAGCCAGGCGGCGCTGGGCCAGCCGCCCCAGGCCACCAGGGCCCCGGTGATCGGGGGCCCGAGAAGTCCGCCGATGTTGGACCCCTGCATCAGCAGGCCTGTCGAGGCGCCGGCGAGTTCCCGTCGCGGCGCATGGATCGGAATGGCGGTGAACAATGCCCCCGGCACGACGCCGATCACTGCCGAGTAGACGCCGGCCAGCACCAACCGCGCGAGGTCGGGCACGCCGTCCACGAAGATGCCGGCGGCGCACAGGCTCATTGACAGGGTGGCGCCGACGATCACCGCGACCCGCGGCACCCGGCGGTGCAGCAGCCAGCCGGCCCCGAGATTGCCGGTCACGTTCAGGATGGCGACCGCGGCCGTGACGATGGCGGCGGTCGAGGTGGAATAGCCCAGCCGCTCGATCAGGAGCGTCGGCAGGAAGCCGATGATGGCGAACCAGCAGCAGGCATAGGCGCCAAAGCAGAGCGCGATGGCGAGCGGGCCGCCGCTTGTGGCGACTTCCTTCATTTCCGCGAGGACCGGACGGCGCGCGACCGGCAACGGATCGAGCTCGCGTCGCGGCACGGCGCGCAGGAGGAGGGCGCCGGCCATCAGGGCGGCCGCCCCCGCGGCGACCAGCCAGACGGTGCGCCACGAGGTACCGGGCAGCACGATCGCGGCGATCACCATCATGGTACCGGAGCCGGCCGGCATGTAGGTGCTCCAGATCGCCATGGCGAGACGCTGGTCGCCGGGCCGCGTAAGGCGCAACAGCAGGCTCGGCACGGCGACGACGACGGTGATGAAACCAAGCCCTTCGAGGATACGCCCGATCAACAGCGCTTCGACGCTGGGCGCGAAGGCGCCGGCGAAACTGGCCGCCCCGGCCAGCAGCGTGCCGAAGATCGCCAGACGCCGATGACCGACGCGATCCGCCGTCAGCGCGATCGCCATGCCGCCCAGCGCCGTCATCAGGTTGATGACCGACAGCAGCCAGCCCGCCTGTTCCAAGGTCGCGCCGAGATCCTCGCGGATCGACGGGAGGGCGGGTGGCGCCTTGCCAACCTGGAAGGCCGCGACCATGCCGGCCGCGACCAGCAGGGCGACAAGCGGCCACGGGGTGCGCGCAGGACTCAGTACTGCACCCGCGCGGTAATGGCGCCGTCGACCACCATGTTGATGCCGGTGATGAACGAGGCAGGCACGCCGGCCAGGAAGACGACGGCGCTGGCTACTTCCTGCGGCGTGCCCATGCGGCCTGTCGGATTGCGCGCCAGGGATCGCTTGTAGCGTTCGCTGGCGGCGTCGCGCTGGCGGCCCCAGGTGTTGCCGTCCTCGAGGATCGTGCCCGGCGAGACCATGTTGACGCGCACGCCCTTGGGCGCCAGCTCGATCGCCATCGACTTGACCATGGGGACAAGCGCCGCCTTCACCGAACGGTAGGGCTGGGTCGGGCCCGCGACCTCGACCAGCGAAGTCGTGCCGATGATGGTGAGCGTGGCGCCCTGGCCGCGCGCTTCGAGATGCGGCCGGACGTTCAGCACCGCGTTGACCGTGGCGACCAGGTCGATCTCGATGGCCTTGCGCCAGCCCTCGACCGTGTTGTCGGTGCCGAGTGCGCTCACATTGGCGACGAAATGGTCGATGCCGCCGTCGGCCGCGAAGCCGTCGATCCAGGTCTTGAGGGCCGCGTTGTCGGTGACGTCGAGCGGCGTGCCGGTGGCGCGGCCCTGTTGCGCGCGCCATTCCGCCTCGCGCTCCTTCACCAGAGCCGCATCGCGGGCGCAGAAGCCCACGACCGCGCCCTCGGCCAGGAAGGTGTCGACGATGGCTCGGCCGATGCTCTTGGTGCCGCCGGTCACCATCACGCGCTTGCCTTTGAGACCGAGGTCCATGCTGTTTCCTCCGAACGGGTCGCTCGCCTATAAGGCCGGCATGAAACAGTGGAGCGTCCGGCATGTCCAAGCGATTCGACCTTAGCGGCAAAGTGG
>LNFM01007496.1_pt1 | contig 17068 bp, 20 predicted proteins | sample 596031 | NCBI WGS metagenome assembly LNFM01 (sample SAMN04254537, study PRJNA301005) | activated carbon metagenome | isolation source: dual media filters at the Ann Arbor, Michigan drinking water treatment plant | place: USA: Ann Arbor
CTTGAGGCCGTAGTGCGCCAGGGTGATCAGGGTATGGAACCAGAGATCGGCCACCTCGCCCACGATCTTGCTGCGCTCGCCGCCGTGGTCGGCATCCTTGGCCGCCATCACCACCTCGGTCGCCTCCTCGCCCACCTTCTTGAGGAAGGCGTCGGGGCCCTTGTGCAGCAGGCGGGCCACATAGCTTTTCTCGGGATCGCCACCGCGCGCGGGCAGGCGGCTTTCGATCACGGCCGCGAGGCGGGCGAGGGCGTCAGCGGAATTCACAGGCTCGGCCATGGTCTTCACTTGTAGATGGTTTCGGGGTCCTTGAGCACGGGGTCGACCGCCGTCCACACCCCGTCGCGCAGCACGCTGAAGAAACAGCTGTGGCGGCCGGTGTGGCAGGCGATGCCGGGCTCGTGGCCGAGCTGGGTGACCGTGAGCAGGACCACGTCGTTGTCGCAGTCGAGCCGGATCTCGTGCACGGTCTGCACATGGCCCGATTCCTCGCCCTTGAACCAGAGCTTGCCGCGCGAGCGGCTGTAGTAGACCGCACGGCCGAGTTCGGCCGTCTTCTGCAGGGCCTCGCGGTTCATCCAGGCGAACATCAGCACGTCCTTGCTGCCCTGTTCCTGGGCGATGACCGGCACCAGGCCCTGGGCATCCCATTTCACGTCGTCGAGCCAGTTCATGCTGCGATTGTCCCGCGAATTCCATCGGTCTCGATGCGCACGGGAATACCGGCCTGGGCCATGCGGGCCTTGGCCTGGGCGATCGTGTATTCGCCATAGTGGAAGATGCTGGCGGCCAGCACGGCATCGGCCCCACCCTTCTGTACGCCTTCCACCAGATGGTCCAGGTTGCCCACGCCACCCGAGGCGATCACGGGCACGCTGACGGCGTCGCTGACGGCGCGCGTGAGCGCCAGATCGAAGCCGGACTTGGTGCCATCACGGTCCATGCTGGTCAGCAGGATCTCGCCGGCACCGTAGTCGGCCATCTGTTTGGCCCAGGCCACGGCGTCCAGGCCCGTGTTCTTGCGCCCGCCATGGCTGTAGACGTCCCAGCCCTCGCCACGTGCCAGTACGTCCTCGCCGTAGCGGCGCTTGGCGTCGATGGCCACCACGATGCACTGGGCGCCGTATTTGGCCGAAGCATCACGGATGACCTGCGGGTTGGCAATGGCCGCGGAATTGAAGCCGGTCTTGTCGGCGCCGGCGTTGAGCAGGCGCCGCACGTCTTCCACCGTGCGCACGCCGCCGCCCACCGTGAGCGGGATGAAGACCTGGGAGGCCACGGCCTCGATGATGTGCAGGATCAGATCGCGGCCATCGCTGGTGGCCGTGATGTCGAGGAAGGTCAGCTCGTCGGCGCCCTGCTCGTTGTAGCGCGCGGCGATCTCCACGGGGTCGCCCGCGTCGCGCAGTTCGACGAAGTTCACGCCCTTGACGACGCGCCCGCCCGTCACGTCCAGGCAGGGGATGATACGTTTGGCCAGCATGGCGTGGATTGTAGGTCTCAGCGCACGGTCAGCCGTTGCCAGCCTGACCACTCACCACCAGCTGGCACCCGGACGGGCGCCAGCACCTGGGCCGCCTCGACGCAAAGCATGCGCAGGTAACCATCGGCTGGCATATCCGTCAGCGTGGCGCACAGCGCAGCGCCCGGGTTCCAGACCACGGTCTGGGCCCAGGACGGGCTCTGTACGATCTCCAGCACCTGGCCCCCTGCACGCAGGTGCAGCGGCTGCGGCGCAGCGGCATAGACGCGGTCGAACTCGCCCTCGAAGCGCAGCAGCGCGGCCCCGTGGCCATGGTGGTCGCGCACCGCATCCCATTCAGCCCGGCCCTGCAAGCCCTCCAGCATGACCTCGGCGATGTCGTCCACGGCCAGGTAGCTGTGCAGGGCGCCGCTGAAGTCCAGTGGCTGGGTGTCGGTGTTGCGCACGTTCAGCGTGATCTGCAGACCGCCCGGGCTCAGGTCCACGCGCAGGCGAGCCTCGAAGGCCTGCGGCCAGTGCGCGCGGGTGGCGTCGCTGTCCCGCAGGCGCAAGGTCAGGCTCGCCGTCTCGGCCGTGCACACGGCCGGCCCCTCCACCGCCCAGGGCAGCTTGCGCGCGAAGCCGTGCTTGGGCAGCGGACCGCGCTGGTTGAACTGGGGAAAGCAGACGGGCACGCCGCCACGGATGGCGGACCGGCCGTCGAATTGGGCCCGGGGGCTCAGAAAGAGACGATCACGGCCGCCCGCGACCCAGGACACGATGTGTGCCCCATGCTGCAGCACACGTACCTGATCGCCCTGGGGCAGGCGCAGGACATGTGCAGGCAGACCGTGGAACAGCTCGCGGCTGTCCGCGGCCTCAGCCATTGAGTTCGTCGGCGCGGATCTGAGCGGCTTCGAAGTCGAGGTCGCCGGTGTAGATGGCGCGACCGCAGATCACGCCCTCGACGCCCTCGCCCTCGACCGCGCACAGGGCCTCGATGTCGGCCAGATTGCTCAGGCCGCCGGAGGCGATGACCGGGATGGTCAGGGCCTGGGCCAGCTTGACCGTGGCCTCGATGTTGATGCCCGAGAGCATGCCGTCGCGGCCGATGTCGGTGTAGATGATGGACTCGACGCCGTAGTCCTGGAACTTCTTGCCCAGGTCGATGACTTCGTGGCGGGTGAGCTTGCTCCAGCCGTCGGTGGCCACCTTGCCGTCCTTGGCGTCCAGGCCCACGATGATGTGGCCGCCGAAGGCCGTGCAGGCGTCCTGCAGGAAACCGGGGTTCTTGACCGCGGCCGTGCCGATGATGACGTAGCGCAGGCCGGCGTCCAGATAGCGCTCGATGGTGTCGAGGTCGCGGATGCCGCCGCCGAGCTGCACGTCGATCTCGTTGCCCACTTCCTTGAGGATGCTCTTGATCGCCTGCTCGTTCTTGGGGTGGCCGGCGAAGGCGCCGTTGAGATCCACCAGGTGCAGGCGGCGCGCGCCCTTGTCCACCCATTGACGGGCCATCTGGGCCGGGTCTTCCCCGAAGGTGGTGGACTGGTCCATATCGCCCTGCTTGAGGCGCACACAGTGACCGTCTTTCAGGTCGATCGCAGGAATGAGAAGCATGATGCGGGAACGCGTTCAGTCCGAACTGACGGGTCAGGGGTTCCAGTGGAGGAAGTTGCGGTAGAGAGCGAGGCCGTGGGCAGCACTTTTCTCTGGGTGAAATTGTGTCGCGAAAATATTATCGCGCGCAAGGGCCGCTGTGAAGCGGGCCCCGTAATCGGTCTCGCCCGCGCTGTGGCGTGCATCCGACGGTCGCGCATAGAAACTGTGCACGAAATAGAAATAACTGTCCTCAGGCACGCCGGCCCAGACGGGGTGACGGCCGGCGCCATGGTCCATCTGCTGCACGCGGTTCCAGCCCATCTGCGGCACCTTGTAGCGGCTGCCGTCAGGCTGGGTACGACCCGCAAGGTCGAACTTGAGCACCTGGCCCGGGATGAGCCCGAGGCCCGGCGTGTCGCCCTCGGCGCTGTGGTCCAGCATCATCTGCATGCCCACGCAGACGCCGAACAGGGGCTTGTTCGCCGCGGCCTCGAGCACGGCCTCCTGCAGGCCGGAGTCGCGCAGCTCGCGCATGCAGTCGGGCATGGCGCCCTGGCCCGGCAGCACCACACGGGCCGCGGCGCGCACCTCTTCGGGGCGCTGGGTGATCAGCACATGCCAGCCGCTGCCCGCAGCAGCCGCCTGCACGGCCTGCGAGACCGAGCGCAGATTGCCCATGCCGTAATCGACGACGGCGACGACCCGATCGCTCATCAATACAACTCCAGGGCCACCGCAGAACCGGCTTTGCCGGGCTGCTGGTGGCGCCCCCTTGAGGGGGAGGCGCCGCAGGCGCTTCGGGGGGGAGTCATAGACTGCCTTTGGTCGAGGGAATCACGCCGACCGAACGCGGATCAATCTCGAGCGCGGCGCGCAGGGCGCGGCCGAAGGCCTTGAACACGGTCTCGGCCTGATGGTGCGCGTTCTCGCCCTTGAGGTTGTCGATGTGCAGGGTCACGAAGGCGTGGTTCACGAAGCCCTGGAAGAATTCATAGGTGAGCTGGGTGTCGAAGGCACCGATCATGCCGCTCTTGAAAGGCACGTGCATGTCCAGGCCCGGACGGCCCGAGAAATCCACGACCACGCGCGACAGCGCTTCGTCCAGCGGCACATAGGCATGGCCATAGCGACGGATGCCCTTCTTGTCACCCACGGCCTTGGCCACGGCCTGGCCCAGGGTGATGCCCACGTCTTCCACCGTGTGGTGGCCGTCGATGTGCAGGTCGCCCTTGGCCTGGATGTCCAGGTCGATCAGGCCGTGACGCGCGATCTGGTCCAGCATATGGTCGAAAAAACCGATGCCGGTGGACAGGCGCGAAACGCCCGTGCCGTCGAGGTTGACCTTGACGGTGATCTGGGTCTCGGCGGTGTTGCGGGCAACCTCCGCTTGCCGGTGGTTGCTTGTCTTCATTTCGGCGGTGCTCGGTACGGTGTTCATAGCGATTCTTTCAAGGCAGCCAGCATCAGCTGGTTTTCCTGCGGGGTGCCCACGGTCAGACGCAGGCAATTGGCCAGCAAGGGGTGCAACTTGGACACATTCTTCACCAGGACCTTGCGCGCCTTCATGCCCTCGAAGGTCTGCGCGGCATCCGCCACGCGGATCAGGATCATATTGGCGTCGCTGTTCCAGACCCGCACCCCGGGCAAGGCCTTCAGCGCTTCCAAAAGCATAGCACGCTGCCCCTTGATCTCGGCCGCCTGGGCCGCAAAGACGTCGGCGTGCTCGAGCGCGAACAGGGCGCACTCGTAGTTCAGCACGCTGACGTTGTAAGGCGGACGCACCTTGTCGACTTCGGCAATCAGCTCGGCCGGCCCCATCATGTAGCCCAGCCGCACACCGGCCAGGCCGAACTTGGACAGGGTGCGCATCAGCAGCACATGGCGGTTGGCCCCGGGGTTGGCCCGGATGCGCTCTATCCAGCTGCGCGAGGCAAAGGGCTGGTAGGCCTCGTCCATCACCACCAGACCGCCCTGCTCGCCCACGGCGGCGATGATCCTCTCGATCGCCGTGTCGCTCCACAGATTGGCCGTCGGGTTGTTCGGGTAGGCGATGTAGGTGATCGAGGGCTGGTGTTTGGCGATGGCGCCCAGCATGGCCGTGACGTCGAGCTCGAACTCGGCCGTCAGCGGCACGCCATGGAAGGCCAGGCCCTGCAGCTGCGCGCTCATGGCGTACATCACGAAGCCGGGCACGGGGGCCAGGATCGAAGCCCCGGGCACATCGCAGGCCATGGCCAGCAGGGAGATCAGCTCGTCCGAGCCATTGCCCAGCATCAGGGCATAGCCCTCGGGCATACCGGCATAGGCAGCCAGCGCAGCACGCAGGTCTTCCACGCGGCCGTCGGGGTAGCGGTTGAGCGCCAGACGGCCCAGACGCTGGCCCAGCGCGGCCTGCAGCTCGGGCGGCAGGCTGTAGGGGTTCTCCATGGCATCGAGCTTGACCATGCCGGCCGATGCCTGCACGGCATAGGCATGCATGCCCTGCACATCCTGGCGGATCAGCGCCTGGAACTTGGGATCGGGTGCGTTCATGGTTTGGCGTCTTTCAGGCGCATCTCGGCGGCGCGCGCATGGGCCTGCAGGCCTTCACCGTGCGCCAGCACGGAGGCGATCTGCCCCAGGGTCTGGGCGCCGGCCTCGCTGACCTCGATCAGGCTGGAACGCTTCTGGAAGTCGTAGACGCCCAGCGGCGAGGAAAAGCGGGCCGTGCCCGAGGTGGGCAGCACGTGGTTGGGGCCAGCACAGTAATCGCCCAGCGATTCGCTGGTGTAGGCGCCGAGGAAGATGGCACCGGCATGCAAGAGCTGCGGCTCCCACTGCTGCGGATCGCGGCTCGAGACCTCCAGGTGCTCGGGCGCGATGCGGTTGCTGATGGCACAGGCCTCTTCCATGCTGCGTGTGTGGATCAACGCCCCGCGGCCGTTGAGCGACTTGGCAATGATCTCGGCGCGCGGCATCTCGTTCAAGAGGCGGTCGATCTCGCTTTGCACCGCGTCGATATAGGCCGCGTCGGGGCACAACAGGATGCTCTGTGCCAGTTCGTCGTGCTCGGCCTGGCTGAACAGGTCCATGGCCACCCAGTCGGCCGGCGTGCTGCCGTCGGCCAGCACGAGGATCTCGCTCGGGCCGGCGATCATGTCGATGCCGACCTGGCCGAAGACATGCTTCTTGGCACTGGCCACATAGGCATTGCCCGGGCCGGTGATCTTGTCCACGCGCGGCACGGTGGCCGTGCCGTAGGCCAATGCGGCCACGGCCTGGGCGCCGCCGATCGTGAAGGCGCGCGTGACGCCGGCGACAAAGGCCGCGGCCAGCACCAGCACATTGCGCTCGCCCTTGCCGCTGGTGTCGGCGCCGGTGCCTCCGGTGGCCACGCTGCCGCGCACCGGGGTAGGCACGACCATGATGATCTCGCCCACCCCGGCCACCTGGGCGGGAATGGCGTTCATCAGCACCGAGGACGGATAGGCCGCCTTGCCGCCGGGCACGTAGATGCCCACGCGGTCCAGCGGGGTGACCTTCTGGCCCAGCAGAGTGCCGTCGGCGTCGCGGTAGCTCCAGCTCTCGCCGCTGGCGCGCTTTTGCGCCTCGTGGTAGCTGCGCACACGCTGGGCGGCCTGGGTCAGCGCCTGGCGCTGGGCCTCGGGCAGGCTGTCGAAAGCAGCCTTCAATTCCTCGCGGCTGAGTTCCAGTTCGGCCACGGTAGCGGCCTGCAGGCCGTCAAAACGCGCGGTGTACTCGAGCACGGCAGCGTCGCCACGCTTTTGCACATCGGCCAGGATCTCGGCCACGCGCTGCTCGATGGCGGCGTCGGTCTCGCCCGACCAGTGCAGGTGCTCCTTGAAGCGCTGCTCGAAATCGGTTTGCGCGGTCGACAGACGCAGGGGCGTGGCCTTGAAATTCATGAAGAGACCTCCGTACTACGCACTGCGGTGCGAGCCCCCTTCGGAACGGCCGTGCGGGGGCTCATGCCGTCGCCTCCAGGACTGTGCCGAAGGCGTCGATGATCCGGCGCATGGGTTCGCGCTTGAGCTTGAGCGCGGCCTGGTTCACCACCAGACGCGAGGAGATGTCCATGATGCGCTCAACCTCGACCAGGTGGTTGGCCTTGAGCGTGTTGCCGGTGGAGACCAGGTCCACGATGGCATCGGCCAGGCCGGTCAGCGGCGCGAGCTCCATGCTGCCGTAGAGCTTGATCAGGTCCACGTGCACGCCCTTGGCGGCAAAGAAGTCACGCGCGATCGCCACGTATTTGGTGGCTACACGCAGGCGCGCGCCCTGGCGCACGGCGGCGGCGTAGTCGTAGCCCTCGCGCACAGCCACGCTCACGCGGCACTTGGCTATTCTCAAGTCCAGCGGCTGGTACAGGCCCTCGTTGCCGTGCTCGATCAGCGTGTCCAGGCCGGTGATGCCCAGGTCGGCGCCGCCGTACTGCACATAGGTGGGCACGTCGGTGGCGCGCACCAGCACCACCCGCACATCGGGCTGGTTGGTGGCCAGGATGAGCTTGCGGGTCTTCTCGGGATCGTCCAGCACCTCGATACCGGCCGCCTGGAGCAGGGGCAGGGTCTCGTCGAAGATGCGGCCTTTGGAAAGAGCGAGGGTGATCATGGCAGGGCTTTCTGGGCCTTGATTTTCTCATGCCGGACAGCCCTGCCCGGCCCTGGGGAAGCAAAAGCCCCGCAGCCCGTTCCGCGCGGAACCGGCCGCCAGGCCTTATTTGATGCGCTCGATGTCCGCCCCGAGGGTCGCCAGCTTGGCTTCCATGCGGTCGTAACCCCTATCAAGGTGATAGATACGATCCACCACGGTCTCGCCTTCGGCCACCAGACCGGCGATGACCAGGCTGGCCGAGGCCCGCAGGTCCGTGGCCATGACGGTCGCGCCCGAAAGCTGTTCCACACCCTCGACCACGGCCACCTTGCCGTCGATCTGGATCTTCGCGCCCAGGCGTACCAGTTCATTGACGTGCATGTAGCGGTTCTCGAAGATGGTCTCGGTGATCTTGGCCGTGCCCTGGGCGATGCAGTTGAGCGCCATGAACTGGGCCTGCATGTCGGTGGGAAAACCCGGGTACTCGGTGGTACGGAAGCTCTGGGCCTGCAGGCGGCCTTGCGATTGCACGCGGATGCCGTCGTTCAGGGCGGTCACGGTGGCGCCAGCGGCCACCAGTTTCTCTATCACCGCGTCCAGATGATCGGCCCGGCCGTACTTGAGCACCACGTCACCGCCCGTGGCGGCCACCGCACACAGGAAGGTGCCGGCCTCGATGCGGTCGGCCACCACACGGTGGTCGCAGCCATGCAGTGCTTCCACGCCCTGGACGCGGATGCGGCTCGTGCCATGGCCCTCGATCTTCGCGCCCATGGCGATCAGCATCTCGGCGAGGTCCGGGATCTCGGGCTCCTGCGCGGCGTTTTCCAGGATGGTCTCGCCCTCGGCCAGCGTGGCGGCCATGAGCAGGTTCTCGGTGCCGGTCACCGTGACCATGTCGGTCGTGATGCGTGCACCTTGCAGGCGCTTCGCGCCCTTGGGCAGCTTGGCCAGGATATAGCCGTGCTCGACCCTGATCTCGGCCCCCATGGCCTGCAGGCCCTTGATGTGCTGGTCCACAGGCCTTGACCCGATGGCACAGCCACCGGGCAGCGAGACCGTGGCCTCGCCGAAACGGGCCAGCAGCGGCCCCAGCGCCAGCACCGAAGCACGCATGGTCTTGACCAGTTCGTACGGGGCTTCGGGGCTGCTCAGCCTGGACGCATCGATGCGCACCGTGCCGTCGGGGCCCTGCTCCACCGCCACACCCATGTTACGGATCAGCTTGAGCATGGTGGCCACATCCTGCAGACGCGGCACGTTGTGCAGCGTGACGGGCTGCGCCGTCAGCAAGGCGGCGCAGAGTTCGGGCAAGGCCGCATTCTTGGCCCCGGAGACCAGCACCTCACCACGCAGCTTGCGCCCGCCACGGATCAGCAGTTTGTCCATCTGTGTTTACTTCGCTTGCGCCGCCCACTCGGTGGGCGTGTAGGTTTTCATGGAGAGGGCATGCACTTCGTCGGTGTGCATCTTCTGGCCCAGCGTGGCATAGACCCGCTGGTGGCGCTGGATGGCCCGTTTGCCCTCGAATTCAGAAGACACGATGGTCGCATACCAGTGGCGACCGTCGCCCGTGAGCTCGATGTGCTCGCAGCGCAGGCCGGCAGCGATGATGGTTTGCAGTTCGTCAGCAGTCATGATGTCTTTCCCCGCTCAACCTCGGATCTTGTAGCCGATACGCAGCAGGTACACGGCCAGCCCCCCCACGGCCAGCAGGGCCGTACCGACGATGGCCAGGCTCAGCCAGGGCGAGACGTCGCTGACGCCGAAGAAACCGTAGCGGAAGCCGTCGATCATGTAGAAGAAGGGGTTGAGGTGGCTCACGCCCTGCCAGAAGGCCGGCAGCGAATGGATGGAGTAGAACACGCCGCTGAGGAAGGTCATGGGCATGATAAGGAAGTTCTGGAAGGCCGCGAGCTGGTCGAACTTCTCGGCCCAGAGCCCGGCGATCAGACCCAGCGTGCCCAGCAATGCAGCCCCCAGGATGGCAAAGAGCAGCACCCACAGCGGCGACACCACGGACAGCTCCGTGAACCAGACCGTGACCAGCAGCACACCCGAGCCCACGACCAGGCCGCGCAGCACCGAGGAGCCCACATAGGCGAAGAACCAGGCCCAGTGCGACAGCGGCGTGAGCAGCAGGAAGACCAGGTTGCCCATGATCTTGCTCTGGATCAGCGAGGACGAGCTGTTGGCAAAGGCGTTCTGCAGCACGCTCATCATGACCAGCCCGGGGATCAGGAAGGCGGTGTAGCTGATGCGGTCGTAGACCTTGACGTGATCTTCGAGCACATGGCCGAAGATCAGCAGGTAGAGCACGGCCGTGAGCACGGGCGCCGCGATGGTCTGGAAGCTGACCTTCCAGAAACGCAGCACTTCCTTGTAGAGCAGGGTCTGCCAGCCGTTCATTGCTGCGCTCCCATGACTTCGAGGAACACGTCCTCAAGATCGGCCTTGGTGATCTCCACATCATCAACGGTCACGCCGGACTCCCGCACCGCTGCCAGGTAGCTTTCGATGTCGCGCGCGTCATGCGCGGGGAACTGCACCACGCGCCCGGTCACGCGCGCGCGCGCGGCCAGCCCCTGCGGCAGCTCCCCCGTGATCTTCATGCGCAGCACATGGCTGGAGGCGGCCTTGAGCAGCTCGCTGGTATGTTCCAGCGCCACCACCTTGCCGCTCTTGAGCATGGCGATGCGCTTGCACAGGGCCTCGGCCTCTTCGAGGTAGTGCGTGGTCAGCAGCACCGTGTGGCCCTGCTTGTTGAGCTTGGACACAAAAGCCCAGAGCGTCTGGCGCAGCTCCACGTCGACCCCGGCCGTCGGTTCGTCAAGCACGATGACCGGCGGCTTGTGCACCAGGGCCTGGGCCACGAGCACACGGCGCTTCATGCCGCCCGAGAGCTGGCGCATATTGGCGTGGGCCTTGTCGGCCAGGCCCAGGCTGTCGAGCAGCTCGTCGATCCAGGCCTCGTTGTTCTTCACGCCGAAGTAGCCGGACTGGATGCGCAGGGTCTCGCGCACGTTGAAGAAGGGGTCGAAGACCAGCTCCTGCGGCACCACGCCCAGCTGCCGGCGCGCCTGGGCATAGTCGGCCTGCACGTCGTGGCCGAGCACGGACACACGGCCGCTGCTAGCGCGCACGAGACCGGCCAGGATGCTGATCAGCGTGGTCTTGCCGGCCCCGTTGGGGCCCAGCAGGCCGAAGAATTCGCCTTCTTCGATGTCGAGGCTGACATCGTCAAGTGCGGCAAAGGTGGCGCCCTTGGGACCGCGGGCGAGCGGGTAGTGTCGGGAAACCGACTGGAAGGAGATGGCGGGCATGGGAGTCCGCCATTTTAGCGGGCCGCCCGCCGCCGTGCAGGCGCCGCTCAGGCAGCCAGCAGAAGGCCGTCGACGCCGTAGAGGCGGGCCAGATCGCTCAGGCGCGTGCTGAGATGGCGAATTTCAAAACCCTTGCCGCGTGCCAGGCTGGCACGCCGGAATTCCAGCAGCACCGACAGGGCCGAGGAATCAAAGCGCTGCAGCGACGCGGCGTCCACCACCACCGCGGGGCCGTTTTGCGAGGGCAGGCCCTGCACCAGCATGCGCAGGCAGGCTGTGGCCTGCTTGTGGGTCAACTCGGAGGGCAGGACCAGCATCTCAGGCCTTCTTGGCGTTGGCCTTGTTGCGCTCGACCAGCGAGGCGATCAGGCCGTCGATGCCCTTGGCATTGACCTCCTGGGCAAACTGGCTGCGGTAGGTCTCGACCAGCCACACGCCCATGACGTTGAGGTTGTAGATCTTCCAGCCGCGGCCCTCGCCCGGCGTCTTTTCGAGGCGATAGTCGAGCTGGATCGGCTCGGGGTTGCCTTGGCCACGGACTTCGGTGCGCACGACGACTTCCTTGTCCTCGGGGGCCGCGCGCATGGGCTTGGCGGTGACCGTCATGTCATTGACCTGGGCCAGCGCGCCAGCATAGGTGCGCACCAGCAGGATCTTGTACTCCTCCTGCAGACGCTTGCGCTGCTCAGGCGTGGCCTGCCGCCAGCCCGGGCCGACCGAAGCCGCCGTCATGCGCTGGAAGTTGACGTTGGGCATGATCTTGCTGTCGACCAGCGCAATGATGCGACCGACGTCACCTGCTTTGATGGCCGGGTCCGCCTTGATGCTGTCGAGCACCTCGGTCGAGAGCTTGATGATCATGACATCCGCCGCGTCATCGGCGGCGTGAGCCGGTGCAAGCACCTGCCCCAGGACCATCAGCCCCGTGGTGGCGACCGCCAGCAGGCGGTGGAACAGACGTCGATGCATGGTGTATCACTCCTCTTGCAATGCAGCCGCACGGCTGCTTTTCCTCAACGTGGCCGGAAGACATCCGGCCGACAGGCCGGCCCTACTTGGCCGGTTCGGGCTCCGCCTCGTAATCCTCTTCGATCATCGGTTCTTCCGGCGGGTTCCCGTCATAGACCAGGTTGCGACGATGCTGCAGGTAGGCATCGCGCAGAAAAGTATATTTGTCGAGTGCGGCCTCTTCGAGCAGACCCTCCTGCTTGAGCAAGCTCGCGCGCACGTGCACCACGCGCGTCGCTGTCAGCGTGTTGCGCACCGGCACCTCCTCGATCTGGGACAGCAGATTGCCCTTGAAGTCCACCGGCACGGCCGCCGTATCCCGTACGGTCGAAGGCCCGAGCAGGGGCAGCACCACATATGGCCCGGCGCCGACCCCCCAATACCCCAGGGTCTGGCCAAAGTCTTCGTTGTGGCGCGGGATCTGCATCTCGCTGGCCACGTCGAGCACGCCCCCCAGGCCCATGAGGGTGTTGACCCAGAAGCGCGTGAAGCTCTCGGCAGCCGCCTGGCCCTTGAGCTGCAGCACGCTGTTGACCGTGGTCCAGGCGTCGCCCAGATTGCCAAAGAAGTTGCCCACGCCCTTGCGCACCATCTCAGGCACGTTGTCCTGGTAGGCCGTGGCCACGGGCTTGAGCACGGCCTGGTCCACAGCATCATTGAACTTGTAGACGCCGCGGTTCCAGGGCTCGAGCGGATCCGCCGGGTTGGCCTGCGGCCCCGTGGCACAAGCCGTCAGCAGTGCGCCGAGCGCAAGCGCACACAGGCGCAGGACGCTGGTGCGCCACGTCCATGAAACACCGAGCCTCATTTCTTGCTGGCGCCTTCCTCTGACTTGCTGTAGAGGAACTGGCCGATCAGGTTCTCGAGCACGATGGCCGACTGCGTGCTCGCAATGACGTCACCGGCGGCCAGCAGCTTTTCTTCGGCGCCGGCCTCGATGCCGATGTACTGGTCACCGAGCAGGCCGCTGGTCAGGATCTTGAGCGAGCTGTCCTTGGGAAACTTGTAGCGGTTTTCCATGGACAGGGTCACGCGGGCCTGAAAGGTCTTGTCGTCGAAGGTGATCGACTCCACGCGCCCCACCACCACGCCACTGCTCTTGACTGCCGCCTTGGGCTTGAGGCCGCCGATGTTGTCGAAGCGCGCCTCGACCCGGTAGGTGGACTGGAAGCTCAGGTTGAGCAGATTGGCCGCCTGCAGCGCCAGGAACAGGATGGCTGCTGCGCCGATCAGCACGAACAGACCTACCCAGATATCGTTTTTTGAGCGTTGCATCTTAGTCCGTTGGGGTCAGAGCACCTCGCTGCGCGAGTGATCTGAGCCACAAAGCTCCTTCAAATTCAAATCGTGAACATCATCGCGGTCAGGACGAAGTCCAGACCCAAGACCGCCAGCGAGGCCATCACCACGGTGCGCGTCGTGGCGCTCGCCACACCCTCGGGTGTGGCCTGCGCCTCGTAACCCTGCAGCAGCGCGACAAAGGTCACCGTGAAACCGAACACGATGCTCTTGACCACGCCATTGCCCACATCCTGCCAGACATCGACGCCGCCTTGCATCTGGCTCCAGAAAGCCCCGGGATCGACGCCGATCATCACCACGCCCACGAACCAGCCGCCCATCACGCCCACGGCGCTGAACACGGCGGCCAGCAAGGGCATGGCAATGACCCCGCCCCAGAAGCGCGGCGCCAGGATGCGCCGAATGGGATCCACGGCCATCATCTCCATGGCGCTGAGCTGCTCGCCCGCCTTCATCAGACCGATTTCGGCCGTCAGCGAGGTGCCGGCCCGGCCGGCGAACAGCAGGGCGGCCACCACGGGCCCGAGTTCGCGCACCAGGCTCAGGGCCACCATCTGGCCCAGGGCCTCGGCTGAACCGTAGTCGACCAGGATGTAGTAGCCCTGCAGCCCCAGCACAAAGCCCACGAAGAGGCCCGAGACCACGATGATGGCCAGCGAATGGTTGCCCAGGAAATGCACCTGGTCACGCACGAGGCTGAAGCGCCGGAAGGTCGGCCCGGCCAGGCGCAGCAGGCGCAGGAAGAGCTGCGTGGCATGGCCGATGTCGGCCAGCTTGCTGCGCACGGCATAACCCACATCGGAAGGGCGCCACCAGCTCATGAGGCCACCTCGCCGAAATCCTGTTCGACCGTCGGGCCGGGGTAATGGAACTGCACCGGCCCCTCGGCCTGGGCCTGCACGAACTGCTGCACCAGCGGATCGGTGGAGCGCTTGACCTCCTCCGGCGTGCCCTGGGCCGCGATGCGGCCGTTGGCCAGGATCACGACCTGGTCGGCGATCAGGAAGGTCTCCTCCAGATCGTGCGAGACCACGATGCTGGTCACGCCCAGGCTGTCGTTGAGGCGGCGGATCAGTTGCGCGGCCGTGCCCAGCGAGATCGGGTCCAGTCCGGCGAAAGGCTCGTCGTACATGATGAGTTCCGGGTCGAGCACGATGGCGCGCGCCAGCGCCACGCGCCGCGCCATGCCGCCCGACACCTGGCTGGGCATGAGGTCACGCGCACCGCGCAGGCCCACGGCATTGAGCTTCATCAGCACGAGGTGGCGGATCAGCTCCTCGCTCAGGTCCGTGTGCTCGCGCAGCGGGAAGGCGACGTTCTCGTAGACGCTGAGGTCGGCGAACAGCGCGCCGAACTGGAACAGCATGCCCATGCGACGCCGCGCTTCGTAGAGCTGCGTATGCTCCATCGTGGTCACGTCCTGACCGTCGAACAGGACCTGCCCCTGCTGGGCCCGGTACTGACCACCGATCAGGCGCAGCACGGTGGTCTTGCCACCGCCCGAGGCGCCCATGAGCGCCGTCACCTTGCCGCGCGACACGGTCAGGCTGATGTCGTCGAGGATGACCCGGTCGCCGTAGCCAAAGGTCACGTTGCGCAGTTCGACCAGGGAATTGTCAGTTGATGCAGTCATGAAAAATGCAAAAGCCGGTGGAATCCGGCTTTTGCATCATAAGGCATGGCGCGACACGGCCCTGCAAGTGCGGCTTTACAGGGCGGGGGCGCCTACGCTCAACGCGGCAGGGTGCTCGAGCCCATCAGGAACTCCTCGACCGCGCGGGCAGCCTGGCGGCCTTCACGCATGGCGGGCGGCCAGCCCGCCATTCATGTTGCGCCCATCGGGCGATCCGGGAGGGTGCCCTAGCGTGGCAGGGTGCTCGTCCCCATCAGGAACTCCTCGACCGCGCGGGCAGCCTGGCGCCCTTCGCGGATCGCCCAGACCACCAGCGACTGACCGCGACGGATATCGCCGGCCGCAAAGACCTTGGCGGCGTTGGTCGCGTACCCCCCCGTGAAGTCCGTGCTGGCCTTGGCATTGCCGCGGGCGTCCTTCTCCACACCAAAGGCGTCGAGCATGGTCGCGACCGGGCTCACGAAACCCATGGCCAGCAGCACGAGGTCGGCCTTGTATTCCTTTTCGGTGCCCGGAATCTCGACGAACTTGCCGTCCTTGAACTCCACGTGCACGGTCTTGAGACCGGTGACCTTGCCGTCCTTGCCGATGAACTCCTTGGTCGAGATCGCGAACTCGCGCTGGCAGCCTTCCTCATGGCTGGAGCTGGTACGCAGCTTGAGCGGCCAGTAGGGCCAGACCAGGGGCTTGTTCTCCTGCTCGGGCGGCTGGGGCATGACCTCGAACTGGGTCACGCTGGCCGCGCCGTGGCGGTTGCTCGTGCCCACGCAGTCCGAGCCCGTGTCACCGCCGCCGATCACGATCACATGCTTGCCCGTGGCCATGATCTGGTCCTTGATCTTGCCACCCGCGTTGACGCGGTTCTGCATGGGCAGGAATTCCATGGCGAAGTGGATGCCAGCCAGCTCGCGGCCGGGCACCGGCAGGTCACGCGACTGCTCGGCACCACCGGCCAGCAGCACGGCGTCGAACTCCTTCTTCAATTGCTCGGGGCTGACGCTGTCCTTGGCCCAGTTGGTGACTTTGGAGCCCGCTCCCGATTTCGGCAGCTCACCAACGATGGTGTTGGTCTTGAACACCACGCCCTCGGCTTCCATCTGCTGGACGCGGCGGTCGATATGCGACTTGTCGAACTTGAAGTCCGGGATGCCGAAGCGCAGCAGGCCGCCGATGGTGTCGTTCTTCTCGTACACCGTCACGGCGTGGCCGGCGCGCGCCAGCTGCTGGGCCGCGGCCATGCCGGCCGGGCCGGAGCCGACGATGGCCACCTTCTTGCCGGTCTTCACGGCCGCGGGCTGCGGCTGGACCCAGCCTTGCGCCCAGGCCTTGTCGATGATGGCATGCTCGATGGACTTGATGCCCACGGGGTCGTTGTTGATGTTCAGCGTGCAGGCCGCCTCACAGGGTGCGGGGCAGACACGGCCGGTGAAGTCCGGGAAGTTGTTGGTGCTGTGCAGCACCTCGATCGCGTTCTTCCAGTCGCCCTGGTAGACCAGATCGTTGAAGTCCGGGATGATGTTGTTGACCGGACAGCCGCTGTTGCAGAACGGTGTGCCGCAGTCCATGCAGCGCGCGCCCTGGACCTTGGCCTGCTCGTCGCTCAGACCGATCACGAATTCCTTGTAGCTCTTGACGCGCTTGGCGACGGGCTCATAGCCTTCCTCGATGCGCTCGTACTCCATGAAGCCGGTGACTTTACCCATGATGGTTTCCTTGATCCTTCTTCTTACTTCGCCGGAGCGGCTTCTTTCTTGGCGGCGGCCTTGGCGGGCGCAGCAGCGGCCTTCTTGGCGTTGATCTCGCCCAGCGCACGCTTGTACTCGTTCGGGAAGACCTTCACGAACTTGGCACGGGCCTCGTTCCAGTGGTCCAGCAGCTCGCGCGCGCGCTTGCTGCCGGTCCAGCGGTGGTGGTCCTCGAGCAGCTTCTTGAGCTGGGCCTCGTCGGTCTGGTCGCGGTGCCAGATCGCGCGCGGCAGGGTCTTTTCCTGCTCGGCGGCCGGCAGCACCTTCTCCAGCGAGACCATGGACGTGTTGCAGCGGGTCGCGAACTGGCCGTCCTCGTCGTAGACGTAGGCCAGGCCGCCGCTCATGCCGGCGGCGAAATTGCGGCCGGTCTTGCCCAGCACGGCCACGGTACCACCGG
>LNFM01014621.1_pt1 | contig 17066 bp, 21 predicted proteins | sample 596031 | NCBI WGS metagenome assembly LNFM01 (sample SAMN04254537, study PRJNA301005) | activated carbon metagenome | isolation source: dual media filters at the Ann Arbor, Michigan drinking water treatment plant | place: USA: Ann Arbor
TCCTCCGTGAGCGTCATGGCACAGACCGTCACATTGCCCGGCGCATCGAATTCTGAATAGTCTTCGACGATGTTATAGAGCACCGTCGGCTTCGGCTTTTCAGCTTTCTTCTTGATCTTGAACATGTTTTCCTTCTAGTGAGTCGTAATGAGTGATGCGTGATGAGGCTGCCCTCAATTCCCAAACTGATCACCCATCACTGATCACTTGTCACGTGCCCATAGGGTGGCAAGGTCTGTAACCTGCTGTCTTCCACCGGTCCGCCGATAGTGAAATGATACAGTGATTGAAGAGTCAACGTCTTGATTCCCACAACCTCGTGGACCGGGTCGTCGAAAAAACAGCCGATTCCGGTGGCTCTGACGCCCGCGGCCTCCGCTTCCAGATACAACAGCTGACCCAGCAGCCCCGATTCCCAGAACATCCGGGGGTACCACCAGGCACCTCGTTCCCGTAACGTTCCCTCGAATTCCGCCAACATCCCGAATGAGAACGCGCTGTCGCCTGCAATATCCTGGTGGCAACTGACCTGCACCGCCAATTTTCTTGCATCGCCTTCGAGCAACCGATAGAGCGGCAGCCCGTCAGGACATCCCGGTGCGATCGTCCATGTGAGCTCGGGATTCATCGATTGCTGAACGAACGCCAATTTCTTCGAGTCGCGCACCAGAAAATACAGCCCCGGCGTCAGTCCATCCACACGGTGCACGAATATCACCAGATGAAGACGTCCCACGGCATCGGCCGTTCCTGGTGCGGCCGGTCAGCGCAGGGCAGAACCCGTTGCATCATATGAAAGAACGTCGCGGATGAAACTCCTGTCTTACCATCAAACGCCACGGCACTCCGGCGCTGACGAATAATCTGGCCCGCTGAAAACCCGTGAGGCGTGAGGGGTAAGGAGTGAGGGGGTGGCTGAGGATGTGACTCCGGCAAGGAAACAATCAATTGCTGAGCCTCAAGTTTCCATGAGGCATCGGCCGCCTCGTCGATGATGTCCCAATGAACCCCGTGCTCCCCGCTCAAACGATTCGCCTTCCCATGCCATTTTCCACCAGCTAGTTCCTTCACAATTTCCGAATCGAGAAACAGCGGTATCGTTCCTCTCTCTCCCCTCACCCCTTCGCAACTCCTCACGCCTAACGCCTCACCCCTTACCTCTTCATAGCCCCTTACCCCTAACGCCTCACCCCTTACCTCTTCATAGCCCCTCACTTCCCCAGAGGGCCAGATCACCGCCAGACAATCCGGGTGTTCCGCCTCAACATCTGCAAAGTCATCTGCTCGATTCGTTCCCAGCAACAAGGCAACCGTATTCTGGTCCACGCCGTCCAACAGGGTCACGTTCCAGCCCAACGTCGCAGCGGCAATCCTCGCTGTCCCGATCGCATGCCCCACATCGTGATTGCAGTAGCGAAACGCCCGTTCGCCATACTTCCAGGCTTCGCGCCAGTGAATCGACGTGAGTCCAAAGAGAAAGGCTCCTACTGGAAACCGGCTCAGCAAGCGAGCCACCGGCTCAGCGGGAAACTCCGCACGCCATTCCAGGCCATGTTCCTTGGGCGCATAGTGGTACAGCCCCGGTTTGAGATCGAGTCCAACCACATCCGGCAACACCACGTACCCTTCCGTCGGATGAAGATTGCCGGACGAAGGATTCATTCGCAACGGCCACTCTGAGTCTCCAGCCTTTTTCCAGGCTGACAGGGCAAGGGCGAATTCAAAAAAACGGGACAACGTGCTCAAGCTGACAGGCTGACAAGGGACAGGCCCATGTTCGTAGATTGCATCGTACGCTGGTGAGACCGGGTCCACGTCTGCCTTCAGCAACGGGAGCGAGAACAGCTGCGCGCCCTCAAACCGCCGAAACGGATTGGGCTGATTCACCCAATCCAGAAACCCGAGCGATCGCGCATAGCGGTTGAAATGGTGTTTGGTCCGGATGTGATAGTTGATGACCCGATCAATAGGATCGGTCGAGAGAGGTTCGGCTGCCGGAACAAAAGATGGCTGTTCATCACCCATAGTAATAGTGTGTGCAGTCTACCGAGCAACGAGTCGCAATGTAAATGCATGGGGTGCCCACAGCACGTTGACCTCTGTTTCAATTCCCTCGTATGCTAGGAAACGGGATGGAGTGTAAACCATGCAATTTGACGCAGCCCTTGCCGCACAAGACGCATTCAGCCAATCGGAAAGTGAACTCGGCCCGGACTGGGACCAGGCTACTGAGCTCGAGGACACCTTTTCCTCCAACGCGGGCTCGACGGGACGGAAAGCCTATGAGGGGCTGCTCGAGCTTGCGCAACGGCACCCCGCCGCTTATTCCTTTCACGCCTTCTGCATTTACATCACCTGGCAACAGGCGACAGAGGAAACCATCACCCGCCATTTTGAGACAGGGATACGACTGTGTGAAGACGGGAAAGGATTTTGACCAGATCAAGGAACTGTACGAGTCATTCAGGGCCGGATTAGGCCTGGAAGAGGAAGACGAGATCCAAATCGAGTTTAGAAAGGACACGCCAAAGGGGGGCGACTGATTACGTAGGTCGTGCGTGACTCGCGAGACTGGCAGGAAAAGCGGGACACGCCAGAAAGTTCATCTTTCCACGTCGCGCTTGCCCCGCATTTCGCGCGCTTCTCGCTCCGGACATGCTCAGATCCTGCGCCTCACGCCTGAGGAAAATCCCATGGCTGATGAGCACAAACATCGGGGGCGGATTTTTCTTCATCGTGGCGACCTCACGCAAGCCCGCGCTGCCTGGGAAGCCGCCGTGGCGGATGACCGGGCCGCACACAATCCCCGTGAACTATCCACCTCGCTCGGCAACCTGGGGAACACCTGCGCATTGATGCAGGACTTTGCCGCCGCGGAACACTGTTATCGCGAAGTGCTGGACATTCAACGGACGGAAGGCAATCGGCACGCCATCGCCCACACGCTGGCCAATCTCGGCAATCTCCAGATCGGCGCGGACCGTCCGGACAAAGCCCGCCCCTACTACCTCGAAGCGCTGGATCTCTTGCGCGCGCTCAACGATGACCGCGCGCTCGGCATTCTGTACAACAACCTGGCGCTGCAGGAGGCGCGCAACGGGCAGTGGGAACAGGCGATCGCCACATTCACGCAGGCCTTGGATTGCCACCGGGTCGTCGGCAACGAAGAAGGCCTGGCCGTGACCTATAGTCAATTAGGGAAATGCTACCTCGACCAGGGGGATCTGGTCCGAGCCGAGCGCTGTCTGAACAATGCCTCAGAACATTACATCAAACTCGGCAACGAGCCGGCGGAAGCCGCGGTGCTTCGATGGCTTGCCACAATCTATGAAACTCGGCGTGACCAGGTTTCGGCAAAACGCTGCCTGGACCGTGTCGTTTCGCTCGACCGGCGCTACACACTGCCTGAACTCCAAACGGATTTGGTACGCCTCGCCGGACTGAGCCGCGCCGGTTAGCCTCGCTACTCACGATCTTTCCATCTCCCGGTACATTCCATCCCCTGTCCAGTATTCTTGTATTTTCCGACAAGCCATGCCTTTCAAATCGCTGGACAGGATTAAAACCTCTGCTACCTTTGAAACGTCACACCTGGACGCCTGTTGATCAAGTTTCACCGCATACAAGCCGACAGGGTATTGCCCCGGAGACAGCATGGCCTTGCTTGCGCGAACCGTCACGACCCTGACACTCATCACCATCCTGATGGCGCCCGGCGTCCGGGCCGACGATGTTTCCCCGACAATCACCGTCGGCACACAGGAAGTAGGGCTCACCGCCGGCTATATGTTCTCTCACCGCTTGACCGAACTGCACACGACTAAACAGCATGGCCCGGCGTTGATGCCGTCGTGGATGATGACTCTGACCGATCCCATCGGCGAGAGCTGGTACCGGGGGCAAGTCTCGATCGGCGCCGAGATGGTCTATCTCCAGTTTCGCGAACCGATCCTGACCCATGGCGTCGGCTTTACGCCAAGAATCAAGTACACATTCGTCGCCTTGGGGCGTCTCCGGCCTTATGCGGAATTCACCGGCGGGCCCTTCTGGACCGATCTCGGCGGGAATATCGACGAACAGGCCAATGAGTTCAACTTTGTGCTCACAGGGGGAGTGGGCGTATCCTGGTTTCTCACGCCGCAACTCGCCGCCAACGCCGGCTACCGCTTCCATCATATCTCCAATGCCGGAACCGCATTCCCGAATCTTGGACTGAATGCAAGTCTGCCCTTCGGCGGGTTTTCATTCTATTTCTAAGGAGACGACGATCATGACGATATATGCCCGTTGGTCGGTCCTGGGTCTCGTGGGATTCGTGCTGTGCGGCATGACCGCATGCACTCGATGGGTCGAGGTGAAACCTTCCTCATCAGGTCCACACGAAACCATCTCCCATGCGCTCTCCAGCGATGAACGGGTCCCGTTGGTGATAGACACCTTCCGCTTGTCGCAGAATGGCACGCCTCAAAATCCTTCGTCCGAAGCCGAGCGCCGGGTCTTGAACGCGGTTCAGGAAACGCGCCTCTTTTCCACGCTCGTTCCTCTCGGAGGAGCCTCCGCTTTGTCCGACGGCAAGGCGGTCACTGCCCGGGTCACCTTCGACGAAACGATCGACACGCATTCAGGGCACACGGCCTTGAAGGGCATCGTCATCGGCGCCTCCATGTTCCTCCTCTCGCCGCTCATCGAGCTGGACTACGACTATACCGCGCAGGCGCATCTGGAACTTGAGCGCTGGGACGGGCACGTGACGCACTATGAAGCACGATCATCCGGGACAGCCCATTACAATCTGTTCGGCGCCAGTCCCGTCGTGATCAATGAACTGAAGGGACAAGTGATCGAAACCTGCCTGAACTCATTGATGAATCAATTGGTGCAAGACACTCCTTTGTATATGGCGAGCAAGACGCCCTTGCCAGCCTCGACGATCCACACTGTCACCGTGAAGGCACGGCGGCCTGCAACCCTCCAGGGAACTCCTCCTGCTATTCCAGTCTCGGATCATTCAGCTCCCTAAGCCGTATGCGATTCACGAAGACTGCTACTGCAACCGCCCGCACGCTTCGTTGCTTGTAGCGCGTGAAGCGTCATTCCGTGGCAAGAAAGAGCCTATGGCTTATAGCAAGAAAAGGCTCGGAGCTTATGGCTGATAGCCTGTGGCACGGGACAGAACCGTGGATCGCCGCTGGCGCGACTCCCCTCCGATCTCGTGCGACAGGCCACACGCTATCAACTCTTTTCTCCTTCGATCACCTGCTATACGCCATCAGCTAGACGCGCTTCTTCTTAACAAGATACGCTTCACCGGGACGTCACCCGGACATCTGGCCGATCCAACTCTTTCAATGGTATAGTGGCGCATCGATACAAACGGAGACGCACGTCATGGACATTGCTGCATTTCGCCTCATGGTCGCCAAACACCCACGAGGATTTCTCGGCCGGTATGGCCTCGGCAACAAGATTCTCCAGGAAGGCGGCAGTGTTGAGGAAGCCGTCGAACATCTCACCGTCGCCACACAATTGGACCCGACCCATGTCGCATCCCATCTGGCTCTGGGCCGTGCGTTGATTGGATTAGGCAGGACAGCCGACGCGAAACCCATTCTCGCCGCCGGCATTGAGGCCGCACGCTCGGGGCGATCCAATGGCGGCAAGGACTTGATACCTGAGATGCAGCAGTTGTTGCTCACCCTTGGATGAGTACCCCTGTACAAGAGAGGAGTCGCCTGTGAATCTCGACGATGCCAGAAAACGGATTGAAACAGCCGTCACACAATATGGACAGCATGCCGCCCCGGCCATTGACCTCGTGATGGCTGAAGTGCGCTCCGATATGGGAACCGGCGCATTCAACGAATTGGTCGAAGAATTCGATCTTGAATTGTTGTACAACATCGCCCCGATGGAATCGGACCATTCCTCCAGTTGAGCTGAGTGAAAACACATATTAGTAGGATAGCAGTGCGCTTCTGCATGCTTCTCCATCCCAATCAGCTCGCGCTTCACGTTTCACGTCTCACGTTTCACGTCTTCTAAACATGCCGCTCCTCTGGGCTGCGATCTCAGCACACGGATTCGGTCACGCTGCGCAAGTGGTGCCTGTGCTTAATGCCCTGGGCCGGCTCGTTCCCAATCTCCGCGTGCTTCTGCGAACAATGGTCCCTGCCTCGTTCTTCGAACACCGCCTGACGGTTCCTTGGGAGTTGAGCGCGGTCCAACAGGATATCGGTTGCATTCAGAACGGCCCGCTGACAATCGATGTGGATGCCACCTGGCGCGAACACAACCGGTTTCATCTCACCTGGAACGACCGGATGCGCGCAGAGGTCGAGGCGATGCGCGCCGTCCATCCGGACATGATCCTGGCTGACACGCCGTACCTGGCCGTAGCAGCCGGCGCGCAGGCCGCTTGTCCCACCGTCGCCCTTGTCAGTTTCACCTGGGATCTGGTTCTGGCAGAATATCCGGCACCGCCTGACATCGCCGGATGGACACTGCTCCAATCAATTCGACAGGCCTATGCCAAGGCTGATCTCGCGCTCCGGATCACGCCTGCTCCGAAGATGGAACTCTTTACGTCTCTCATCGACATCGGACCTATCGCCGAGCCGGTAGCCTCAGCCCGAGAACAGCTTGCTGCGCTGTTGCACCTTGCTCCGGGGGAACGGACCGTGCTCGTGGGATTCGGCGGGATACCTCAGGCGTCACTTCCTTTTTCGCAACTTGAACCGCTGACCGGCTATCGCTTCCTCTTCGACGGACCCATTCCTTCGGACAGCACTCGAGTCATCTCTACTCGGTCTCTCCCGCTCTCATTTAAGACGCTGCTGGCATCCGTCGATACCATTCTGACCAAACCGGGGTATGGCACCCTCGTTGAAGCCGTCGCACTTGGCATACCGCTCGTCTATGTCCGTCGATACAACTTTGTCGATGAACAGCCGCTTGTAGACTATCTCCATCGCCATGGGCGCGGAGTGGAACTGACCAAAGAGGATTTTGTCAGCGGACGATGGGCACCTGCAATCCGATCGGCATTCGATCTTCCAATACCGGCAACGCCGGCAGCCGCAACAGGAGCAGAAGAAGCGGCTTCCCACTTAGCACGGTTTTTCTGACACTCAGCTACCGAACGTCCATTCGTATTTCACATATCCTTTTGCCCGATCCATCCGGTAGGTATATAGTTCTTGTCGTTGACAAACTCTGATGTTCGCGTCGAACAGACCACAGCTATGGATAGTCCATTACAACAGGCACAGCTCGCGGCATCGACCATTGACCCCAAACTGATGGCCCGCGTGGCGAAGGGGGACCACCAGGCCTTTAGCCAGCTCTACGACCAATCCAGCACACTGCTATACAGCTTGGCCTTACGGATTCTGGGCAGCCGTGAGGACGCCGCAGAACTTCTGCAAGAGGTCTATCTCGAAATCTGGAGAAAGGTCGTGCGCTACGACGTCGGGCGAGGCACGCCGATCGCGTGGCTCATCACCCTGACACACAGTCGTGCCATAGACCGATTGCGCATGCCTGGCGCTCGTCCCCGTCACCAAGCCGGTGAACTACACACAAGCTCGTTGGCACCGACCGGCGCAGACCGCAGTTCCAGCCCATTTGAATCGCACGCCGATCAAGAACTCAAAAGCCTGGTCAGCGGGGCATGGGCCGACTTGCCGCGACCTCAGCAGCAGGCCATCGAACTGGCCTACTATGAGGGATTGTCCAGGGCGGAAATCGCAGCCCGGCTCAATGAGCCGCTGGATGCCGTGAAGACGCGCATCAAACTGGGCATGTCTAAGTTACGCGAAGCATTGCGCTGCCATTGGGACCGGGCCGGTTCGTTATGACACACGAAGAATTGGAAGATGCAGTCCCCTTGTATGCCGTTGGAGCCTTGGAACGGACCGAACGGCAAGTGCTTGAGGCGCATTTGCTCTCCGGATGTCTCGCCTGCCACGCCTCCCTGAAGGAACATCAGTCGGTGGCCGTTCTTCTCCCGTTCAGTCTCACCCTCACACAGCCACCCCGCGCCATCAAGGCCAAGATTATGGCGGCACGAACACCGGCCGCTGCTGCAGAATCTGTCACTCAACCACCGAACAAGCCCAGCCTCGAGCCAGGCGAATGGATGAATCATCTCTTTCCACCGGATGAGCCGTCTCCAGCCTCGTTGTTTGCCTGGGTGACAGGAGTTGTCCTCCTCGCCCTCCTCGCCGGCGGCGGCTACTTCGCATGGGATTCCTATACTCGAATCGCCGAGGACACGACAAAACTGGCTCAATTGCAAACTGAGTTAGACAGAACCAGATCCACCCTTGCTGAGCGCGAGCGATCTCTTACCGCGTCGCGGGAGGACATCCAACGCCGAACGTCTGACGTGGCAGCCCTGAAAGACCAGCTGATCCAGCGTGAGGCTGAATTGGACGATGCTCAGGCACAACTCGCCCTGCGAGGCGGGCCGCCGCTGCGGGCGCCGCAGGATGAACTGGGTCTCTTGCTGCGCACTCCGGACGTGAAAGCGATCCCCATGGCCGGCACAACGATGGCGAAGCCGGTAGCGGGCATGCTCCTGTTTGATGCCCGAACGAAGAAAGCATGGCTCTATGCGGTCAATCTCCCCGCCTGCCCGGATGGGGCGACCTACCAGGTGTGGGCCATATACGAAAAACCTGTGAGCGTCGGCCTGTTCTGTGTGAACAACGGAGACACCTCCCACTTGTTCGTCACACCCCTGCCCAACTTCAAAAGTGCCAAGCAATTTGTCGTCAGCCTGGAACCGGTCGGCGGACGTTCCGAACTCTCAGGCCCGGTCTATCTCTCCAGTCAATTGCCCTAGAACCCTGTCGCTCGTATCCCGTCCTTCGACTCTGCTCAGGACCGTGAGCCTGTCGAACGGTGCAGTGTGAAGCCCGCTTCGCCGACGGTGCGAGGCGAGCGCAGGACGGAAAAAGCGTTTCCGTAACTCGTATCTCGCAAACCATGATACAGGCACGCGTTTGCGCACTGCGCCCGCCTCCGCGCGGAATGAAGGAAGTAGAACTGTTCGAGCCTGGCTCGTCTATGTTAGCATCCCCGGCCTAGACTGTGACTCCACACCACCCGGACAAGATGCAGCAGCCAGGGGATCACGACCTCCTATTTATGCAGATGGCCCTTCAGCAGGCGGCGCTGGCGCCCGCAGTCGGCGAAGTGCCGATCGCCGCAGTCCTCGTGCACGACGGTCATGTCCTGGCCTCTGCGCACAACGACCGGGAAACCTCACAAGACCCGACGGCCCATGCGGAGATGATTGTCATCCGGAAAGCGGCAGAACAGCTGCGAACCTGGCGTCTGACTGAAACCACGCTCTACGTGACCTTGGAGCCCTGTGCCATGTGTGCCGGCGCCATCGTACAATCCCGCATCGCGCGGCTCGTCTTCGGCGCCTGGGACCCCAAGGCCGGCGCCTGCGGGTCGATCTTCGACATTCCCGCCGAGCGCCGGCTGAACCATCGGGTTGAAGTGCTGGGCGGACTCCTTGAACAGGAGAGTCAGGCACTCCTCCAGGAGTTTTTCCAGCAACTCAGACGTGAAACACCGCCTACGGAAACGAGCCGCAGCAAACCCATCCATTAACCCACGGCACGGGCACGGGTTCGGAATGTCGCGGTGGCCACTGTCACCGCTGATCTCAGTGCCTTGGTCCCCCGGGAAATCACTGAAGGGCTTGGCCTGAAACCCGGCCAAGCCCTTGAGCTAACCGGATATTGAAATATAGTCGTCACACAATTCGCATCGCGACCATGAAAGGCGCCACGATGAGCCATGTCGCGATAAGCGCTAGAACCCAGCGCAAATAGTTCATGGTTAGCCACCTCCTTTCACAGCCTTACAGCTACGATGTCCAACCGTTCATCATCTTCGGTCGTGTCCGGCCGACTACATCGATGCCGTCTATCCACCTGCATGACCGTCACGCATACTCTCTGAACGAGACATCGCCGCTTGCCTGTTTTGAATCACAGGATCAGATGTTGGAACGGGAATGCTCAGTTCCCGCTGCCGACGGCGATGCTCTTGATCCTCCTCGAAAGCTTGTTGAAGATTACGGTCTGTAATCGTCAAGATCAGCTCACGTCTGTCGTCAAAAATCTTGCGGGACTCCGTCAAACTGGCCATCGTGGCATGATCCTTCCAGACCGTTTTCTTCACCAGGACGACATCAGGCCCCGAATCATATTCTCGCAGATTCTCTGCAATGGGCTTCCCATAGGACTCTCGTAATCTTTCGAGCAGTCGTTGGTACCCCCCGGGCACTTCGCTAGGGTTGTAATGGATGACCAGCTCTCGGAGCTGATCATCGGAAAAGCGATATTCGACACGCTGAAGGGAGCGGTCTTTTGATGGAACCACCACCGTACGTTGTGTCTGATCGCGCCTTGCGAGTGAAACACGCTTTGCTTCAGGGACGACCGCTGCGAAGTCAGACAGGGGCATCCCCAGACTGGCGCCTTGAAATGCGCGTGGCAACGCGGCTTCCCTTGCCACATCCTGGGCGGCAATTCCAGGGACAGCCAAGGTTCCCAATAACAGGCCGACCATAAAGATGATACGCAGGACACCGGATTTGTTTTGCATGGCAATTCCTCCTTTCCTTACGATGCGGCTTGCAACAGAGACATTCCGTGTGGAAGTCCCCTCCCATTCATCGTGATCATCGCATGCATGGCCACGAGGAACGGCCAAACCGCTCCAAGACTTTTGCTTTCTACTTTCTCCAAACCTCATCATCGTTTCCTCTCTGATTCATGACCTCAGCAACACCAAAACACCGGCAATCGGCCTTTCTAAGTCATAGCAATCCCCTCCCTGTGAGTGCTGGAAGATTGTTATGAAAACTGAGCCGGAGGTGGAGGACTGCGTGAAGGGCCGGGTCATACACCGCCATGACAGCTGGCTAGACAGTGAGCCCTTCACCAACGTCCATCCAGTCCAGCCTGTCTACTGCGCGTAGATGAGTAACCCAAGAATTTGATGAGTCAAGGGGGGGGAAGCGCGGGAGAGAGCACAGGTGTCAAACCGTTGAAGAGGACCCCGGAGAATCCCCGCCAGTTCCCACCTTGATTTTCTTCTCCCTGTTGTTACCCTGCGTCGTATCACGGCATGGCACGAGATAAATCGATGGCAGCCGGCATCGGAGGATGTCTTCACAGCTTCACAAGAAGGGGCAAGACAGCGGCCATGGATTGGCTCCTCTCAAATCGACAATCCGCAGAAGGACGAAAGGCGACTGCTTGGTGCGGGCTTTATCCTGAACCAACACTTCGGCAGACGGTCGAAGGCTATGAGTTCCGGCATCCTGCGGTACTACGTAATGTTCCGCCCCCTACCATCACCTTTCCCGGGCCGCTCCGATGGTTCTCGTTGGATCGTGCTAGGCGTCGTGCCATGGCCATGCGCCTTCGCGATCACTTGCAGGAGCGGATCCTCAGGCTGGAGCGTAGCCCCGATCATAGGATCTGAACCTGGCACGAAGGGTGAGCACAATGACTCCGACGAGAACTGTTCCTGGTAGGATTAACAGGCCGTTCTCTGAACCCTTACCCATTTCCGCTCACCTCCTTGCCCTCTCTTTGGGACATACCGGGTTAATTTGGATTCAGTGAAGCCGGGCAGGAAGGCTGCGTGAAGGACCGGGGCTGAAGACTGGTATGACAGCTGGCTAGGCAGGGGGCCCTTCACCAGGTCCATCCAGTCCGGCGGTTCGATGGCTTTTCAACAATACCGGGGCAGACACAGCCAAGGGGCATCAGGTGCGGGAGACAGAACGGCCCGTCCCTGCTAAGAAACGGGCCGTTCACATCGGCATCGCGATGCCGGGATGGGATGACCGCTGTTACGCCACTTTCACTTCGATGGTTCTAGGTTTGGTCTTCTCTGATCTTTCTGACGTTTTAGATTTCTTGCAGACGCCTCTCCCCCTGCACATGAAACGTGAGTGATCCTTCTCCGTTAGGGCACCGACTCATGTGCTCATTACATAGCGAGCCAACGGCGGACGTGGCCCATCGACAAATAATTCCTGTTTCACTGTGGTCAAGAGCCTGAACTCTGTGGACCCTGCGGCTTGAGGTTCAGAAAGGGTCTTGACTTGTTTACACGAAGAATTATTCGTACTCCCGCAGGCGGAATCGTCATACGCCCATTGGACGATGGAACCGTACGGCGGCTTGTCCGTCTATAGAACTCAACCCAAACCCTTAACCCAAGGAGGGACACATGAGAGTTACAGCTGTTTTGTGCGCGCTGTCCCTTGTGATCGGCGGGATAGCGCTGATGCCATCATCAGTAGAAGCAGCGGGCTGGATCTCCGGCGCTGACGCCTACGCGGCATCGTGGGTCAAGGACATTGAGCAGGAACTTCTCAAGAAGGATTACCGGAATGTGTATGCCAGCGATCCGCGGACTCCCCAGGCATCCGTGCTTCGAAAGTTGGATGAGGCAGCCAGAGCTCAAGAGGCCGGAGATAGTGTGTTGGCACAACAACTCGTGCGTAACGCATTGAACGTGTTCGAGGAAGGAGTGCGAAAGCACTATTACTCAGAGTCAGATGTCGAACCGATCATCACCTTTATCCGTCAGCATGTGCCGATCAAGATCAGTTAACAGAAGTCTCGAAGACCATACCTCAGAGCATTTGAGGGGGAGGGCCGATATTCCAGAATGTGACCGCTGTGGAGGATTCACCATCGAGGAATCCTTCTCCGGCGGAAAAGCCGCAACCAGAGGGTGGGAAAATGACGGGTGCTTCACTGTGGATATATGACGGATTCATTCATTCGGCGGGACAAGGACGCTCAATCCTGGTGTAGAGGCCTACGAGTTCCAGGACAGAGAGTCGACCGGCTCTGACCGCCGCTGAGGCAGTGACGCAGAGCAGGCTAGACGTGCGGAGAACCTAGCATCGCATCACTTCGTACGGGTCGTAAGGTGTCGGCATGAACCAATCTTCTAAATTGATCCGATCGCGTTTCAAGTTTCCGTTCGTATGCGGATTGCTCCTGTTCGCCGTAGGTCTGGTCACCTGTTCGCCGCCATCTGACGTCACGGTCCAGGAAACGATGGCGGCGTCCGTACAACAGGGCCCTCAACCGGCGGGAGACATGACCGTCTCCGCACAACCGTTCGTCGCCGTAGCCAGGCAGGCGAAAGCTGCCGTCATCAATATTTCCTCGGTCAAGAAGAGCGCGCGTCGTGGCGAACACGGTCCACTCCCCTTTTTCGATGACCCGTTCTTCCGCCGTTTCTTCGGCGAAGAATTTCAAGGCCCCGTCCCGACTCCCCGCGAACATCAAGAACAAGGCCATGGCTCCGGGGTCATTGTCACAACTGATGGCTATATTGTCACGAATAACCATGTGGTCGAAGGTGCCGATGAATTGACGGTCTCCCTGCCCGACAAGCGCACGTTTAAAGCCAAGGTTATCGGCACAGATCCCAAGACCGATGTGGCCGTGATCAAGATCGACGCGTCGAACCTCTCCGTACTGCCCTGGGGAGACGCGAGACAATTAGAGGTCGGAGAAATGGTCCTCGCCATAGGCAACCCGTTCGGGCTGAGCCAGACAGTGACAATGGGCATCATCAGCGCGGTCGGCCGGGCGAATATGGGGATCGTGGACTACGAAGACTTTATCCAGACTGATGCGGCCATCAACCCGGGCAACTCCGGCGGCGCGCTCGTCAATCTCAAAGGTGAGCTGATCGGTATCAATACGGCAATTTTTACGCAAAGCGGCGGCTACATGGGCATCGGATTCGCCATTCCGAGCAACATGGCTAAGAGCGTCATGGAGAGCCTGATCAAGCACGGTAAGGTCGTGAGGGGATGGATCGGCGTCTCTATCCAAGAGATCACCCAAGATCTCGCCAAAGAGTTCGGAGTCACAGATACCAAAGGCGCGTTGATCGCCGACGTGACGGAGAACAGCCCGGCCGCCCGCGCCAACCTCGAGCGCGGAGACATTATTACGAACTATCACGGGACGACCATCCGCGATCCCGGTCAATTGCGGGCGTTGGTGGCCGAGACTGCGCCCGGCACGACGGTTACGTTATCGCTTCTCCGAAACAAGAAGCCCCATGACGTCACCATAACCATCGGCGAGCTGCCCGTTGAGCGCACGAAAATCAGTCGACGGGACGATGGGCGAGGCAAAGGCGAGCATGTCCTCACGGGTATCACGGTCGAGAATGTGACCGATCAATCGCAACGACTTGGACAGCCGAACCTACGATCAGGCGTGGTCGTCACAGAGATTGAAGCGGACAGTCACGCAGAGCGGGCGGGATTACGAGCAGGCGACGTCATTCGCGAAATCAACCGCAAACCGGTGAAAGATATCCGTGATTTTGAGCGGATCACGAACCAGCTGAGTCCAAATTCTCCTGTTCTGCTCTTACTCAGCCGCGGTAATGCCACCATCTTTCTCTCGGTCAATGCAGAGCATTAACAACGCGCCCTGCAGCACACGAAAACTCTGCATGCCGCGGCCCGGACGGATACATGGACTTCCCAACACGGCCGATCACAACTTCAGCCGGAGAAGCTCGTGTCTGCTTCACTACGTTTCCTCATCGCAGCGTTGGTCGCATTTCCTTCGTTCCATCACCAAGGGAAGAGCCTACCGTCTTGAAGCAGCAAAGCGGTTACGAATCCGGCGGCTCACTGTCACCACGCCCTGCGTGACCTTGGAGCCCTGTGCCATGTGTGCCGGCGCCATCGTACAATCCCGCATCGCGCGGCTCGTCTCCGGCGCCTGGGACCCCAAGGCCGGCGCCTGCGGGTCGATCTTCGACATTCCCGCCGAGCGCCGGCTGAACCACCATGTGGAGGTAACGGGCGGTGTGTTGGAAAGAGAAAGTCAGGCGCTGTTGGAGAATTTCTTCCGGCCGAAACGGCAGGGGACGGCGTCGAAGCACGACCATCGCGCATAGCTTGTCCAGCGCTCAGGCAAGTGGCCTTGCTGTTGAAAGATGCAAGTGCTATATGATCTGCAACGTCGTTACCAGGAGAGTTGATCCGACCGGCAGGAGGTTGGTTACCTATCCGGAAATTCCCTACACCCGCGGCTTTCTTCTTCGTCATTGCCTTGTCGGCAATGGTGTCTCCTCCTGGCGCATCGGCCATCGAGGCGGTTCCAGTTTTTTTCCCTCTTCGTCCGTTTAGTTTCGACGTGTCGTTCAATCAGCGCTCATTTGGCCCGCAGTTGAGGACAATCGCCATCCAAGCCGGCTTCACCGCCCTTCGCTACGGACCTCTTGAGGTGAGAACTGTCTACCAATACTATAGCAACCACACTCCGATCTCCAAGACCGACCAGAATTCGCTGTACCTGAACCCCCGTTGGAATAATTTCATTGACTTGTTAGATTTCCCCCAAAACAAGCCAATCAATCGGATTATCCGGCATGTCCTTTTTGGACCGCTGGAAGACAGGGCGGTTCCCTATGTGGGCGCGTTGATTGGGGGAACGCTACCCGGCCGAGATGCCTTTTCTCCGGGATATCTGTATGGAGGCCAGGTCGGGGTCCGGTTCCCCGTTGCGCAGGGAGTGTCAGTGGATATGGGATTCCAGTATTCGCGGTTCGAAATTGACTTCAAAAACAAGTCTGATTTAACGGACCAATGGCTCTTTACCATTGGCATTCGACTCTGAGCAAGATGACTATCAAGAAAGCCTCCAGCGGTACGGAAAGCAGCCATGGGAACGCCACACGCGACCGAGGGCAATCGGGCGCTGACGCCGCGGTTCTATTGCTCCTGATACTTGGCATGCTGCTGCCGGGATGCGGGCTGATCTTCGACGCAGTCGAATTGATTCACCCCTTGACCCGTGATGAACTATCGACCATTTGCGCCCACAGGCAGATTCGTGTCGGCATTTCCGTCGAACCGTTCCGTCCCTTTGTGTTTCCAGCCGTCTTTACCGACGAAGGCGTTCGGGTGACCGGCCTCGATGTCGAGCTGATTCGCGAAGTGGCCGACGCGCTGACCGTCCATTGCGGCGGGCAGCACCCCATCGTACCCACGCTGCATTTGACCAGATTCCGTGATCTCTTCATCGAACTGAATGAAGGGCATTTCGATCTGTTTGTCTCATCGTTCAGCGGGAACGTTCCCGGTGGAACCCCCTCAGGCCTGTGGTCATCCATTCCGTATTTTCATAGCAGCGGGGTTGGCGCCATGACTCACGACCCGAAAATAGCCGAGAATGTCCGATCACAGCTTCGCAAGCAGGGCAAGGAGGCCGATACGTTGGCGGCAATTCAGGAAAGCCTATCCGGCTTGACGGTCGCCGTGCAAAATCGAAGAACTCCTCATCTTTACGCAGTGGCCAATCTTCGGAATATCCGGTTGTTGGTATGTGATTCGCTCCCCGCCGCAGTGGAGACGAAGGCCCCGCACATCGACGTGATCCTGACCGATTACCCGATCCTCCAATATGTAACCAAGCGCGTCTGGCCTGACTGGCAGCTTCTTGAACGGCCGGACGGATCACCCTTGATGCTCTCCCGAGAATCTTTTTCCATCGTCACCGGTGAAGAGAAAAGGCGCCTGCAGTGGTTCCTCAACAACTTGCTGTACCGGTTGGAAGAATCAGGACGGCTGGCACAGATGCGAAAGCGCTGGTTCGAAGAGGACTATGCACCGACTCGGCGGGCAGGGGCAGAAGGTCTGCCGTTTGAGATTTCGAAAGTGCCGGAACATTATGACCAGGGCCAGTGCCGGATGGCAGGCGGAAAGTAATCGCAATGGAGCGCCCATGAAACCTCACACCTGCCTGCGCATCGTCCTTATCCTGGCGTCCATGCTTCTGTGGTGGAATCTCAGCTGGGCACAAACGCCCCGCGCGGAACGGGAGCACACCGCTCAGAGTCTGGCCACCCTTCTCAATGTGGGTCGCCTCGTCGTCGAGCGCAATCAACCACTGATCAATGATCCCCAGAAGGGCGACAAGGGGTTTACGCCGGAGGCCTTTGAGCACCAGGTTGTCGAGGAGTTTCTCCGCCAAACG
>LNFM01007246.1_pt1 | contig 17059 bp, 18 predicted proteins | sample 596031 | NCBI WGS metagenome assembly LNFM01 (sample SAMN04254537, study PRJNA301005) | activated carbon metagenome | isolation source: dual media filters at the Ann Arbor, Michigan drinking water treatment plant | place: USA: Ann Arbor
GCAGCGTCGGGTCGCCCCGCCGCCAAGCTGCACAAGGCCCGCGTCGAGGCCGCCGGCCCGCTGCTCGTGTCGGACTCCATCCGCGCAGACGACCGCAAGGCCGCCCGCCAGGCCGCACGCCGCGCACGTCGCGCCGCCAAGAAGGCCGCCATCGAGCTCGACGAGCTCCAGCCCCTCCTCTACCGGGGTGGCCCCTTCCGCATCACCCAGGTCCTCGTCAACCGCAAGACCGGCGCCATCGTCGGCCACAAGGCCACCGGCCAGCCGCTCTTCTTCAACAGCCGCAAGAAGGCCTTCGCCGCCATCGAGGAGCTCAAGGCGCAGGCCGCCAAGAAGTAGCTCCCAGAAAGAAGGCCTCCCGGGTACGCTCACCGGGAGGCCTTTTTTGCGGGGTCGTACGAGAGGTCTAGCTCACGCGCGTGGCGAGCCTGCCGCACACCGGCCACGGTGCCCAGCCTCGCGCCTGCACCACGACCCACGCGCGGTAGTCCTGCTCGCGCTCGCTCGCGAGACGCGGGTCGCCTGTGCCGCCCGCGCTGTTCCACGTCTGCTGGTCGAACTGCCACTTCCCGAGGTACGGGCCCGCGGAGGAGTAGGCCGTCAGGCTGCCGCCCGACTCGCAGTTCGACACGCGCACGTTCGCCTCAGCCCAGCCAGGCGGTGCGGCACGCTCTGCGGCCCTGTGTGCCTTCAGGGCGGCGGGGTGCTGGGCAACCCACCTAGAGCGGACGCGGAGGCGCAGACGGCTCCACAGCACCGGGCGCTCGGAGAGCGTGCGGGCGTACAGGTCTGGAGCGTACCGAGCCATGCCTGCCTGTGTGCGCGGCATGCCGTCGGTGTGGTGTGCCGCTGCCGTGCCAGGGAGCGCGAGGCTCCCCAGCACGACGGCGACGACGGTCAGGCGCCGCATCGCAGCATCACGGTACGGGACTGCGAGCGGATCAGCACCGGCTTCGCGCCACGGCGAGGGATGCTGTTGACGCGGAGGATCGTGAACCAGCCCGACGGCCGACGCTCTGCCCGGCAGAACGCGCGGGTCGTGACGTTGACCTGCTGGCCGTCGCGGGGCACCTGGGCTCCGCTGCTCGTGACGAACCTGCCACGGACAGCGCCAGGCGGGATGCGGTAGAGCGAGATCGTGTAGGCGGCCGCGTAGCGCGGGCCGATCCGCGTGACGGTGCCGTTGCCGATCACGGTGCCGCGGGCGGGGTAGGGGCCGGAGACGTTGACCGCCGAGCCGCCGCCCGACGAGGCCTGTGACCTCGCCTCGTGGACGACGAGTGCGGACACGACCAGGGCGCACGTCAGGACGAGGAACCACTTGAAGTAGTTCATGTGGGAGACTCCTTCTCGGGGATGCGGGTCAGCCGGCGACGATGGGGGTACGGCGCAGGCCGGGCACGGGCTTGGCGGGGCAGGTGACGCCGTGGCGCTCGCGGAGGATCCGCTGCCACGCGCGGGTCACGTCGTACGGCGGGCACTTGAAGCGCGGCTTCGGCTTGATGCAGCCGCGGGCCTTCAGGCTGTTCGGGCCCGCGGCGGTCCGGCTTCGACGGCAGCTTGACGACCTCGTCGTCGGCGGGGCCGCCGGTCGGGCCTGGCACGACCTCGGACACAGGCGGCACGGGGGTCGGCGTCGGGAACACGGGCGGCCGGTTGTCCGGGCAGGTGACCGTGAACGAGCGGTCGATCCGCTGCTTCGAGCCGGGCAGGTCCCACCAGGTGCTGACCGTGACCGAGTGGGTGCCGAACGTCGTGGGCACGCGGCGTCCCTCGACGGTGAGCGTCTGGCCCGAGAAGGTCGGGCGGATGACGACGCGTCCCTGCTCGACGATCACGTTGTCGAACGTGGCCGAGTAGTTCACGACGCTGGAGACGTTGACCGGGAACTTCTGGTACGTGAAGCTGGAGCCGAGCTGAGCCGTGCCCGCCGGGTCGTAGTAGCAGCCGCCAGCGACGGCACCGGTGTGGCCGAGGCCCGTCGAGGGCGAGATGAGGCAGGCGGCACCGACGGCGCCGACGATGAGAGTGCGGGGGTTCATGTGTTCTCCTTCGAGACTGGCCAGATGTAGGGCAGGTCGGCAGGTACGGTCGGCCAGATGAGCCCGTACCGGTCGAGGTCTTTGCGGATCAGGTTGCTCTGATGGCTGCGGTGGAATGCTGGGTCACCGAGCCACGGTGGAACAGTGAGGTCGCCGAGCTCTTCGCGCCATGCGACGAACTCCGGCAACAGGGAGTCACGGTAACCGCGTCGTCTCCATTCGAGTGTGATGGTCGTGGCGTACAGGCAGAGCGTCGCCTCGTGACCGGACCACATGAGCGTGGCGGGGTGGTTAGCCCAGCCTGCACCACGGGTGAGTGCGTTGAGGATCTGCTTGCACTCGACTCGCTGCTTCCCCAGCCGCCGGTAGTCCAGCACTCTGGCGGTGGCGAGGAACGAGGGTTCGGGGAGGAACGTCTGCATGGTGTGAGTCTAGCGCCCCATCTTCGCGGGCGTAGGAAGCGATCTAAGGCCCGCGTCTGAGCGAACCCATGAACTACTACTGCCGGAGCCTACAGGGCGCCGCAGATCGCTTCCTACGCCTCCCATTCGGCTAACGGCAGACACAGGCTGAGGCCTATGGCTCCTTGCAGGCCTGTGCGACAGCCAGAACGACGTGTCCCTCGCGCGTGCGTGCCCGCGTGCCCGCGCGCCTCGCTGAGCGGGAGACCTCTGGTCTCCCCGCGAAGTGCGCGTATAGGCGCGTACGAGGGAGATGGTCATTCGCTTCGCGGTCCGCGCTTCGCGCTCCCGCTCCGCTCTGACGGAGGGATGAGAACGCGGACTCCCTCTCGTGTGGCGACTGTGAAGCCGACGATCGACTTCGCCAGCGCCTTCACGTACTCGGTGCGCGGGATGTTGTAGGTCGCCTTGACCTCGGACAGCGGAGTCACCTGTGTGATGGAGGCGATCGCGGTGGTGAGCCGCATGACCTCCTTGGGCGGCAGCGAGTCGAGCCACTGTGCCGCGGTCGTGACGCGTGACTGCGGCCCGCCAAGCTGGAGCACCTTGTCCGCGGCAGCGACGTCGGCGCGGGAGGCAGGCTCATCCTCCAGCCACTCATACGCGTACGACGTGTCGTCCTCCGAGTCCCAGACGACGCGGACAGCGGAGCGGGTGGTCTTGCCGTCACGGTGCGAGCTGACGATCTGGATGCCGTTCTGCTCCTCCTCCCCGACGCGTTCGACGAACAGGCCCGACTCGTACCAGCGGCCGAAGATGTTCGAGCCGGACACGCGGTCGAGGAACCGCTTGTCTTCCTTCGACTTGTGGAAGTGGTGGGACATGACGACCGCGGTGCCGTAGGTGTGCGACAGGCGGGCGAGGTATTCGAGGATCGGCGAGACCTCCTCGATGGCCGTCTCGGACGCACCGCCGGACAGGAGGTAGAACGTCTCCAAGATGACCAGGCGGGGCTTCGTCTGTTCGATGTGCTTGGCGATCGCGTGCTGGTCGTCCTCGTCGGTCAGGGAAAGGCCTGCGAGGCTCGTGATGCGGATAGGCAGGGAGCGCCCGGAGAAGCTGAGCTCCACCTCGTCGGGGTTGGCGTGCGAAGTGCTGCGATCGGTCAGCCCCTTGGCGTAGGCGATCTTCGTCATGCGGTCGTGAATGGACCACGGACGGCCTTCCTCGTGGATGTAGCAGACGGGTCCGGGCCTGTTCACCGCGTACCGTCCCAGGAACGGCTCGCCGCTCGCGACGGACAGCGCGAGGTCGAGGAGGAGCATCGTCTTGAACGACTTGTACTCGCCGGCCAGGATGCCGTAGGCCCCCTCGGTCCAGCACCCCTCGACGAGCCATGACGGCTTCGGCCACTCACGCGCCATGAAGTCGTCGTAGTCGAGGGTGTTCGGCAGGAGGCCCGTCGGTGACGCGGTCTTGCGGGTCTTGGTCTTGGGCGGCTCCTTGCCGGTGACCTCGATCTTGTTGATTTCCTTCCAGAGCATCGCGAGCTCGCGGCGCTGACCTGCCCACTTGTTCCAGACGGTCTCGCGCACGAGTACGAGCGTCTCGACCGGAGACAGGCCCGCGTTGATCAACAGGTTCTCCAGTTCCCACATGCGGGCGCTGCGGTCGTCGGACGTGAGTACCGTGCGGGTGTTGATGAGCTGACGTGCGCGGACAGGCATCCGCCTGCGGCGCTTGCGCCACACCTCGTCGCGGTCAGGCAGGTCGCCGACGTCAGGGAGCTTGACGTTGCTCGTGGTCGCGCTCGACTCGACGTCCTTCAGCAGCGTGCTGAGGTCGGCGTAGCTGACGGGCTGCTTGGAGGGAGTGGACAGGAGGTGAACCTCGAACGCGTTGTCCTGACCGCGCTTGGTGCTGATAGAGCCAGGGACGCGGAGCACCTTCGTCAGCGACCAGCCTCCCTTGTCAGCGCCTGTGAAGTAGGTGAGGCGCTGGTTCAGCTGCTCAAGGCGGCGAGGTGTCAGCTCGCGGTCCAGGAGCCACATGGCCTGATAGCGGCCGGGGCTTGTCTCCCAGGCGAGCGTAGGGAACGGCGTGCCTTTCGGCAGGCTCAGCGGATGCACTTCGTCGAGGTCGGCGTAGAGCCAGCGTCCGCCGTTCGCGTTCTTCCGTAGCCTGCGGCTCTCAGTGAAGCTGTTGGGGCAGAAGTACAGGTCGACGTCGGTAGGCGGCTGTCCGCTGAATCCCTCAAGCCGAGGGAACTCAGACCACTCGCCTGTGGTCCAGTCCTTCGCAGACAGGAACGTGATGCCTTCGGGCTGACGGTACCAGACGAGCTCAAGGAACCGAGTGATAGTGCGGATGGACATAGACGGGCTTCGCTTTCGTAGAGGCGAGAGGGGGCATCAGTGCGTTGACACCCCCTCTCAGGTTCGGTGTCCCCATTACAGGGACGGACGCATGAGTCACCTCCCTGCCACGCGTTAGTTGCAACGTAGAGTCTAGCTGACGCTGTTTTGCCTGCTGATGTGCAACAAACGTCCGGGCCTCAGATGGTGGTCTATACTCAGTTGTGCAACGGCCACTCCTTCGGTCGGTGCGTGGGGCAGCGGACAGAGGGCGGCATCGGTGGCTTTGACGGGCCCATCGGTGTCGCCCTTTGTTCTGGGATCGTACGGGACTCCCAGGGGCCGCAGGACCTCGTACGCGTTACGTTGCACGTTACGTTACGCGCGTTAGCTATAGGGACGCTGTAGGAGGCCTAGGAACGCTAGGCTGAGTCTCATGCACAGCATCCGTCATCTCATCCCCAGTCCCGTGACCACGGCGATGGCCGTAGCGTGACGACGAGGTCCACCACCGCGCGGGGTTCCAGAACCCGCGATCGGTCAGCCAGGGCGACCTGTGGGGGGACGACTCGTCGAGGCACGCTTTGCACACGAGCGCCTGGTGCAGGTACGGATCACATCGGTGTCGGCCGTTGCGACAAGCACGGCGGTAACACACCGACGGGCATCAAGTCCGCGGGTGTCGCGGTCGCACGAGGCATGAGCTCAGGCTCCCTCGTACACGAAGACCCGGTCATGGGCCTGCCCATCCAGGTCGACCCGAGCGACGCTCTCACGTGGTGTGTGTCCATCGCGGCCGGCGAGGTGCGCTACTTCACCCAGCGCATCGCAGAGCTCAGCCACGACGACGTGGTCGTGAAGAAGCGGACCGTCAGTCGCGAGTACGGTGAGGGTGAGAAGGGGCACAAGGACGTCAAGACCGTAAGCACAGGCAGTGACGCCGAGCTCCACATCTTGATCCGCGAGCGCCAGCGTGCAGTCGACCGCTTGGCCCGCCTGTCGAAGATGGCGCTGGACGCCGGTGTCGCCGAGCGTGCGGTCGCGCTTGCAGAGCGGCAGGGTGACATCATGGTCCACGTCATTCAGCAGGTCGTCGAGGCTCTGAGCCTGACGCCGAAGCAGCTGGGTCGCCTGGAGTCTGCACTCCCTGTGATTCTCAACGACCTTGAAGCGCCGATCACGGTGATGGCATGAGCACGCTCGCCATCCGACCGGGCACCGCGGACCACGTGATGTCGCGCCTGTTCCCCAAGCCGTCGCCGTACCTGCACGACCCGAACGGGTGGATCGAGGCCCGCACCGGCGAGAAGCCGTGGTCGATGCAGCGTGTCATCAACGACAGCATCGCGAACAACCGCTACACCGCGGTCAAGTCGTGTCACGACACCGGCAAGTCGTGGGACATGAGCCGCATCGCCTGCTGGTGGCTGGACGTCCACCCCGTCGGGCAGGCCTTCGTCGTCACCACCGCACCGACGTGGGCACAGGTGCAGGCCATCTTGTGGCGGGAGATCGGCAAGGCACACGACCTCGTTGAAGAGCGTGCGAAGCGCGACCCCACCGGCACTCTCAAGCCGTTGCCCGGTCGCACCACGCTGGACTGTCAGTGGTACATCGGTCGCGAGCTCGTGGCGTACGGTCGCAAGCCCGCCGATACCAACCAGGCCGCGTTCCAGGGTATCCACGCCCTGTACGTCTTGATCATCATCGACGAGGGATGCGGTGTCGTCAAGGCGCTCTATGAAGCAGCCGATGCACTCGCCACCAACCAGGACGCGAGAGTCGTCGCGGTCGGTAACCCTGACGACCCGTCGTCCTACTTCGCCGAGGTCTGCAAGCCGGGGAGCGGTTGGGTCACGCACCAGATCAGCGCGTATGACACTCCGAACTTCACCGGCGAGCAGGTCAGCGACCACGTGTCACGTTCGCTCATCTCACCTGTGTGGGTGGAGGAGAGGCGCAAGCGGTGGGGAGAGTCAAGTCCGGTGTTCATCAGCAAGGTGCTCGGTGAGTTCCCCGAAGACTCTGACGACGGCGTGGTCCCAGGCTCGTGGGCCTTCCGTTGTCACAACGTCCCTTCAGGTGACACCGCCAAGACACCGAACGAGGCTGGGCTTGACTGTGGTGCAGGCGGCGATGAGAGCGTGATGACCCAGCGTCTTGGCAAGCGCCTGATCCCGGTGTTCTCAGACCAGAACCCGGACACGATGGCGACGGCCGACAAGGTCCACGCTCACATGATTCGCCTCGGGTGCAAGAGAATCAAGGTCGACGTCATCGGCATCGGCAAGGGAATCAGCGACCAGCTGAGGCGACTCGGCAAGGGGAAGTATGAGGTCGTCCCTGTCAACGTCGGTGAGTCGAGCTCGCAGCCTGACAGGTTCCCGCGCCTGCGCGACGAGGTGTGGTGGACGATCGGTCGTGAGCTGAGTGAGACAGGCGACTGGGACCTGTCAGCGATGTCTGAGGACTTCATTGCCCAGCTGACGTCACCGAAGTACAGCATCGTGCCCGGAAGCAGGAAGATCAAGGTGGAGGCCAAGGAGGAGACCCGCAAGCGTCTCGGCTCGTCGCCGGACCACGCGGACTCAGGGCTGCTCGCGTTCTACGATGGCCGCCCCAAGCAACGATGGAGGATGGTGTGAAACCACCCCGCTGGTTGAAGCAGTTCGCCATGCGATTCAGCTCGCAGGGGAGCTACGTGTCGTTCCTTCCGGGCGGCAACGTCGACTACGTGAGAGCCGTCGGTGACGGTACGAACTCGTCGGTCGTCATGGCTCCTGTGCTGTGGGCCTGTCGCACGTTCCCCGAGGCACCCATCATGGTGCAGCGTCACCTCGACGACGGCACCGAGGAGGAGGTCGTCGGTCACCCGCTCACCAAGCTGCTCCGCCGTCCGAACCCGTTCTGGTCCGGCGAGCTCATGTGGTGGGCCACGATCGCGAGCCTGTTCACCACAGGCAACGGGTACTGGATCAAGGTGCGCGACGGCCAGATGCGAGTCACCGAGCTCTGGTGGGTGCCGAACGACATGATGGAGCCGAAGTGGCCGCAGGAGGGGACGGAGTTCATCACGCACTACGAGTACAAGCCGGGTGGCGAAGCGATCCGCGTCGACCCGACTGACGTCGTCCACTTCCGCTACGGCATCGACCCGAGCAACCCGCGGCTCGGCCTGTCTCCGCTCGCGTCTGTGCTGCGAGAGGTCTACACCGACGACGAGGCCGCGACGTACACCGCGAGCATCCTGAAGAACATGGGCATCCCCGGCCTTATCGTCGCGCCGGACGGTGACGCCATCGTCAGCGACGACGACCTGCTGGCCACGAAGGAGGCCCTGACCAAGCAGTTCAGCGGGAAGAACCGCGGCCGTCCGTTCATCGCAGGCGCACCGACGAAGGTGACACAGTTCGGCTTCAGTCCCCAGCAGTTGGACCTGAAGACGTTGCGCCGCCTGCCTGAAGAGCGTGTGACCGCGGTCACTGGCATCCCGGCCATCGTCGCCGGCCTCGGTGCAGGTCTCGACCGCAGCACCTTCGCGAACATGGCGGAGGCCAGGGAGATGGCCTACGAGTCCACGATGATCCCGCTCCAGCGGCTCGTCGGGTCGGACCTCGGCAACCAGATCATGGACGACTTCGAGTCGTCGCCCGACCTGTTCCAGATCGCCTTCGACCTGAGCCAGGTGCGGGTGCTTCAGGAGGACGAGAACGCGAAGACCGACCGCAAGCTCCGGGAGCTCACCTCGGGTGCGATCACGTTGGCGGAGTACCGCCGCGAGACCAACCGCGAGGCAGGCCCCGAACACGAGGTGTACCTCCGACCGTTCTCGGTCACCGAGGTGCCCGCCAGCGGTCTGGGGGTTCCGACGCCGTCCTCCTCGTCGGAGCCCCCGGCCGACAACGACCCTGAGGAAGACCTGCCGCCCGAGCTGAGAGGTCGCGGTCGCAAGGCCACGACGATGCAGCGCGAGCTCATGAAGGAGTTCCTGTCCCGCGAAGAGTCACTCGCAGGCCTGTTCACCTCGGAGCTCGTCGACCTGTTCGTGGAGCTCGGAGAGTCATGCGCCTCCGCCTTCCGCGAGCTCGGGCCCAAGTCACTCAAGGCCGTCGGCGACGATGAGGCCCTGGTCAACCGCATCATGTCCTCGGCCGGTGTCAACAACTTCAACGACGTCAAGCTCAGGCCCGCGTTCGAGAAGCAGTACGCGCGAGTCCTCGACGACACGCTCTCCACTGTGAATCGCGTCGCGGGCCTGAACGTCAACCTGACAGACGAGGCCGCACGGAAGATCATCGTGTCCGGCGGTACGAGGTCAGGTCTGGTCGACGTCACGAACTCAACCCGCCAGGCGATCTTCCGCGCACTCGCGGAGTCACATGAGCTGGGAGAGGGACCCGCCGCTGCGGCCCGTCGCATCCGCGATCAGGTGCCCGCAGGCAGGTTCGGCAAGGCGGGCCCGCAGTACCGGTCGAAGCTGATCGCACGGACCGAGACGAAGTACGCTCAGAACAAGTCCGCGATGGAGGCCTACCGGCGGTCTGAGGCCGTCACCGGCCTGCTCGCCTTCGACGCACAAGGGGCCGGAGAGTCAGACCCCGAGTGCGAGGCACGGAACGGACAGACCTTCACCTTCGCCGAGGCTGAGGTGGAGCTCGACCACGAACACCCGGGTGGGACGCTCTCGTTCGCCCCCGTCATCTGAAGGAGGTGACTGTGCAGCACAAAGCGATCAAGGCAACGGCCGGCGACAGCGGAGAGGTCACTGCGATCTTCTCCACGTTCGACGTCGTAGACCACGATGGTGACGTCACCCTCCCGGGTGCCTTCACCGACGGGGCCAAGGTTCGTATCTCCGCCTACAATCACACCAGCTGGCAGGGAGCTCTTCCCGTCGGCAAGGGCGTGATCCACACGACGGAGACGGAAGCGGTCATGGAGGGGCAGTTCTTCATGAACACCGCACAGGGCCGTGACACGTTCACGGTCGTCAAGGAGCTCGCGGACATCGGGGAGTGGAGCTACGGCTTCGACGTCGACGACGCCATCCCCGGGGAGTTCGACGGACAGCAGGTCCGGTTCCTCCGCAAGCTCACGGTCCACGAGGTCTCGCCTGTGCTGTTGGGCGCTGGCATCGGGACCCGTACCCTCGCGGCGAAGTCGCTCGACGACATGACCGACGAGGAGTGCGAGAGGCAGGCGCACGAAGCCTGCAAGGCACTACTGAAGCGGGGCCTCGCGCTCCCGTCCGATCTGGTCGAGGCCGTCCGCAAGATGGACGCGGCCGCCGACGACACCAAGCGCCGTCTCGGCTCCCTGCGGCTCATCGCCGCGGCCAACGGCATCGACATCACACGAGAGGTGAACTGATGGGTCTCAAGTCCGATCTGGTCGAGCGGCGTAACGCCCTCGACGCCAAGCGTCAGAAGCTGGCCGAGGTCTTCGCCGAGGCCGGTCCCGACCTCGACATGGACAAGGTCAAGTCCCTGGACGGCGACACCGTCGCCAAGGCCGCGGCCATCCGCACCATGCACGACGAGATCAACTCCATGGCCGTCGAGGTCGACGAGCTCGCCGCCACGGTCAAGGCCGCGTCCGGCACCGAGCGCGACACGGAGCGCGAGGAGCACGACCGCATGAAGCACAGCGGTGGCGGCTCCAAGCAGCAGGCCCGCCAGAAGTCGCTCGGCGAGCTGGCCGTCGAGGCGAAGGCCCGCGGCTTCGGGCAGATGGACGTCGAGGTCGACATCGACATCGACCTGAAGACGCTCATGACCACGTCCGCCGGCTGGACGCCGGAGACCACCCGCGGTCCCCGCATGGTGGACTTCGTCACGCGTCCCCTCCAGGTCATCGACACCATCCCGACGACCGGGACGTCGCAGACCGCGATCACGTACATGGAGGAGACGACCTTCACCAACAACGCGGCGGAGGTCGCGGAGGGCGGCACCAAGCCGGAAGCCGCGCTCGCCCTGACGGAGCGCACCGACCCGGTCCGCAAGATCGCCGTCTGGATCCCCGTCACCGAGGAGCAGCTGGAGGACGTCGAGGGCATCCAGGGCTACATCAACAACCGCCTGACGTTCATGGTGCGGCAGCGTCTCGACTCGCAGATCCTCGTCGGCGACGGCACCGCCCCGAACCTCTCGGGCATCCTGGACCGCTCCGGCATCCAGACCCAGGCCAAGGGCGCGGACCCCGTCCCGGACGCGATCTACAAGTCCATGACGAAGGTGCGCCTCTCGGGCGCGGGCAACGGCGGCGCGATCCCGAACGTCGTGTACATGCACCCGCTGGACTGGCAGGACGTGCGCCTGCTCCGGACCGCGGACGGCATCTACATCTGGGGCTCGCCGGCGGACCCGGGCATCGCCCGCATCTGGGGCCTGCCCGTGGTCGAGGCCGAGGGCCTGACCGAGGGCACCGGCCTCGTCGGCGACACGACGTTCGTCGAGCTCGCCGTCAAGAAGGGCGTCACGCTGAAGACGACCGACTCGCACTCGGACTACTTCATCAAGAACCAGCTCGTGATCCTCGCCGAGATGAGGGCGGCCCTGGCCGTCTACCGTCCGGCCGCGTGGTGCCAGACCACCGGCATCTAGCCCGACCAACCCGCAGACGTCACCGATAGGGGGCGCGGTGTAACAGCCGCGCTCCCTGCTCGGTCGGAAGGAGATTCACACATGGGCATCATCTCAGGCGGGAAGGTCATCGAGGGGGCAACGCTTCCCGACGGTGGCGACCTGCTGTACGAGTACGACTTCGCGGTGGACGGCGGTGCCGTCGGCACCATCAACCTCCGCGGTCTCAACGGCACCGGTCAGGTCCCGAACGGCTTCGTCGTTCTCGACTCTGTGGTCGAGGTGCTGACCATCCCGACGTCGGGGGGTTCCGCCACCATCGCGGTGCAGGCCAACGCCGCCAACGACGTCGTCAACGCGGCCGCCATCTCCGGCGCCCCGTGGAGCACCACCGGCCGCAAGGCGGGCATCCCCGTCGCGGCCGCCTCGTCCATCAAGATGACCGCGGACCGCAACGTCGCGATCGTCGTCGCCGTCGCCGCCCTGACCGCCGGCAAGTTCCTCGTCCGGCTGTCCGGCTACGACGCCACGAGGTCGTAGTCATGGGCATCGACATGACGCGGCTCAAGAACGTCGGGGAGACCGGCATCATCCTCGACCGGAAGCTGTGGCTCACGGCAGACCGGTCCGAGGTCGTCGAGGATGGTGACGACCGCGCGGCCTTCCTGCTCGGCTCGGCCGGGAAGAAGATCGCCATCGACGTCGCCGAGGCTCTCGGCCTGCTCAAGTCGGCGGACGACTCCGACGAGGAGGAGATCGTCGTCTACTACGAGGACATGAAGGTCGACGAGCTGAAGGCCCTGCTCGCCGAGCGCGACCTGCCTGTGTCCGGCACCAAGGAGGAGCTCATCGCCCGCCTGGTCGAGTCGGACGAGGCGGAGCCGGAGTCGGACGACGACGGGGACGGTGACTGATGGCCATCACCCCCAGCTGGTTCGGTAACGGGCTGCTCACGCTGCTCGACACGCCGACCGACCTCGAAGCCGTCACGCTGAAGCTCGCGCTCGTCACGGCGGCCTGGACGCCGAACCGTGACACGATGGATTTCCGCGACGACTTCACCGCCAACGAGCTCTCGAACGCGAGCGGCTACACCACCGGCGGTGTGACTCTCACGGGAGTCGCCTGGTCGCTGGACACCGCGAGCCAGCAGGTTCGGCTCGACTTCAACGACCCGTCGTGGACGTTCTCCGCGTCGCGTCAGTGGAGGTACGGCGCCGGGTACATCGACACCGGCGGCGCGGACAGCACCGACCCCCTGATCTTCCTGCTCGACTGGGGAACGACTCAGGACGTCAGCAGCCCGTACACCCTGGAGATCCCGAGCACGGGTCTCCTCTTCATCGACTACACCTGAGTCATGGCGATCACCACCGTTGACGGCGCTCTCGCGGGGATGCGTCCCCCCGAGGAGCTCATCAAGAACGGCGGGACGATGGAAGCGGCGGGGGTCATGCACTCGCTGTTCTACACGGCCGGGCGACCGGGGGCTGCCGTCGCCCCCTCGCCCGGTCTGAACGGAGCGGCGCTCACCACCTACGCCGGACAGATTCCGTTCACCAACCCGGTCTCGGGTAACAGCTACCTCGGCCGCGTCGAGGCATCCGCGAACTTCAACGGCCGCCTCTCCATCTACGACCGCCTGTGGCACAACAGCGGTTACACCGTCACGACCACCACGGCTCAGAACACCACCCACCCGGGCCTGCCTGCTCGGGACATCAACGGCGCGACCAACGGCGACGGCGTCATGCTGGCGATCGAGGTCTCGGCCGCTACCACCAACGCTGGCGCGATCACGAACATGACCGCGAGCTACACGAACCAGGCGGGCACGGCAGGTCGCACCGCCACGATCACCAGCTTCCCGGCGACGGCAGCCGCGGGCACGTTCGTCCTGTTCAACCTCCAGGCTGGTGACACAGGCGTCCGCTCCGTGCAGTCGCTCACGCTCGGCACCTCGCTCGTCACCGGTACCGTCCACCTCGTCCAGTGCCGCCTACTCATCGGCCTGCCTGTGATCGCCAACCTGGGCGGCAAGGAGGACGTCGTGACCACCGGCTTCGTCCGGCACTACGACAACACCGTGCCGTTCCCCGTGTGGCTGCCGTCGGCAACCACGGCGATCGCGCTCTTCGGCTCGTACACCATCACCCAGGGATAGACCGTGGCGTTCCCCACCACAGGCCTGCTCGACAACTTCAATCGGGCGAACGAAGGTCCGCCGCCCACGGGGTGGTCGACGCCGATCTACACCGGGCAGGTCGGGCTCCAGGTCATCAGCAACGCTCTGGAGTCGGCGGCCGGCGTGGGCGTGTGGCAGGACGCGTACTGGTCCACGGCGTTCGGTAACGACGTCGAGGTCTACGCCACCGTCGCCGCGCTCGGCTCCACCGCGAACGGGCAGTACATGTGGTGCCGCTTGCAGGCCACCGGGCTCGGCACATCGGGCACGGGCTACACCGCACGCTACATCGTCAATGGCGCGTCGAACACCTGCACGCTGATCCGATACAACGCGGGCACGCCGACCACCATCGCAACGTCGGCGTCGTTCACTATCGGCGTCGGAGACTCCCTCGGCGTCGAGGCTATCGGCGACTGGATTCGCGTCCTGTGGAAGCCGTCGAGTACGGGCATCTGGCAGACGGTTGTCCAGGCCTACGACGCGACTTACAAGGGCGGGTACATCGGGTTCGAGACCAACGACCCGACGATCCGCTGGGATGACGTCGGCGGCGGTACCGTCGTCGCGGGCACCGCGTCCGTCGCACCTCTCGGCAACCACCCGATGTCTTCGACGTGGCTGCGGTCCACTCAGCAGTTCGTCAAGCACTGGCCCGGCGATGCCAGCCCGGTTGTGTGGGACGACTGGTCGATGGAGGCCGCGGCCGGTGGCGTCATCGACACCGCGGGCTTCGGAGGTGCGACCGCAGGCGGCTTCGACCTCTCGGCCCGCGCGACAGGCGTGCAGGCAGGCGCACAGGCAGGAGGCTTCGCTGCCACTGCCCGCGTGTCTGCCGTGCAGGCGGGAGCGGTCACAGGAGGCTTCGTAGCGGCCGCGCGTAGCTCAGCCAGCCTGTCAGGTGGGGTAGCCGGTGGAAACGCCGCACAGGCCCGCACAGCCGCCGTAGCAGGCGGGGCGCAGGCTGGCGGCTTCTCGATCTCAGACATCATCCCTGGCGGTGCCACGAGCGGAGGCTTCGCGCTCTCGGCCCGTGTGTCTTCCGCGACGGCAGGTGCGGTCGCTGGCGGTACGGCCGCGAGCTCTCGCGTGCAGGCCGTGTCGGGTGGTGCCGTAACAGGTGGCTTCACAGCGTCGGCCAGAGCGACGGCGGTTCTCGCCGGGGCTGTGGCGGGTGGCTTCGTTGCCACTGCTCGTGCGATCGCCACACTGGCGGGCGCTCTCGCCGGTGGGTTCGCAGGCGCGGCCCGTACGACGGCCACGTCCGGAGGTGCGGTTGCCGGTGGCTTCACCGCGGCTCAGCGCCAGACGGCTTCGTCCGGTGGTGCGGTCGCAGGCGGGTTCGTCGCCACGGCCCGCGTCTCGGCTGTGTCTTCGGGCGCGATCGCCGGGGGCTTCGCCTGTACTGCCCGCGTCACGGCCACGCTTGCAGGCGCGGTCACCGGCGGGTTCGCGAGCTCGGCTCGCATCCTGGCTCAGGGAGGTGGCGCTACCGCAGGCGGCTTCGACGTCGTGCCCGGCGAGGAGTTCAACACCGGAGGCGCGGTCGCTGGCGGCTTCAGTCCGACGGTTCGTACGACCTCGCTCTCAGGCGGCGCTACGGCCGGTGGCTTCAGCGTCGCGGTCCGAGCCTTCATCACCACCGGCGGTGCGGTTGCAGGCGGCACGTCTCCGAGCTCGAAGGCCAGCGCCACGTTCTCCGGTGCAGTCGCCGGGGGGTTCAGCCCGTCGGCCAGAGCCTTCCTCGGTTCCGGCGGTGCGGTGGCCGGCGGCTACCCGCCCGTCGCGGACCTGCTCGGTTTCCACCTGCTCGTCGACGAGCTCACGCCCGTGCGCCTGCTCGCCGGCTCCGGCGTCCACCTGTCATCGACTGTGCCTTCCGCTCCGCTGGAGTCGGGCTCGGTCGTCCACCTCTCGACTACCGTACCGCGCGACCCACTGGAGACCTGATGCCACTGCTCACACAGATTCGGGAGAACATCGAGACCGACCTTCCGGACGACGCCCTCTCGCGTCTGGTCTCCGACGCGGTCACCGAGGTGGAGTCACGCTTCGGCACCGACGCCGAGATGACCGTGACGCTTGAGTGTGACGGCCACGGTGTCCGCCTCATGCGGCCCGCGCTGTCCGTCACGTCGGTCGTCGAGCTCGACACCCTTCACGTCGTTCAGCAGACCTTCGCGCCTGCCGACTTCGTCCTCATGCACGGGGGCCGCACTCTCCGCCGCCTCGGCGGGTACTCGTGGCCGGGTCTCATCACGGTCGTCTACCTGCCTGTTCCCGAGGTGGACATCAGGGACCGTGTGATCATCGACCTCGTGCGCCTGGCTCTCACCTACAACGGTCAGGTCCACCAGGAGTCCATCGGCGACTACTCGGCCGGCGGCTCCGTGACCGCAGACACCTACCAGCGTGAGAGGGAGAACCTGCTCGCAGGTATCTCGAACCGTCGCGGGTTCAGGTTCGCATGAGCCTCGCCCGCCTCAGCATGACGAACCGCGTCGACGTGCAGCGTGACGCGAACTACTCCGGCTCGGCTGACACCTGGGGCAACGACTCGCCTGCGAACTGGCAGCCGCACCTCACGTCACTTCCCTGCCGGTTCTGGTTCGACGGTGTGCAGACCGTCGTGGACGGCATCAAGTCCACGGAGGTGACAACCCGCAAGCTGATCGTTCCCGCAGGTACGGACATCAGCGAAGACGACCGCATCACCAGCGTGAAGAACCGCCTCGGAGTAGAGCTCGCGGACGGGCCCATGCGGATCGACTCCGTTGGGCACAGGTCGGGTCACATCGTGATCACCCTCGTGGACGTGCGCTGATGCCGCCCGCCACTATGAAGTTGGACTGGAAGGGGGAAGACCTCAAGGGGAAGGCGCTCCGCGCTGCGAAGATCGGCATCGACCAGACCCTCGCCCTGTGTGTCACGTCGGCGAAGGGGAAGGTGAGAGTCAAGACGGCAACCCTTCAGGGGTCTATCCGCTTCGTCCCTGCCATCGCCTTCATGAACGGAGTCCGCGGAACGTGGGGCTCGTTCGATGTTGACTACGCGTTGTGGCAGGAGATCGGCACCGCGGTCATGAGCGCCCAGCCTTACATCCGGCCCTCGGCTGACATCCACTACCCCATGCTGGAAGGCCGGATCCAGTCCGCGTTCGGGAGGCTGACGTGACCGCGATACCTGATTACATCAACGCCCTGTGTGACGTGCTCAAGGCTGACGCCGCTGTCACGGCTCTCGTTGGTACGAGGGTCTACGGAGGTGAGCTCCCCAACGCGGACAACGTCTCCATGCCGCGGGCCTGCATCACGCTCACGCCGGCCGGTGGTATCGCAGACCGCTTCGGCTTCGTCGACCTCACCGAGCCTCGCATCGACGTTAGGTGCTTCGGCGCAACCCCCAACCAGTCTCACGCCGTTTACCGTGCGGTTCACGGCGTACTCAAGAACATGAGGCGCAACGTGCAGGGAGACACGATGCTTCACTCCGC
>LNFM01007497.1_pt1 | contig 17057 bp, 18 predicted proteins | sample 596031 | NCBI WGS metagenome assembly LNFM01 (sample SAMN04254537, study PRJNA301005) | activated carbon metagenome | isolation source: dual media filters at the Ann Arbor, Michigan drinking water treatment plant | place: USA: Ann Arbor
TGGTGCTGCTGGTGGACGACTCGATCGTGCGCGGCACCACCAGCCAGCAGATCGTGCAGATGGCGCGCGACGCCGGCGCCAAGAAGGTCTACCTGGCCTCGGCGGCGCCGCCGGTGCGCTATCCCAACATCTACGGCATCGACATGCCCTCGGCCGACGAGCTGGTCGCGCATGGCCGCACCGAGGACGAGATCGAAAAACTGCTCGGCTGCGACTGGCTGGTCTACCAGGACCTGGCCGACCTCGAGGCCGCGGTCGCCGGCCCGAAGTTCCCGAACCGCCAGTTCGACAGCTCCTGCTTCAGCGGCGAATACGTGACCGGCATTGAACCGGGCTACTTCGAACGCATCCAGCAGCTGCGCTCCGACGACGCCAAGCGCAAGCGCCGTACTCCCTGATCTCGCGCTTGCGGGGCTTGGCTTGTCTTAACGCGGATCAAATCGGATAAACGCGGATAGAGCAGAAGCGCTTTAGTGGATCTCGGCGGGTTGGGGTGGCTGGCGCTTCGACCTTGGATCCAATCCGCGACAAGCCAAACCGATTTCGCTCTATACCGTGTTTATCCGATCTGATCCGCCTTGATCCGCGTTCAACCCTTTGGACCCCACCCGTGCCCAACCCTCCACCCACGCGATCCCTGCATGAAGCGGCCTTGCAATGCCTGATGGCGCGGGAGCCGGCGGAGAAGTTGCGGCTGACGCATGCGGCGGTGGTGGCGTTCAGGGCAGGCGACCTGGTCGCATCGGAAGACGCGCCGGCGGCGGGGGTGATCGCGGTGCCGGGGCGGCCGGAGGCGCCGGTGCTGGTGTCGCCGCGGGAGGTGCCGCAGCGTGGACTCGGCAGCGACGCGGGGCGGGGTGCGTTCCTGCATGCCGTGGCGCACATCGAGTTCAACGCGGTGAACCTGGCGTGGGATGCGGTGTATCGCTTCCGCGGCATGCCTGCGGATTTCTACGCCGACTGGGTCGGGGTCGCGGACGACGAGGCGCGGCATTTCGCGATGCTGTCCGAACGCCTCACGGCACTTGGCACGGCCTACGGTGACCACGCCGCGCACAATGGCCTCTGGGAAATGGCGGTGGCGACCGCCGACAGCTGCCTGCGGCGCATGGCGCTGGTGCCGCGCGTGCTGGAGGCGCGCGGCCTGGACGTCACGCCGGGCATCATCACGCGGCTTCGGCTCAACGGCGACGCCGCCTCGGCCGAAGTGCTGGAGGTGATCCTGCGCGAGGAGGTCGCCCACGTCGCCGCCGGCACGCGCTGGTTCCACTGGTGCTGCGAGCGCGAGGGGCTGGCGCCCGGCCGCGAGTTCATCCGGCTGGTGCGCGAGGCGGCGCGCGGTTCGCTGCGCGGCCCCTTCAATCGCCCGGCGCGCCACGCCGCCGGGTTCGACGACTATGAAATGTCCGAACTCGAAGCCATGGAGCCGACCCGATGAAGCGAATGATGCTGGCCTGCCTCGTGCTGCTGGCCGCCTGCCAGCCGCAGGAAGTCGATCCCGCGTTCGACGAGGCCAAGGGCGCCGAGCTGCTGGCGGCCTACGAGGCCGCGCGCACCAGCGGGGATTTCGAGGGTGCCGAAGCGCGCGGCGATGATCTGCGCCAGCGCCACGGCGAGACGCAGGCCGCGGCGACGATGCGCCAGACGCTGGAGCAGGTGCGCGTGGAGGCCGACGCCATGCGGGAGCGCCGGCGCCTGGTCCAGCTGTGGGACTACCAGTCCATCCCCGCCGCGGGTGGTACCCAGCACACCGCCTCGCTCTACAGCCGCGTCGCGGTCGACCTGGAAACCGGCCGCGGATTGGCCACCCCGGACGCCCAGCTGATCCTGCGTCGCCATCCCGAGTGGGGCGAGAGCGCCTACCTGGTGCTGACGCAGAAGACGCTGAGCTGCGGTCCGCCCTGCCGCCTGCAGATCCGCTTCGACGAGGGCGAGACGCTCTCCTTCGCCGGCGATCCGGCGGATACCGGCACCGGGCCGGCGCTGTTCATCGTCGACCGCGACCGCTTCCTGGCCGCGATGTCGGAGGCCACCCGCGTGCGCATCGAGCTGCCGCGCTCGGGCGCGCTGGTGCCGGTGTTCGAGTTCGAGGTCGGCGGCTTCCAGCCGGCCCGGCACGCCCGCGACTGACTCAGGCGGGCAGGGGCAGCGCGTCGAGCTGCAGGCCGTCGGCATCGAGGCGCAGCACGCTGCCCTGCTCGTACCAGTCACCCAGGACCACGCGCTGCGCGGAACGCCCTTCTACCGCGAGCGCATGGATCGCCGGGCGATGGGTGTGGCCGTGGATGAGCCGGGTCACGCCGTGGCGTGCCATCAGGTCTTCGACCGCAGCAGGGGTGACGTCGGTGATGGTTTCCGACATGCCCTGCTGATGCTGCCTGCTGGCGGCGCGCGCCTGCGCCGCGAAGGCCTGGCGCGCCGCCAGCGGCTGGGACAGGAAGTTCGCCTGCCAGGCGGGATCGCGCACCTGGCGGCGGAACGCCTGGTAGGGCAGGTCCTCGGTGCACAGCAGGTCACCGTGCATCAGCAGGGTCGGCACCCCGTGCAGGTGGACCACGCAGGGATCGGGCAGCAGGGTCGCGCCACAACGCTCGGCCATGGCCTGGCCGTAAAGGAAATCGCGGTTGCCTCGCATCAGGAACACCGGCACGCCGCTGTCCGAAACCGCCTTCATCGCGGCGCAGACCGACGCGCCGGGCTCGCCGGGGTCATCGTCGCCGACCCAGGCCTCGAACAGGTCGCCCAGCACGTAGAGCGCTTCAGCCTGCCTGGCTTCGCCGGCGAGGAAGTCGAGGAACAGCCCGGTGATCTCCGGGCGCGTCGCATCCAGGTGCAGGTCGGAAACGAACAGCACCGTCATGGCTCGGCGGACTCCGGCTCGCGGGCGACCTCGGACGCGGGCGGCAGCGGCTCCAGCACCTGCACCCGCTCGATCACCACCGGCACCACCGGCACCCAGGCCGCGAACGGACCCTGGGCGCCGGTGGGCACCGCGGCGATCCGGTCGACCACGTCCAGGCCCTGCAGCACCCGCCCGAACACCGCGTAGCCCGCGGTATAGGGGTCGCCCGGCGCGGTCTGGTCGAGCTTCGGGTTGTCGACGAGGTTGAAGAAGAACTGCGCCGTGGCGGAATCGAGCACGCCGCGATCGCGTGCGGCCGAGACCGTGCCGCGACGGTTGGACAGGCCGTTGCCGCCTTCGTGGCGCACCGGCGCCCGGCTCGGTTTCTGCTGCAGGTCGGGCGTGAAGGCGCCGGCCTGGACCAGCAGGCCGGGGATCGCGCGGTGGAACACGGTGCCGTTGTAGTGGCCATCGCGGGCGTAGGCGAGGAAGTTCTCGACCGTTTCGGGCGCGGCGGCCGCGTCGAGTTCGAGCGTGATTTCGCCCAGCGAGGTGACCAGCAGGACCCGCGGCGGGGCGGGGACGTTCACCGGTGCCGGCGCCGCTGGCCCCTGCGGCGCGACGGCCGCCAGCGCGGTCATCGGCGCGAGCAGCAGCACGAAGAGGGCTATGGAAAGACGAAAAGGCATCGGCATCCGGGCGTCGGGTTCGGTCCATGGTACCGCAGCCCTTTGGGCGGGTCCCTGCAGGAGGGCCTTCAGGCCCGAAGCCCTTGCTTCCTGTAGGAGGGCCTTCAGGCCCGAAGCTCTTGCTTCCTGTAGGAGGGCCTTCAGGCTTCCGGCCTGAAGGCCCTCCTACAGGGGGCGTCCGGGGAATTGGCGTAAAATGCGCGGCCCACCGACCCCGAGCCTGGCCCGATGACCTGCCGCACCCGCTTCGCCCCCAGCCCGACCGGCTTCCTGCACATCGGCGGCGCCCGCACGGCGCTGTACTGCTACCTGGAGGCGCGCCGCCGCGGCGGCCAGTTCATCCTGCGGGTCGAGGACACCGACCAGGAGCGCAGCACCCAGGCCGCGATCGACGCGATCCTCGAGGCGATGGACTGGCTCGGCCTGGAGTACGACGAGGGCCCGATCTTCCAGACGGCGCGCCTGGACCGCTATCGCGAGGTCGCCGAGCAGATGGTCGCCGCCGGCACGGCGTACTACGCCTACGAGACCCGGGAAGAGCTCGAGGCCATGCGCGAAGCCGCGATGGCCGCCCAGCTCAAGCCCCGCTACAACGGCCACTACCGCGACCGCAACGAACCCTTCCGCGACGATCCCAATCGCGTGATCCGGTTCAGGAACCCGATCGGCGGCACGGTCGTGTTCGACGACAAGATCAAGGGCCGCATCGAGTGGAGCAACGACGAACTCGACGACCTGGTGATTTTCCGCTCCGATGGCTACCCGACCTACAACTTCGCGGTGGTGGTGGACGACCTGGACATGGGCATCACCGACGTCATCCGCGGCGATGACCACGTCAACAACACGCCCCGCCAGATCAACATCTACCAGGCCCTCGGCGCGCCCGTGCCGAATTTCGCGCACATGCCGATGATCCTCGACCCGGAGGGCGCCAAGCTGTCCAAGCGCTCAGGCGCGGCCAACGTGATGTCGTACAAGGAAGCCGGCTACCTGCCGCATGCGCTGGTCAACTACCTCGCGCGGCTGGGCTGGTCGCACGGCGACCAGGAAATCTTCAGCACCGACGAGCTCAAGCAGTTGTTCGCGATCGAGGACGTCAACCAGAAGGCCTCGCGGCTTGACCCGGCCAAGCTGGGCTGGCTCAACCAGCACTACCTCAAGACCGACGAGCCGGCCGCCGTCGCGAAGCACTTCGAGCCGCAGCTGCTCGCGCACGGCTACGACCTGGCGAAGGGACCCAAGGCCGCCGACGTGGTGGTGGCGCTGCGCGACCGCGTCCAGACCCTGAAGGAAATGGCCGAGCGCGCCGCGGTCTGGTACCTGCCGTTGACGCATTACGACGAAGCCGCGGTCGCCAAGCACCTGGTCGCCTCGGCGCGTGCGCCGCTGTCGTCGGTGCGTGAAGGCCTCGCGGCGCTCGCCGAGTGGTCGCCCGAATCCGTGCACGGCGCGCTGCAGGCGACGTCGGAGGCGCTGGGCGTCGGCCTGGGCAAGATCGCCCAGCCGCTGCGCGTCGCGATCACCGGCACCCAGGTCAGCCCGTCCATCGACCACACCGTGTTCCTGGCCGGCCAGGCCGAGTCGCTGGCGCGCATCGACGCCGCGCTCGCGAGGATCGTCTGACATGCACGTGACCAGCCGGAATGGATCGCCTCGGTCCTGGAGTCTCGTGCTGTTGGTGTTGATGCTGTCGGCCTGTGCATCGGTCCCGAACCTCAATCCGCCGTTCGCCGATCCGGCGTCACCCACGCCGCATGCCGTGCTGACGGGCGTGGCGTCCGGCGACGTGAATGTCTTCCTTACCTCTGCCGATGGCGAGGCGGCGCAGTCGAGCTCGGATGGCCCGTCAGATGTCCGCGTCATGTACCTGCTGCCCGGCGAGCATCTGGTCAGGGCCTACTGCATGGTCGGTGGAGTTGGCCTCGGCGTCGAGTTCAAGTTTGGATTCGAAGCCAAGCCCTACTCGCTATCGTGCGAGGTCGATGGGAGCCGGCGCCTGGCACGGCTGGTGCTTACACACGAAGGTGAACCGCTCCCTTACGAACAAGTGCGTTTGTTGCGCCCCGGCGGCCAAAAGTACTAGCGTCTACGGTCATGACGTCCAGCCAGCACAATTCCTGCACCGACCCGTCGCACCACGTGCATGACGCGGGCGGCTATGTGCAGGCGGTCGAAAAGGCCTGCGACGAGCGCGGCATCCGGCTGACGCCGCTGCGCGCCCAGGTGCTCGGCCTGATCGCCGAGGCCGGCCGCCCGGTGAAGGCCTACGACCTGCTTGATTCGATGAAGGCGCTCAACGGCTCGAGTGCGCCGCCGACCGTTTACCGCGCGCTCGACTTCCTGCTGGAGCAGGGCTTCATCCATCGCCTCGCATCGATGAACGCCTTCGTCGGCTGCCACCATCCGCACGAGCGCCACTCCGTGCCCTTCCTGATCTGCGATGGCTGCCATTCGGCGATCGAGCTCGAGGACGAGCGCATCACCCGCCTGCTCGACACGCAGGCCAAAGCGATGGGCTTCTCGCCCCGCGCCCAGACCCTTGAGGTACACGGCCTGTGCGCCAGCTGCTCCGCGGACTGACCCGCTCCCTGCTGGCGACCGCCCTGGCCGTCGCCGCGGCCGGCGTTGCCGCGCAGGACTATCCGATCGATCCGCCCGGCACCGACCCGGAGGCCGGCCCGGTGCCGCCCGCCGGCATCGCGCTGCCGGAACTGCTGGCGCCGCCGCCCGAGCTGGTGACGCCGCTGTCCCTGCTCGATCGCCTCGTCGTGCCCGGCACCCGCCTGCAGCTCGAGTGGCGTCCCGGCGGCGGCATCAGCAATGCCGAGATCCCGAGCCCGGTGATCGTCGCCCGGGGCGCGAAGGCCGGCCCGGTGCTGTGCCTGGTGGCCGGCGTCCACGGCGACGAGATCAATGGCGTCGAGATCGTCCGGCGCCTGTCGCACGGCGTCGATCCGACCCGCCTGTCGGGCACCGTGATCGGCGTGCCGATCGTCAACGTGTTCGGCTACTCGCGCGGCAGCCGCTACCTGCCGGACCGCCGCGACCTGAACCGGCATTTCCCGGGCAGCCGCAGCGGCTCGATCGCCTCGCGCATCGCCAATTCGTTTTTCCAGGACATCGTGAGGCATTGCGACGTGCTGGTTGATTTCCACACCGGCTCGTTCGACCGCAGCAACCTGCCGCAGGTGCGCGCCGACCTGACCAACCCGGACGTACTCGAGTTCACCCGGGGCTTTGGCGCGACTGTGGTGCTGCACAGCCCGGGCAGCCGCGGCATGCTGCGCGTGGCCGCGACCAAGGTCGGCATTCCCGCTGTGACCTTCGAGGCCGGCGCCCCGACCCGGCTCGAGCCGGCCGAGATCGCGCAGGCGGTGGCCGCGATCGACCGGCTGATGATCAAGCTCGGCATGCGCGAGGATGCCAATGCGAACCTGCAGCTGCCGACGGGCACGACGCTGATCACGCCCGAAGCCCCCGAGCCGGCGCCGATCTTCCTGGACTCGCGCTGGATCCGCGCCAATTCCGGCGGCCTGCTGATCAGCGACGTGTCGCTGGGCCAGCGCGTGCTGGCCGGCCAGCGGCTGGGCAAGGTGATCGATCCGGTCAGCAACGTCGAGCGCTACATCCTGGCGCCGGTGCCCGGCCGCGTGATCGGCATGTCGCAGAACCAGGCCGTGCTGCCCGGCTACGCGGCCTTCCACCTCGGCACCGAGACCAGCGAGCAGCAGGCGGTGCAGGAAGCCGCGGCCCCCGGCCCGGCGGCTGCGGAAGCCGTCGCCGAGGATCCGGAAGACCGGCCCGAGGCCATGGACGCGGATGACGGCGAGGACTACGAGTAGTCCCCGCCGCAGCGGTCGTCAGAAGTCGACGCGCAGCCCGACCGCGATGTTCCTTCCCGCCAGTGGTGCGACGTCCTTGAGATAGGACGTGTGCGCCCGCGCGTCCTCGTCGCCGAGGTTGCGGCCTTCGACGAAGGCTTCCCAGCCGGCGCGGCCGACGTCCCAGTGGTAGGCCAGGCCGGCATCGAACAGCGTGTAGCCGTCGGTGGCGGACTCGAGCTCGGCCACGTCGTCCTGGTCGGCGACGCGAATCGCGCCGACGCGGGCACGCCAGGCGCCGCGCGACCAGGCCAGGTCGGCACCGACGCGCGAGGGTGCGATGCGGGGCAGGCGACCGCCGGCATCGAGTTTGGCGTCCACCGCGTCGGCGAACACGCGCAGGGTCCACAGGCCGCTCGAATTCTCGACCAGGTCGACCATGCCCTCGGCTTCCCAGCCGGTGAACGTGGCATCGTCCTGGACCCAGGCGCGGACCGGCAGTTCGTCGAGCTCGGCGCCGGTGTCGTCCAGGTAGATGAAATCGTCGAAGCGGGTCCGGTAGACCGAGACCTTGCCCTCGAAACGGCCGGTGTGCAGGTGCAGGCCGATCTCGCCGCTGAGCGCGGTTTCCTTGTCCAGCGTCGCGTCACCCAGCTCGTAGCTCTGGGTGGCGATGTGCGGACCGTCCGAGAACAATTCCTCGGCGGTGGGCACGCGCTCGGCGCGGTCGAGGTTGGCGCTCAGGTGCATGGTGTCGCTGAATCGCCACAGCGCGCCGGCCGCCAGGCTGTTGGCATTCTTGTCGACCGTGGGCTGGTCGTTTGCCGGGTTGATGCTGATGCGGTCGTGGCGCGCGCCGAGCTCGAGCTTCACGTCGCCGAAGTCGCGCTCCTGCACCACGAACACGCCGAAGTCGCGGCTAACCGACGGCGGCACGAAGGCCTCGTCGCCGATCGCCGAGAAGTCGCGGTGGCCGTACTGCAGGCCGAAGGCGCCGCGCCAGCCGGCGATCTCCTGCTGGACGGCCTCCAGGCGCGCCTCGGTGCCGCGGTTCTCGAACACCGTGCCGACTTCCTCGCCCTCGAATTCGGTGTGCTCGTAGGTGCTGCGGGTGACGCGGTAGTTCAGCTCCTTCAGCGGGCCGAGCTCGCGGATGCCGCCACGCACGTCGATCCGGTCCTGGCGCATGTCGAGGCGGACGATCTCCTCTTCCTCCTCCTCGTCCTCGTCGTGGTCTTCGCCTTCCTCGTGGTGGGCGTGCGCGCCCGGCGGAATGCCGTAGTCGCTGCGATAGGTGCTGACCGCGGCACCCAGCCAGCTGCGCTCGCCGAACCAGCTGGCGCCGACCGCGCCGCCGAGGGTGGACAGGGAGCTGTTGGGCAGGCGGCCGCTGGCCAGTTCGTCCAGTGATTCGCCCTCTTCGAGCTCCTCGGCGACCAGTTCCGACGAATACGCGAAGCCCGGGATGCGGACGTCGCTGGCTTCACGCTTGAAGCCATCGGCGTGGAAGGTCCACGGACCGGCGTCGGCGTCGAGCCGGAACATCGCGGTGTTCTCGTCGGCGGCGCTGCCGTGGCGGACCTCGGCGCGGCCGGAGACGTCGCGGCCGACGCGACGGGTCGGCACGCGGCCGTCCACCACGTTGACCGCGCCGCCGATCGCGCCGCTGCCGTAAAGCAGCGTCGCCGGGCCCTTGAGCACTTCGATCTGCTCGGCCAGGAAGGGTTCGATGGTGACGGCGTGGTCGACGCTGACGGTGGAGACATCGAGCGAGCCGGTGCCGCCGCTGAGCACCTGGACGCGGGCGCCGTCCTGGCCCCGGATGATCGGGCGGCCGACGCCGGCGCCGAAGTAGGACGACTGCACGCCGGTCTGGCGCTCCAGGGTCTCGCCGAGGTTGCCGGCCTTGCGGGCGTCGAGCTCCTCGCCGACCAGCACGTCCACCGGGCGCGTCAGGTCATCGATGGCGTTGCGCAGCGGCGAGGCGGTGACCTCGACCGCGTCCAGCACCCGGGTGCTGTCGTGGTCGTGGCGGTCGGCGCGCTCGTCGGCCTGGGCGAACAGCGGCAGGGCCAGCAGGATGGCGGCGGTCAGCGGGGCGTGTCGGGGCATGGCATCGGTCCGGTTGCGTGGTGTCGGGCCGCAATGTTATATTATTCCAACACAAGCGCAACCCCCCGGAAGCCATGGTCGCGATCGTCAAACGCCGCAAGTTCCACCTGCCGCCCTGGGCCGACCGCCTGGGCGCGATCGGTGCGTTCATCTGCGCGCTGCACTGCGCCCTGATCCCGCTGGCGCTGGCGCTGATCCCGACCCTCGGCCTCGGCCTCGTCGCCTGGCACGGCGCCGAGATCGGCTTCAGCGTGCTGGCCACGGTGCTGGCGATCACCAGCCTGGTGCTGGGCTACCGGAACCATCGCGCCTACCACGCCTGGCTGCTGGTCGCGCCGGGCCTGGCGCTGATCTGGGGCGCGCTGCTGTACCCGCCGCTGCATGATTCGGTGCTGCCGCACGCGGCGGCGATGACCGTCGGTGGCGTCCTGATCGCCCTGGCGCACCTGGTCAATCTCCGGCTGTCCTACGGCCACACCCACTGAACCCGGCGCTTGTCCTTGGTGGGAATGCCACGGAGTGATAGGCTAGGCAGCTCACCGGACACCACTTTCAAGGAATCACCATGGGTAGGGGCGACAAAAAGACCGCCAAGGGCAAGCGTTTCACCGGCAGCCACGGCAACGTGCGGGCGCAGACCAGCAAGAAGCCGACCGCCGGCAAGACCGCGGCCACGGTGAAAGCCCCGGTCAAGGCGCCGGCTGCCACCAAGGCTCCGGCCAAGAAGGCCCCGGCCAAGAAGGCTGCCGCCGCGAAGTAATTCGCCGCGCACCGGATTCGCCGCACGAAGCCCCGCACTGCGGGGCTTCGTCGTTTCCGGCCTCAGCTGCCGACGCGGCGGCCGGCGACGTGGACCGCGTGCACCAGGTCGCCGCCGAGCCAGTAGCAGAGTTCGGCGGGGTGGGCGATGTCCCACTGCACGAAGTCGGCGCGCTGGCCGGGCAGCAGGCGGCCGCGGTCGTGCAGGCCGAGCGCCGCCGCGGCATTCACGGTGGCGCCGCGCAGGGCTTCCTCGGGCGTGAGCCGGAAGTGCGTGCAGGCCAGGCTCATCGCCAGGCGCAGCGACTGCAGCGGCGAAGTGCCGGGATTGAGGTCGGTTGCGACCGCCATCGGCACCGCGTGCGCGCGCAATGCGGCGATCGGCGGCAGCCTGGTTTCGCGCAGCACGTGGAAGGCGCCGGGCAGCAGCACCGCGACGGTGCCGGCGGCCGCCATCGCGCGGATGGCGTCGTCGCTGCTGTATTCGATGTGGTCGGCGGACAGGCCGCCGAATTCGGCCGCCAGCGCGGCGCCGCCGAGGTCGCTGAGCTGGTCGGCGTGCAGCTTCACCGGCAAACCAAGCGCGCGCGCCGCCTCGAATACGCGCCGCGTCTGCGCGGGCGTGAAGCCGATGCCCTCGCAGAACGCGTCGACCGCGTCGACCAGCCCTTCGGCGTGCAGGCTGGGCAGCCACTCGCAGACCGCGGCGATGTAGTCGTCGGCGCGGCCGTCGAATTCCGGCGGCAGCGCGTGGGCGGCAAGGTAAGTCGTGCGCACCGTCAGGCCCAGCGTCTCGCCGACCGCGCGCGCGACCTGCAGCATCTTGCGCTCGCTGTCGAAGTCGAGCCCGTAGCCGGACTTGATCTCGATCGTGGTGACGCCGTCGGCGCGCAGCGCGCGGGCGCGGGGCAGGGCGGCGGCCAGCAGTTGTTCGGTCGATGCGGCGCGGGTGGCGCGCACGGTCGAGACGATGCCGCCGCCCTCGCGCGCGATCTGTTCGTAGCTGGCGCCCTGCAGGCGGCGCTCGAACTCGGGCGCGCGGTCGCCGGCGAAGACCAGGTGGGTGTGGCAGTCGACCAGGCCCGGCGTGATCCAGCGGTTCTCGGCGGATTCGACCCGGTCGGCCAGCTCCCCGGGCGCACCCGGCAGGTCGGCGCGCGGCCCGGCGTAGGTGACCAGGCCGTTCTTCCACGCCAGCGCGGCGTCCTCGATCACGCCCCAGGCGCCGAGGTCATCGCGCAGCGTGACCAGCCGCGCATCGAGCAGCAGCTTGTCCCAGGGCGGGGCGAGTCGGCCGATCATCGGATGGCTCCGTCGTTGCGCAGCATTTCGGGCAGGAATCCAAACTCGAGGGCGATCTCGTCGCTGTGCTGCCCGAGTTTCGGCGGTGGCCGCTCCAGCCGCGGCGGCGATGCCGACAGCCGCAGCGGGCTCCCGACCATCGGGATGCCGTCGATCACCGCGCGCATGCCGCCCGCGGTCGCGACCGGATGGTCCAGCGCCTGGCGCACGGTGTTGATCGGCGCGGCCGGCACGCCCGCCCGGCTGAAGAGGTCGAGCCAGTGCGCGGCGTCTTCGGTGGCGAACAGGTCGGCGAGCTCGCCGCACAGCACCTGGCGATGCTGCACGCGCGCCGCGTTGTTGCCGAAGCGCGGATCCCGCAGCCAGTCGGAACGGCCGAGCGCTTGGCAGGCCTGGATCCAGAGCTTCTCGCTCGCCACCGCCAGCACGAACTCACGGTCGCGGGCGCTGAAGGCCTGGTAGGGCACGATGCTGGCGTGGGCATTGCCCTGGCGCGGCGCGTCGGACCCGGTGAACAGGGCGTTGCTGCCGACGTTGGCGAGCATCGCCAGCTGGCTGTCGAACAGCGACACCTCGATGCGCTGGCCGCTACCCGTGCGGTGGCGCTGAAGCAACGCCGCGAGGATCGCCGTCGCGGCGTTCTGGCCGGTGGCGAGGTCGGCGACCGCGACGCCGGCCTTGTAGGCGCCGCCGTCGGCCGGGCCAGTGATCGCCATCATGCCGGCCTCGGCCTGCACCACATAGTCGTAGCCGGGCAGGTTCGCGCCGGGCCCGCTGCGGCCGTAGCCTGATATCGAGCAGTACACCAGCCGCGGGTTGATCGCCGCCATCGCCTGGTAGCCGACGCCGAGCGACTCGGCGCCGCCGGTGCGGTAGTTCTCGACCAGCACGTCCGCCTCGCGCACCAGCGCTTCCAGCAGCGGTCGAGCCGCGGGCGCGCGCAGGTCGATCGCCAGCGAGCGCTTGTTGCGGTTGCAGCAGGCGAAGTAGGCCGACATGCCGTCCAGGAAAGGCGGGCCGAGGCCGCGCGTGTCGTCGCCGTCGAAGGACTCCAGCTTGACCACGTCGGCGCCCAGGTCGGCCAGCATCATCCCGCACCAGGGACCGGCCAGCACCCGCGACAGCTCCAGTACCCGGATTCCGGTCAGCGCATTCATGGCCGGGATTGTATGCGTCCCGCGCGGCTGCATGCGAAACTCGCGGCCATGCCCGCCGCCCACGCCCCGACCTTCCCGACCACCGCCGGGCCCGACGGCCACTGGCGCCTGCCTGGCCTGCCCAACCTGCATTCACACGCGTTCCAGCGCGCGATGGCCGGGCTGGCCGAACGCCAGAGCGATCCGCAGGACAGCTTCTGGACCTGGCGCGAACTGATGTACCGCTTCGCCGGGCGCGTCGACCCGGACTCGCAGTACGCGATCGCGACCCAGCTCTACGCCGAGATGCTCGAGTCCGGCTACACCAGCGTCTGCGAATTCCACTACCTGCACCACGCCCCCGACGGCCGGCCCTACGCCGACCCGGCGGCGATGTCGCAGTCGCTGATCGCCGCCGCGCGCGACACCGGCATCCGGCTGACCCTGCTGCCGGTGCTGTACATGAGCGGCGGCTTCGACGGCCGCCCGCTGGGCGAACGGCAGCGCCGCTTCGGCCACACGCTCGATGCCTACCTGGCGCTGCTGCAGTCGCTGCGCGCGCGCGAGTCCGCGACACTGAAAGTCGGCGTCGCCTTCCACAGCCTGCGCGCGGTGCCGGTACCGGCGCTGACTGCCGTGCTCGAGGCCATTGGCGACGCGCCGATGCCGATCCACATCCATATCGCCGAGCAGGTCGGCGAGGTGCAGGACTGCCTGGCCCTGCGCGGCGCCCGCCCGGTGGAATGGCTGCTGGCGAACGTGCCGGTGGACGCGCGCTGGACCCTGGTGCACGCGACCCACCTGGAGCCGGCCGAAGTGCAGGGCATCGCCCGCAGCGGCGCCACGGTGGCGATCTGCCCGACCACCGAGGCCAATCTTGGCGACGGCCTGTTCCCGCTGCGCGCCTTCCTCGACGCCGGCGGGCACTGGGGCATCGGCTCGGATTCGCATGTGTCGGTGTCGCCGGTGGAGGAGCTGCGCTGGCTGGAGTATGGCCAGCGCCTGGTCACGCGCCGGCGCAACATCGCGGTCGGCGCCGACCAGCCGAGCACCGGCGCGCTGCTGTATGCGCAGGCCCTGGCGGGTGGACGTCGCGCCTGCGGGCAGGGGCCCGAGGCGGCGGAGGACATGATCGTGCTCGACGGGCAGGCGCCGGTCCTGGCCGGCGCGCGCGGGCAAGACCTGCTGGATCGCCTGGTGTTTGCCGGCAACCGCCCGCTGGTGCGGGAAACCCACGTGGCCGGGCAGCGCCTGGTCGTGGACGGTCGCCATCGCGACGGCGACGCGATCGCCGCCCGCTACCGCGCCGCGCTGGCCGCGTTGCTGGCCTAGCCCCCCCCACGAAGCTGAATGCCGGCGGTCAGGTGGCAGCCAGCTTTCCGGCGCGGACAGGCATAGACTGGGCCCGTCGACCCGGTCGGAGACCGCCATGAAGCGCACCGCCCTGAGCCTGCTGCTCGCCCTGTCCGCCTTTGCCGTCCAGGCCCAGGCGCCCGACGCGCCGGTCGCCGCCGTCGAGGCCAATCCGCCCGTCGACGCCACCGAGCCGGTGGCCGAAGCCGCGGAAGAGACCGTCGTCATCGCCGAAGCGGCCAAGGAATCCCCGTCCCGCCACTGCATGCGCGAGCCCCACACCCGGTTCAAGCGCCGCGACCGCGACGGCTGCACGAATGCCGTCGGCGAGTCGTATTCCGGCGACGAGCTGCGCAGCACCGGTGGCCGCGATACCGCCGAGGCCTTGCGCCTGCTGAGCCCGCGCATCGGCGGCTGATCCGCCCGGCGCCCCGCGCCGTCTCGTCCCGGGAAACCTATAATCGGCGCCTGCCTTCCCGGAGTCGCCGATGTCCACGTCTTCCCGCCACGATGCCTCCCGCCGCATTCGCGCGCCGCGCGGCAACCAGCTCAACTGCCGCAGCTGGCTCACCGAAGCCGCCTACCGGATGCTGCAGAACAATCTCGATCCCGACGTCGCCGAAGACCCGGCGGGCCTCGTGGTCTACGGCGGCATCGGCCGCGCCGCGCGCGATTGGGCCTGCTACGACCGCATCCTCGACACCCTGCGCACGCTCGGCGACGACGAGACCCTGCTGGTGCAGAGCGGCAAGCCGGTCGGCGTCTTCCCCAGCCATCCCGACGCGCCGCGGGTGCTGATCGCCAATTCCAACCTGGTCCCGCACTGGGCCACCTGGGAACACTTCAACGAACTCGATGCCAAGGGCCTGATGATGTACGGCCAGATGACGGCCGGCAGCTGGATCTACATCGGCTCGCAGGGTATCGTCCAGGGCACCTACGAGACCTTCGTCGAGATGGGCCGCCAGCACTACGGCGGCAACCTGTCCGGCCGCTGGATCCTGACCGCGGGCCTGGGCGGGATGGGCGGCGCGCAGCCGCTGGCGGCGTCGCTGGCCGGCGCCTGTTCGCTCAACATCGAATGCCAGCAGAGCCGCATCGACATGCGCCTGCGCACGCGCTACGTCGACGAGCAGGCCACCGACCTCGACGACGCGCTGGCGCGCATCGAAAAGTACTGCGCCGCCGGTGAAGCCAAGTCGATCGCCCTGCTGGGCAATGCCGCCGAGATCCTGCCCGAACTGGTGCGCCGCGGCGTGCGCCCGGACGCGGTGACCGACCAGACCAGCGCCCACGACCCGCTGCACGGCTACCTGCCGGCGGGCTGGACGCTGGAGGAATGGTTCAGCGAGCAGAAGAACAACCCGCAGCGCGTGGTCGACGCCGCCAAGCACTCGATGCGCACCCACGTCGAAGCGATGCTGAACTTCGAGGACCAGGGCATCCCGACCTTCGACTACGGCAACAACATCCGCCAGATGGCCAAGGACGCCGGCTGCGCCGACGCCTTCGATTTCCCGGGCTTCGTGCCGGCCTACGTGCGGCCGCTGTTCTGCCGCGGCATCGGCCCGTTCCGCTGGGTCGCGCTCAGCGGCGACCCCGAGGACATCTACAGGACCGATGCGAAGGTCAAGGAACTCATCCCGGACAACCCGCACCTGCACCGCTGGCTCGACATGGCGCGCGAGCGCATCGACTTCCAGGGCCTGCCGGCGCGCATCTGCTGGGTTGGCCTGGGCGATCGCCACCGCCTCGCGCTCGCGTTCAACGAGATGGTGCGCAAGGGCGAAGTCAGCGCGCCGATCGTGATCGGCCGCGACCACCTCGACTCGGGCTCCGTCGCCAGCCCCAACCGCGAGACCGAGGCCATGCTGGACGGCTCGGACGCGGTGTCCGACTGGCCGCTGCTCAATGCGATGCTCAACGTCGCCGGCGGCGCCACCTGGGTCTCGCTGCACCACGGCGGCGGCGTAGGCATGGGCTACAGCCAGCACAGCGGCGTGGTGATCGTCGCCGACGGCAGCGAGGCGGCCGACAGGCGTCTGGCGCGCGTGCTCTGGAACGACCCGGGCACCGGCGTGATGCGCCACGCCGATGCCGGCTACGACATCGCCAAGGCCTGCGCGCGCGAGCAGGGCCTGAAGCTTCCCATGCTGTGAGAACCGGAGAAACCCGATGATCGGCTACGTCACCCTCGGCACCAATGATCTTCCCCGCGCGGTCGCCTTCTACGACGCCCTGATCGGCGGAATGGGCGGCAAGCGCTTCATGGAAACCGACGCCTTCGTGGCCTGGGTCACCGATCCCAAGGCGGCGGGCCTGAGCGTGACCAAGCCGTTCAACGGCCAGCCGGCGACGGTCGGCAACGGCGTGATGGTTGCGCTGGATGCGCCCAATCCCGCCGAAGTCGATCGCCTGCACGCGCTGGCGCTGTCGCTGGGCGCCACCGACGAGGGCGCGCCGGGGTTGCGCGAGGGCGGCTTCTACTGCGCCTACTTCCGCGACACCGACGGCAACAAGCTCAACTTCTTCTGCTTCACCGGCGGCTGACCCCGCCGCACCCGTCGCCCCGGCTCAGCCGGGGATGACGTGGATCTCGATGTCGTCCAGGCGCACGACCTGGCCGGCGCGGATCTTCGCGGTCTTGCGCAGTTCCTGCACCTCGTCCACCGACACTTCGCCGGTGGCGACGATCTGCTTGCCCATGCCGCCGCTGTCGCAGACGCCCGCCAGCTTGAGCAGCTGGTTGAGTTCGACGAACTCGCGGTCCAGGACGAAGTCGATGCGCGGCATGGCGGGGCCAGGAGGCTTTGGGGCCGCCAGTGTGCGCCCGACGCCCCGGCAATTAAATGCCGGGCAAAAAAATGGCAGGGCCGCCTGTCCCGAAAACAGTCGATTGCCCTGCCCAAGGTCGTCAACGCCAGGGGGCTGTTGAACGTAAAACCACCGGCACGCCATCGACGAGGAGAGGTCGTGCCGGCCGCGTGGGAGGCAATGGACCACCGAGCGGGGGCGGTCGGCAAGGGGTGGGGGGCGCAAC
>LNFM01007500.1_pt1 | contig 17053 bp, 15 predicted proteins | sample 596031 | NCBI WGS metagenome assembly LNFM01 (sample SAMN04254537, study PRJNA301005) | activated carbon metagenome | isolation source: dual media filters at the Ann Arbor, Michigan drinking water treatment plant | place: USA: Ann Arbor
CGCCAGCGAGGAGCACGAAGCCCACCGTGTGCAGGGTGATCAGGCCGACGGCATCGGCCGTAGGGCGGTGGGATTGCGTGCGACGAGCCATGCAGTTGCTCCTGGAACGACGGATTGGAAGGGGCGTGCGGTGAACGTGTCCGGGGACGGCTTCAGCGTGCCGGTGCCAGCACGAATTCGTGGCCATCGTAGTCTTGTGCGAAAATGCAGTCGCCTGCGGCAAGTGCCGCCGTTCGTGTTGCGATCGCGTCGGCATGCGCGTCGACCAGCCGAGGCGCCAGTGCGAGCCGCACCACCGCCGGGTCCGAAACCCCGACGCGTACATGCCCGCCCGCCGGGAACCGCCGCGCGAGCCAGTCCTCGACCGCGCGTTCCACGCCCCAGCCGCTGTCGGCGATCGCAGAGGCGATGCACACTTCGGGCTCGCGCTGCGTCCAGTCCTCGACGTTGCCGATCAACGCAGCCCCCCGTTCGCGGCAGGCCTCGATCGCCCCAGGACGGCCACCGTCGAGCATCGTGAACAGTACGTCAGCCCCCGCATCGAACATCGCGGCCGCCCAGCGCCGTGCCAGCGGGGAGTCGTGCTGATGGCCGCAGAACGCGGTCAGCACCGGCATGCCCGGTGCCTCCGCCTGCACCCCGGCCACGAATGCTGCGCGTCCGAGCAGCCCGGGACGCACGCGTTCCCCGGACAGGTGGGCCACCGTTCCGGTGCGCGTGGTGCGCGCCGCGAGCACGCCGGCGAGGAACGCCGATTCCTCCTGGCGCACTTCATAGCTGGCGACATTGGGCCCGGTCACCGCGCCCTGCGTGACGGCGAACCGGACCGACGGGTGCGACGGTGCCAGCCGTGCAACCGGTTCATCGCCCTGCCCGCCGTGGACGATGACCAGCCCCGCACCCTGCGCCCCCAGCACGCCGGCGATCGCATCGATCCGGCTCGGCGCATCGAACGCCTGCCGCCATTGCACCTCGATCGCGATGCCGCGTGCCGCAAGCGGTGCCTGCAGCCGCTCGACGGCCGCCGCAGCCGATGCGTTGAAACTGCCGCGCCCCGGCCACCCGAACAGGAAGACCGGCACACGATCGGCACCCGCGGTGGCGGGACTCATTCGGTACGGATGCCGGCGGCCTTGAGCACCGGCTGCCAGGCACCGACCTCCGCCGCGACGAAGGCCGCGAAAGCGGCCGAGCTCATCGGCCGGCGCACGATGCCGAGTTCATCCATCCGGGTCGAGATCGACGGCAGCGCCAGCACTTCGCCGACCGTACGGTGCAGCAGATCCACCACCGGGGCCGGGATGCCTGCCGGTCCCGACAGCCCGAGCCAGTTCTCCGCCACCAGTGCCGCATGCCCGAGTTCGCCGACCGCCGGGATGTCCGGTGCCGCGCCGACGCGCTTCGCTGAGGTCACCGCCAGGATGCGCAGCGCCCCGCGCTGGGCATGCGGCAGGCTTTGCGGCAACGTGTCGAAGGCCAGCGGGATCTGGTTCGCGAGCAGGTCCACCAGCATCGGGGCCGCACCCTTGTAGGGCACATGCGTCATGGTCACCTTGAACTGGCGCTGGAACAGCTCACCGACGATGTGCCCGACCGAACCGGCACCGCTGGAACCATAGTTGAGCGGCCTGCCGCCGCGCGCCGCCGCGACCAGTTCGGCCACCGTCTTCACCTGAAGCGCGTTGGATACCGCGATGACGTTGGGGACGGCGCCGATCGAGGCGACGTGCGCGAAACCCCTCACAGGGTCGTAGCGCACCGACGGGTAGATGAACGGCGACACCGAGAACGGCGCCGTGTTCGACAGCACCAGCGTATGGCCGTCGGGCTGCGCCTGGGCGACGATGGTCGCGCCGAGGGTGCCGCCGGCGCCGGGCCGGTTGTCCACCACCACCGTCTGTCCGACGCGTTCGGCCATCTGGCTCGAAAGCAGCCGTGCGACAATGTCGCTCGAGCCGCCGGGCGGGAAGGTGACCACGATGCGCACCGGGCGGGCGGGCCACGGGGCCGCCGCCTCTGCCGCGCGTGGCGCGTGCGCACCGACGGCCAGCAGGGTTGCGCAGCACCACGGCAGCCACGCCACCACCACGCGGCCAGGGAAGAACGATCGATGTACCGACTGTTGCATGACGCCACCTTCCGTCTGTTGCTGATCTGTGTCGCGTTCGCCGCCTGCGCATCGGCCGGCAGTGCACTGGCCCAGGGCCAGGGCCAGCCGAAGCTTCCCACCGTGCCGCTCGCCATCGGCAAGCATGTACTGGCCGCCGAGGTTGCCGCCAGTCCCGAAACCCGCGAGCGCGGGCTGATGTTCCGCTACGACCTCAAGGACAACGAGGCGATGCTGTTCGTCTTCCCGTCGGCCCAGCGGCAATCCTTCTGGATGAAGAATACCCCCCTGCCGCTGTCGATCGCGTTCATCGATGCCAAGGGCGTGATCCTGAACATCCGCGACATGATGCCGTTCACCACCGACGGCCATCCATCCGATGGCGAAGCCCTGTATGCGCTCGAGGTCAATCGCGGATGGTTCGCGCAGCGAGGCATCAAGGCCGGTGATCGGGTACAGGGGCTCGACAAGGCAGGCAAGGGGCGCTGAGCCCCCTGCCCGGGCGGTCAGTTCACCTTGATGCCGGCTGCACGCAGCACCGGCGCATATTCGCCGACCTCGGTCCGCACGAACTTCTGGAAGTCGGCCGAACTCATCGCGCGCCGCTCGATCGACAGTTCGTCGAAGCGCTTGCCCACGTCGGGCAGTGCCAGCGCCTCGGTCACGTACCTGTGCATCGTCGCCGCGATCGAAGCCGGCAGTCCCGCGGGCGCGGACAGCGCGATCCAGTTCTCCGCCGCAAGCCTCGGATAGCCGAGTTCGAGCACCGACGGCACCTCCGGCGCGGCGCCGACGCGCTTCGGCGAGGTCACTGCCAGCCCGCGCAGCGCACCGGTCTTCAGGTGCGGCACGATCTGCGGCAGCGTGTCGAACGACATCTGCACCTGTCCGCCGAGCAGGTCGGTGATCATCGGCGCCGATCCCTTGTACGGGATGTGGTTCAGCTTCACCTTGAACTCGCGCTGGAAGAACTCGCCCACCAGGTGGCCGACCGAACCCATGCCGCTCGAACCGAAGGTCACGGGATCCTTCGCGGCCCGGGTATAGGCGACCAGGTCGGCGAAGGTCTTCACCGGGATCGACGACGGCACCACCGCGATCGTGGTGGCTGCACCGATGAAGGTGAGGTGGCTGAAGCTCTTCAGGGGATCGTAGGTGACCTTCGCGTAGATGAACGGCGACACCGAGATCGGCGCCGTGTTCGAGAGCAGGAAGGTATAGCCGTCCGGTGCCGACTCGGCCGCGATCTGGGCCCCTATCATGCCGCCCGCACCGGGGCGGTTGTCGACCACCACCTGCTGGCCGAGGCGCTCGGACAGCGGGCCCGCGAGGATGCGCGCGACGATGTCGCTGGACCCGCCCGGAGGGAAGGTGACGACGATGCGCACTGCACGCGACGGCCACTTGTCCTGCGCCAGCGCCGGCGCAGCCGCACCCAGTGCAGGCGCGGCAACCAGCGCAGTTCCAGCCCGCAGGAATTTCCTTCTGCCCGAATCGTTCATTCCAGTCCTCCGCCCGTGTGGTCGGGGCGGAGTCAAGCAATGGGCGTACCACAGACCTTACGGACGGCGACAGGCGACAGACTGCCCGGCGGCACGCCGGACGCCCGCCGCCGGGGCCGGACTCAGCTTGCCGTGAAGCGCAGCCGGCGCTGGTCGATGCCGAAACGGTCGCACAGCCAGTCGAGCATCAGTTCCTGCCCGATCGTCGGGTTGTCGTGCTGGCAGTGCTCGGCGCCGGTCTCGTCGGCGGTGACCAGGCGCAGCGTAGCATCGATGCCCTTCGACTTCGCATAGTCGTACACCGTGCGCGCGTTCTCGACGCCCAGCACGTCATGCCCGCCATGGATCACGAGGTACGGGCAGCGCATCGAATCGAGCACGCCCTCGAGCACGAATTCGCGCACGTACTCGGTCGCCTCGGCCATCGATTTCGTGCCGGTGATCCACTTCATGTGGCCCGCCAGGCCATGGTCCTCGCCACGCTCGCCGAAGCGCTGGTGCACGCTCCAGATGGCGTTGTGCGAGATGGCCGCGGCGAGGCGCGGCTCTTTCGCGCCTGCCCGCGCCGCATAGTAGCCGCCGAGGCTGGAACCGCTGACCGCGATGCGCGCCGGGTCGATGTCGCCGCGGGCGACCAGCCAGTCGATGCACTTGCCGACGGGCACCTCGTAGTCGTACCGGGTGCGCAGGCCATGGCGACGCAGCGCGCCGCCCTGCCCCGGCCCGTCGACCAGCAGCACCGACATGCCCCGCTGCAGCGCGCCGTGGCCGGTCATGAACCAGAGCTCGTCCTTGAACGAATCGATGCCGCCGAAGGAAATCAGCACCGGCTGCTTTTCCGCGCCATGCGGCGAGCGGATGAAATAGGCCGGCAGCGGCTTGCCCGGCTCGTACGGGATGTCGACCACTTCGCCCGGCGGGTCGAGGTGGCGCAGGAACTGGTGCGAGCAGCGCTCGCCCTCGGTGAAGGTCTGCAGCCGGCGCGGGTCATCGCCCTCTAGCCAGAATTCCGCCTGGCGATAGTAGTTGGCTGCGCGCAGCCAGCAGTTCATCGCGGTACGGACATGGCCCTTCGCCGCGGCCTCGTCGCCGCGCGCATGGTTGCGCTTCGCGGTGACGGTCCATTCCGCGAACCAGCTCTCGGGATCGAGCGGCGTGATGCGGCTGGCAGTCTGGAAGCATTCGCTGACCGCGCCACCCCCTTCCTGGGTCTCGCCGAGCCCGCGCCGGAACTGGTACGAGAACCAAAAATCCTCCGGCCACTGATGCCAGCCGAACGGTTCATAGTGCGGACCTGCCTTCATGCCTGCTGCGCTCATCGGTTGCCTTTCACGGGACGGCGGAACGAAGGCGCAAGCGTAGCATCGCCGACCGCGTGGCGTGCCGGGTGCGCGCGCCCCGCGTCGCGCGGATCAGGCGGCGGCGAGGCTTCCCGCCTCCACCGCGACCAGCGCCTTTGCCTGGTTCATGTCCGTGGTGTAGCCGGTGGCGTAGAGGCAGCAGGCGAGCTGGTTGATCAGCGGCATCGGCAGGGGCACCTTCCCCGCGAGGGCACCGCGGATCCACTGCGCCGTGACCGACGGATCGGCCGAGCGCGGCACGCTGCCGAGCGCGCGGGTGGACTCGGCCTCGGCTTCGAACAGCACGCTGCACATGCCGCCGTCGTAGAGCTCGATGCGCGGACGCCGATGCGGGTTGGCGAACGGCTCGCCGCCCATGCCTTCGAGCAGCATCGCCACCTCGCCCGATGCGACGAAGTACTGCTGCAGCTTCGTGAAGTATCCGGGATGGCTGGCGCCGATCACGCGCAGGCAGCCGTCCGGGAACGGCGACAGCAGCTTGGCCATCAGGTGGGCGACGCTGCGCACGCCCAGCCTCGCCTGCAACGACATCAATGCGGCGAGCCCGGGCGACAGCGCGCCACCCGGCATGAACGCGATGCCGCGCGTCGCGAGTTCCTCCTGTGCCTGTTCGGTGCCGATGCTCGGCATGATCCCCAGTTCGCGCAGCACGTAGGCGGCGGACACGCTTCCCTCGCGGTTCAGCGTGCCGTGGATCAGCACCGGCACATGGAACCGCTGCAGCAGCAGCGCGAGCAGCGGCAGCAGGTTCGGCTCATCGTTGGAACCTCCGTAGCTGGGAAGCACCACCGGCAGCACCGACTCGTGCGCCCGGTCCAGCCGTGCCACGCGATGCGCGAGTGCACGCCCGAAGCCCAGCAGTTCGGTGGCGGACTCACCCTTCTGATGCAGCATGGACAACAGCGCACCGAGCTCGAGCTCCGGTACGCCGCCGTCGAGCATGGCGGCGAACAGGGTCTCCGCCTCCCATTCCGCCATGTCCCGCGGAAGGTCTGCCTCGCCCGCCATCTGCTTCAGGATCTCGCTGTAGTTCATGTCGACCACTTCATCAGGTGATGCGGACCGCCGACGGCCCGGGACGGAAAACGTCCGTTGCGTCGCAACGAATGTTCCCCGGGGACCGTGTAGTGCGGCGTCGAGGCTGCGTTCTTCCTCCCGCCTGCGCCTTGCGCTACCGTGCTTGCAAACGCCATGCCAACGCGCAGCGCGCGCGGGCAAGTCAGTGGTGCGCCCTGCAGCGTCGCCGGATGCGGCCGCAGGCGGCGCGGCGGCACGCGCGCCGGTCAAGGATGGTGCGCGGAATGCAGGGGCGCCCGTTCGAAGTGCGCAATTCGCGTCGCCCGCCCCAGCCTGGCGCAGGGGTGGTGCAGCCGGCTCAGAACCGCTCTGGACTGTAGGGGGCGGGATCGATGTTGGGCGGACGCCCGGCCACCAGGTCGGCCAGCAGCCGGCCGGTCGGCGCGCCACCGCACAGGCCGGTATGGCCGTGCCCGAACGCGAAGTAGACATTGCCGAAATGCCTGGACTGACCGATCACCGGCAGGGAATCGGGCGTGCACGGACGATGGCCCATCCAGGTGCCCATGCCGTCGAGGCGCGCGCCGGGATACATGCGTTTCGTATGCCGCACCAGCGCATCGATGCGCGCCTGCGTCGGCGGCGCCGCCAGGCCGGCGATCTCGACGGTGCCGGCGTTGCGCAGGCCATCGGCCATCGGCGTCACGAAGAACTTGTATTCACCGGACATGACAGGCGTGCGCGGCGAGATGCCGGGCTCTGGAAAGTGCACGTGGTATCCGCGCTGCGATTCCAGCGGCACCTCGGTGCCGAGCATCGCCGCGAGCTTCGCAGAGAACACGCCGGCGGCCAGCACCACGCGATCGACCGCCAGCGGGCCGCCCGAGGTCGACAGCGCGCGGACCGTGCCGGCGGAACGCTCGAAGCCGGTCACGTCGCGCTGCAGGTAATGCCCACCCGCGGCGATGAAGTGGTTGAACAGCCGCTGGGTGAGCCAGAGCGGATTGGCGACGTATCCCTGCTCGGGCAGCAGGACCCCACGCACGTAGATCGGCGCCAGGTCGGGATCGTGTTCGCGGATCTGCGCGGCATCGATGTCGACCACCTTGACGCCGCGCGCGCGGCGCAGTTCCCACGCCAGCGCATCGGCGCGGAAGGCCGCTTCGGTCTCGTACACCGCGATGTAGCCGGACTGGTTGATCAGGTCGGTGCAGCCGGCGGCCTGTGTCAGCGTGCGATATGCGTCGAAGGTCTGGCCCAGCAGCGGCCGCAGCCCGTCGGCGATCTGCTCGACCCGGTCGCGCCGGCTCGATCGGATGAACCGCCACAGCCAGGGCGCCGCCTGCGGCAGGTAGCCCCACTTCACCGACAGCGGTGCCGCAGGGTCGGTCAACCATTGCGGTACCTTCTTGAGGATGCCGGGCATGCCCACCGGCACCACCGAGCCGGGGCTCAGGATGCCGGCGTTTCCCATCGAGGTGAATTCACCCGGCGGGCCGCGATCGACCAGCGTGACGTCGTGGCCGTCCCGCTGCAGGTAGCTGGCCACGGCCACGCCGACGATGCCGGCGCCGACCACGGTGATGCCCGTGGCGCTCAAGGACGCCCTCCGCTGGCCATGGCCGGGCACCCGCCTGCATCGCCCCGCACGTCCGCGCCGCAACTCCAGCAGCAGTCGAAGTTGGAGGGGTTGTCCTCGCCACAGCCGGCACAGCGCACGCTGCCGCGCGCGGCCGGACGGCTGGCATGCGCCGCCACGATGGAGCCGGCGCGATCGAGGTCGCGATCGTCGACGACCCAGACTTCCGGCCAGGTTTCGCCGAACGGCAGGTCGCCCATCGCGCCGACCGCGTTGGCATTGAACAGGTGGGTGCGGATGCGTGCGTCGGCAAGCGCATCGGCGAGCAGCCGCGCATCGACCAGGTCGCTGGCCGAATAGATGCGTCTCACGCAGGCTCCTGGACCATCACGCGGCGGGCCTCACGCCGCCGCCGTGGCCGCCACGGCCTCGGGGCGCTGCAGCCCGAAGGCCTCGGCGATCAGTTCGTAGGAGCGGCGCCGGGTCGCGTAGTCGCCGGTGATGGTGAGGATCATCAGTTCGTCGGCGGCGAATTCGTCTGCAAGCGCGAGCATCTCGCCATGCAGGCGCTGGGGCGATCCGATCAGCGTGCGCGCGCGGTTGCGCGCCACCACTGCCCGTTCGGGTGCGCTGTACACATGGCCGTCGACCTCTGCCTGAGAAGGCACGGGCAGGTTGATGCCCTGCTCCATGCGCAGCCGGCGCAGGTCGATCGCACCGGCCAGCCGGTCGGCTTCCGCATCGGTCGGGGCGCACACCGCGAACACAGTGAGCATCGCGTGCGGACGCGGCTCGCGCGCCGACGGGCGGTAGCGGTCGCGATAGGCATTCATCACCGACTGCCCGCCGTGCGCGCTGATGAAATGCGCGAACGAGAAACGCAGGCCCAGGTGCGCCGCGAGCGCGCCGCTGTAGTCGGAAGAGCCGAGCAGCCAGACCTCCGGCGAACCGTCGCCGGCCGGCTGCGCGGTGACCCGCGAGAAGGGATGGTCGGCCGGCAGGGTGCGGTCGAGGAAACCCACCAGGTCGACCACCTGTTGCGGGAATTCTTCGGCCGTCGGATAGCGCCCGCCGCCGACTGCGATCGCGGTGCGCTGGTCGCTGCCCGGCGCACGCCCGATGCCGAGGTCGATGCGGCCCGGGAACAGCGCTTCGAGCATGCGGAACTGCTCCGCCACCTTCAGGGCACTGTAGTAGGGGAGCAGCACGCCGCCCGTGCCGACGCGGATGGTCGAGGTCGCCGCGGCCACCCGCCCGACCAGTATCTCGGGGCAGGGATCGGCCAGCGCCTGGGTCGAATGGTGTTCGGCCAGCCAGTAACGTGAATAGCCGAGCGATTCGACCACGCGGGCGAGGGACACCGTCTCGGCGATCGCCTGCGCAGGCGTGTGGCCGCTGATGATCGGTGATTGGTCGAGCACGGAAAGTTTCATCCGGCCATTGTAATGCCGCGGCAGCGACGGAGGTGTCGGCGCCGTCCCGGACAGCCCGCGCCGCCGGTGCTGCCGGCCGCTGCCCGATGCGGTTGCGGGTGCGGTTGCGTGCGGTTGCCTCAGGCCTTGGAGAGCGCCTGCAGCAACCGCTTGCGATCGTCGGGATCCTCGACATGCTGGGCCACCGCATCGCGGAACGTTGCCGGATCGGGCGCATCGGCGGCCGCGCGCTTGACCAGTACGCGCGCGATCGGCCCGAGGAACGCGGACAGCGCCTGCGTCGCGCGCGCGATCTCGGCATCGTCCGGCTGGTAGCGGCTGGCCCCCTCCACCACCGTCCGGCCGCCGCGGGCCCAGGATGCGCGGGTCGCGGGGTTCGCCGTGTTCGGGACCGCTGCGCCGAACGCCTTCCGGTCATCGTCGCTCGGCAACTGCGCTGCAAGTTGCTCGACCAGCGTCGGCAGGTCGGTCGATTCGCGTGCCGTACGGCGCACCATCACCTTTGCCACCGGACCCACATACCGGGCGAGGCAGGTTTCGATGTGCGTGAGCACCGTCGCATCCCAGTTGCTGGGCAGCGAACCGCTGCCTGACTGGCCGCCGGTCCCGGTGCCACCGGCCTGGCCCGCGGCGGAGGCAGCGCTGCCGCGGCCGGCGGCCGAGCCGGCGCCCGCCCCCGCTCCAGCGCCCGCATCGGGCACGCTGGGACGCGTGGCGATGATGGTCGTCTCGGAGATCGACGACACCACCGGCTTGGCATAGGCTTCCTGCACGGCCATGCGGAACGCCTCGGCCGACTGGTAGCGGCGAGCCGGCTCCTTGGCCAGCGCCATCGCCACCACCGTATCGTAGTGCGCCCAGCAGCGGTCGGTGTCGCGCTGCGACGGCGCCGGCGGATCGATGTTGCAGACGCGGTACATCACGGCTTCCGCCGGCCCGCTGAACGGCGCCTCCCAGGCGAGCAGCTGGTAGAAGACCGATCCGGCCGCGAACAGGTCGGTGCGATGATCGACCGGCAGCCCCTGGTAACTCTCGGGCGCCATGTAGCCGTGGGTGCCGAGCATGTCGGACACCTGGGTCAGCTCGGACGATTCGAGTCGTGCGATGCCGAAATCGGCGATCTTGAGCTTGCCGGCACTGGTGACGATCAGGTTCGCCGGCTTGATGTCCCGATGCCAGACACCCTGCTCGTGCGCCGCCTGCAGTCCCTCGAGCAGCTGGGACATCAGGCTGACGACGTCCTTCTCCTCGAACGGCACGTTGCGCTGGAAGTATTCGCGCAGGCTGTAGCCCTCGACGAACTCCATCGCGATATAGGTGTAGCCGGCATCTTCGCCGTATTCATAGATGCCGACGATGCCAGGGTGGGTCAGCCGGCCTGCCGCCTGCGCCTCGTGCCGGAAGCGGGCGGCGAACAGGTCGGCCATGCCGGGCGAGTCACCCGTCGCATCCTTGCGGATGGTCTTCACTGCGACGACGCGCCGGATGTCGGGATCGAAGCCCTTGTATACGACACCCATCGCGCCCTTGCCGAGCACGCCGGTGATCTGGTACTTGCCGAGCTTCTCGGGAATCTGCATCGGATCGCAGGCGCAACGCGCGCCAGAGTGGGTTCGCCCGGGCCGGTCAGCCCTCGAGCATCTTCATCGCCTGCACGAGGCTCTTGCGCATCCGCGCGAACGCACCGGCGAGCGCGCCGATCTCGTCCTTCCCCCCTGCCTCGAACGCGGGCGCATCGAGGTCGCCCAGGCTCACCTGGTCGGCAAGCGCGGACAGCCGGGTCACCGGCCTGACCACCATCAGGGTCAGCATCACGTTCAGCACGACGCCGACCGCAATGAATATACCCGCGATAGACAGCATGAACACGTTGAACGCCGCGGCCGCGCGCTGCAACGGCACCGAGGTCGGCACCTCGATCACCTGCGCGCCGACGACCTCGTTGAGCTTCCAGCCGAAGCCGTTGGACGGGCCGTAGCGTTCGATCATCGTCGCCGGCGCAAGGTCGGGCGTCGTGTGGCAAGCAAGGCACGCCGGATCGGTGATGCGGATCGGACGGGCCACGTAGAAGAACCGACCGACCGGCGTCTCGCGCTCCCCGACGACCTCGGTCTGCGCGTCATTGGCGCGGAACTGGTTGATCACGTCAGTCTCCCAGTCGACGGCGCGGTCGCGCGGGTTGGTCGGATTGAGCACCGCCTCCTTGTAGCTGTACTCGGGGAACTTCTTGCGCAACCCGGCGAACACCTCGGTCGCCGCGTAGGCCGGCACCGACTGCGGCAGGAAGGTGTACTTCATCTGTGTCGCCAGCAGCGGCTGGATCTGGTGCGACGTATAGGTGCGGGTGGCAACCGCCGCCTCCATCATCACGCGGGCGCTTTCGGAGATCTCGGCCTGCGCGTTGCTGCGCAGCAGGTTCCATGAAACATAGCCGGCCGCGGACAGCCCGAGCGCGAAGACCAGGATGAAGGCAAGGTTGAACTTGATCAGAAGTTTCATCGGTACTCCGTTTACGGTTCGAGCCTACGGATTCTTGAAGGGAAGCAGCGCGGGCTGCCATTCGGGGTGCCTGGACAGGTTCGCCTGCACCGATTTGCGGAAGGCTGGATCCTCGAGCCTGGCCGCGAAGCGCCTGGCGAAGCGGCCGCGCAGCGCAGGGTCTTCCAGGGTCAGCCAGGCTTCGATGTCGGCATACGCGGCTGGCGCCGCCGGCTTCAACGCGGGCTTGCGGCCCGCCATCCGCTCGAGCATCGAGGGAAGCGTGTCCCGGAAGGCCGCCGGCATCTCACCCATGAAGGCACCCTCCGGGCGGGCGGCGACCCGTCCGCGTCCATCCGCCGAAGACGCCCAGTACTGCCCGGGCTTGATCGGAACCGGCGGACGGCCGGCATCGAGCAGTTCCACCAGTTGCAGTCCCCCGGACTCACTGAACAATCTCGCGTCGCGCCCGGAGGCCTGAACGACCACCGTGCCGGAGATCCGCACCAGTTCGGCGCGCGGCAGCCGGATCGACGATGCGATCGGCGTGCGACCGGCCCCTGCAGCCAGCTTGACCCAGCCGGCAAGCAGGTAGGGCACCGGCGCCCCGCCCCGGCCGGCATCCAGCAGCAGCCGCGTGGCCGGGCCGATGCCCAGGAAGAGCCCCCCCGGGGCCTCGGCCTGCACGAAGCCGGATGGCCCTGTCTCGACGATATCGTCCGCCAGCAGCGGCGCGCCGGGCGCCAGCAGCAGGCGCTGCATGCCGCGCAGCAGCATCGGCTGGCCTTCGACGATGGTGACGGTCGCCAGGTCGGCGCCGTGTACCGCAGGCACCACGCAGGCCAGCACGAGCAGGGTCAACACGAACCGGATGCGTCGGAGAGGGGCCTGCATCGAGGGGCTGGCGGGTCGATCGGGTTGGATTCTCACGGCCGAGGAGGATAGCACTGCATCGGGCACTGCCGGCAAGACATCCGCCGGGCGGTCTTCTCACGGCCGGCCGAGATACAGGTAGAGCGAGTTGCTGCCATCGCGTGCGTGGCCCCATGCGAAGTACACCGGGCCCAGCAGCGTATCCATCGCGATGAACAGCGAACCGGACACCAGCAACCCCTGCGGCGAATCCGGGAACAGCGGCCCGCCCACGCGCCCGACCTCGAGCGATGCGCCGACATACGCACCCTCGAGCAGCCCGCGCTTGATCAGCTGGTTGAGGTACGTGACCCGGCCGTAGTCGAGGGACTGCCCGAGCAGTTGGCCGGCCCGGTAACCCGACTGCTGCTGGAAGCCGCCCCACTGCACCAGGTCGCTCAGCGGCAACGGCGACGCACCGACCACCCCGCTGCTGCGCAGCCCCACCTGGAAGGTGTGTGCACCGTAGGACGCGGCGCCGAGCAGGTCGACGTCGAACCGGGTGTAGGGCGCAGAGGCACCGAGCGCGGTGCGCGACCCGAACAGGTTCATGACCGCGCTGTAGCCCTTGCGCGAGAAGCGCACGCTGTCCAGGCGATCGATCAGGATGCGGCCGGTGAACGCGCCTTCGTCGAACGAACCGATTTCAGGCGGTAGCGTGATCGCCCCGGTATCGACCGCCAGTCGCCGTTCACCACGAAGCACGCCGACCCGCGCCTCCGCGTAGCGCCCGAACTGGCTGCCGACGTCCAGCGCGACGCGCGAGGTCACCTCGTCGAAGCGGCCGATGCGCACGTCGCCGCGGTACAGGGGGACGGGACGCCGGCCGACCTCGACCCGGGGGGCCACGAACAGCAGCTGGTCCACCGTCAGCGGCTGGTAGAACTCGGACACCAGCCGGTTGTCGCGGCCGAGCTGGAGGTCGGTGCGCCATTCCGCGCCCAGCGCGTTGATCCATTCACGCCGGTAGCTGCCGAGCAGGTTGAACGAACCTTCACCCTGCAGGTCGCTCGACAGGCCGAGTCCGAACCGGAGGTATCCCGGACCCCAGGATTTCTCGGGCGCGCGGATAGACAATATCCGGCGTCCCGGTTCGTCCAGAAGGCTGTACTGCACATGCTCGAACTCGCCGCGGCCGAACACGCGGCGCACGTCTGCGTCGAGCACGCGCGGGTCGACCGGCTGGCCGACCCGGGTCTCCAGTGCATTGACGACCACCGCCGGATTCACGCGCGACACGCCCTCCACGCGGATCTCGTCGATCGGACGCCGGTCGACGACCACCGGCACGGACTGCGCCGCACGCAGCGCGGCATAGGCCGGCGCGGACAGGGCAAGATGCTGCAACCGTGCCGCGGCGGCGCGTGCCGCCGCCTCACCGATCGGCACCGTCTTCTCCATGTTGTCGAAATCGCCGGCCGAATAGTCGCCCAGCGCCGGCTCGATCAGCACGTCCTGCGGCCGCAACTGCGCGAGCGACAGCCGCACGTTCTGCTCGGTCAGGATGTTCAGCATCTGCACGCTGACCCCGAGCAGCGAATCGATCTGGTCGCGGCGCAGCAGCGGCGTGCCCAGGTTGACCGCGATCACGATGTCGGCGCCCATCTCGCGCACGGCATCGACCGGCAGGTTGCGAGTGAGCCCGCCATCGATCAGCAGGCGGCCGTCGATCTCGGCCGGCGCCACCAGCCCGGGAACCGCCATGCTTGCGCGCATCGCGCCGGCCAGGTCACCGCGCGAGAGCACCACGTGGCGGCCGTTCTCGATGTCGGTGGCCATCGCACGGAACGGGATCGGAAGACGGTCGAAGTCGTCGATGCCGCGCGAGCGCACGAGCCCGCGCAGCACCGCTTCGAGTGCCACGCCGGACACGGCGCCGCGCGGCAGGCGCAGGCCGCCGCCCGCCACGCCGAACTCCGGTCCGATGTAGGGGGTGAGGTCGTCGCGCCTGCGCCGGATCGGCTGGTCGATGCGCTCCGGCCGATCGACCAGCAACGCGGCCGTGCTCAGATTGCCGAGCACCGCCTCCATCTCGGCGATGCTGGTGCCCGATGCATAGGCGCCGCCGACGATGGAGCCCATGCTGGTGCCGGCGATGAAGTCGATCGGGATGCGCATCGACTCGAGCACCTTCAGCACGCCGACATGGGCGGCGCCGCGTGCACCGCCGCCCGACAGCACCAGGCCGATGCGTGGCCGCCCGGCGGGCATCGGTCCGTGCGCAGCGGCCGTCCCGGGCAACGGCGTGGCGGCCGCCGCGGTGCCGGGATCGGCGGCGCCGACCGCCTGCGCCGCGACGACGGCAGGCAGCGCACACAGCACGGCGAACAGGGCGCCACGCAGGCGCCTCAAGCGTCCTCTCCCTGCAGGCGATCGATCTCGCGGCGATCGCGCTTGGTCGGTCGACCGGTGCGGCCTGCCCATGCCCCGGACAGGGTCGCCTTGCGGTCCGCCGCCTGTGCAGCCCGGCGGGCGATGCTGTCGGCGGATTCGTCGTACAGCGTGCGTGCGACGTCGGCCGAGCCGCGCTTGTCGGCGAGCCCGGTCACCACGACGGACCACTCGTACTCGCCGATGCGGATGTCGATCGCGTCCCCGGACCTGACCTCCTTCGCCGGCTTCACCCGATCGCCGTTCATTCGTATGCGCCCGCCGGCGACGGCATCCTGGGCAAGCGTGCGCGTCTTGAAGAAACGCGCAGCCCAGAGCCACTTGTCGATGCGGACACTCATCGGTCGTTCATGGGATTTCCCGGCCTGGAGGACATGCGCGTGCGGATGCTGCGCAGCGGAGGATATCAAATGGTCGGCGGCAGGCAACCGGCACGCCGCGCAGGCGAGGCAGGGGCTGGCATCCGTACAGCCGTCCCCGCAGTAGCCAGCAGGGGCCGCGCGCGCTAAAGTCCTGCGCCAACCACGAGCCGGTCCGCCTCATGCCTCGCAGCCCTTCCGCCGCGTCAGCCTTCCGCCTGCTGCAGGCCGTGACGATCGCCTGCACCGCCGGTGCGGCCCAGGCGTGGCCGGACAAGCCGATCCGAATGATCGCGGTGTCAGCGCCAGGCGGCAGCACCGACCTGCTGGCGCGCATGTACGCGGCGCGGCTCGGCCCGCAGCTCGGCCAGCAGATCCTGATCGACAACCGTGCCGGCGGCGGCGGCATGATCGCCTCCGAGCTGGTGGCACGGTCGCCCGCGGACGGCCACACGATGCTGTTCACCCATACCAGCCATTCGGTGCTGCCGAGCATGCACAGCCGGCTGCCGTACGATCCGTTCGACGACTTCGCGCCGATCGGGCTGGTCGCCCTGACGCACAGCGTGCTGCTCGTCGCGCCGGCCGTGCAGGCGAAGTCGGTGCGGGAACTGATCGAGCAGGCGCGCGCCCGACCCGGCCAGCTCAACTACGGCGCGGGATCCACCGGTGCTTCGGCGCACCTGGCCGGGGAACTGTTCAAGCTGATGGCGAAGGTCGACATCGTGCACGTGCCGTACAAGGGAACCGGGGCACAGCTCGCCGGCCTGCTGGGCAACGAGATCCAGATGAGTTTTTCCACGGTCCCTGCCGCGATCCCGCACATCCACGCCGGTCGGCTGCGCGCACTGGGCGTGGGCAGCCTGAGCCGGGCCGGCGCGCTGCCCGACGTGCCGACCATTTCCGAAGCGGCGCTGCCGGGCTTCGATGTCAGCGCCTGGAACGGCGTGCTTGCGCCCGCCCGCACGCCCCCGGCGGTCGTCAACCGCGTCAACCGCGAGCTGGCCGAGATCGCGAAGCATCCCGAGACGCGCGAGAAGGCAGCGGCACAGGGAACCGACCTGGTCAGCGGCACGCCGCAGGAGTTCGCGGCCTACATCCGCTCGCAGATCGCCAAGTGGTCGAGGGTGGTGAAGGCGGCCGGCATCCAGGTCGACTGAGCCGCGGCCGCGGGTCAGATCGGCCGCTGGACTGCCGCCGGCGACGCCATCGTGTCGCGCACCCAGCAGGCGAAGCGATGGCAGTCGAATTCCTGTGGCATGTACACGCCATGCTGGAACACGCGCGCCCGGATGCCGCGCTGCTGCCATTCGCAGTTGCGCGCATCCTGTTCGTTGGTCACCCGCCACAGCGCGACATAGTGTTCCAGGTCGAACCGGGGATCGGCCAGCGCCTCGGGTTCGAACAGCCAGTCGTAGATGATGCGCACCGACCCGGGACCCGTCGGGAACATCATGTGTGAATTGACGTAGTCGGGATGCACGTTCAAGAACAGGTTGGGCGGCAGCATCGCCGGCATGTACAGGGTCGAGCGTTGCGCCGCGTCGAGGCCGGCGAACGGCGGCACGCGCGCGGTGCCGTCCAGCGTCAGCGTGCGCGCATCGGACCGGTACTCGCGCGTCTGCTCGGGAACCGGCCGACCCTGTTCATCGCGTTGAAGGCCCCAGGCGCCACCCCGGCGGTATGCCGGGACGATCCTGCACAGCTCCGGATGCACCGATGGACAGTGGAAACACTCGCAGAAATTCTCGCACACGAGTTTCCAGTTGGCCTGCACGTCGACGATCATGCGCTGTCCGATGACGAGTCCGTCGAGCCCATGGTTGGCGAATGCCGAAGGGATCCAGCCCAGCGCATCGGGCAACGGCTGCACCGGCACGCCGCCCAGGTGCACGAACACGAACCCGCCCCAGG
>LNFM01007501.1_pt1 | contig 17053 bp, 18 predicted proteins | sample 596031 | NCBI WGS metagenome assembly LNFM01 (sample SAMN04254537, study PRJNA301005) | activated carbon metagenome | isolation source: dual media filters at the Ann Arbor, Michigan drinking water treatment plant | place: USA: Ann Arbor
GTCGCTGCCCTCAAGAAGGGCTCCAAGATCGACGATTTCGCTCTCTGATCCGTCGATCCGCGAAATACCGAGTGATCAAATATCCGCGCCCTGGTGGGCGCGGATATTTTCTTTGCAGAAGCCGAAGGGTCTTCTCGGAAAGGGTAAGTTCGAGGAACGCTCGGGGAACTTCTACAAGACCACCCGGGCCGCCCGGAGCCAATTGTCATTCACCTTCAGCGTACGAACATGGCGATCCTGGTTTTCTGTGCCGACGACCGGTCGCGATTCTCGCCCATCACCCTTAGGGTCGTCCCGCTAACCGTACCCCAAGCGTTAGCACTCGAGCCTTGACACTGCCAACCTGGCGCGACATATACGGCTCAAGCATGCGAGAAGTCTCGGAATCCGAGGCAATTGGTAGTTGCCAACCGGACTTCGAGGGCGATTGCTTTTTGCCATCAGGCCATGTCGATCGCGAGGAAGCACATGAAGTTTCGGCCCCTTCACGATCGCGTCGTCGTTCGTCGCATCGATGAGCAGAGCAAGACTGCCGGTGGCATCATCATTCCCGATACCGCCCAGGAAAAGCCTGTCCAGGGCGAAATCCTCTCGGTCGGCCCGGGCGGCCGCGACGAGAAGGGAAATCTCGTTGCGATGACAGTAAAGGCTCGCGATCGCGTTCTCTTCGGGAAATGGTCGGGCACCGAGGTCAAGATCGACGGTGAGGATCTCGTGATCATGAAAGAGAGCGATATCTTCGGCGTGATCGAAGGCAAGGCCTCGGTTCGCGCAACTGCCTGAGCATCTCGATGACCGCTAACCATCGCGCGACTGCGAAACAGTGGTTCTACATTGCACGTGGCGCATTCGCCCACGGCCTCACCCACCTCAACTCCCCGTCAACAATCCTCATCGGAGTTTTCCGCCCATGTCGGCCAAGGACGTAAGGTTCGCCCAGGACGCGCGCGAAAGAATGCTTCGCGGCGTCGACATTCTCGCCAATGCCGTGAAAGTCACGCTCGGCCCCAAGGGCCGCAACGTCGTGCTCGAAAAATCATACGGCGCCCCTCGCATCACGAAGGACGGCGTTACGGTCGCCAAGGAGATCGAGCTCGAGGACAAATTCGAGAACATGGGCGCGCAGATGGTGCGCGAGGTAGCCTCGAAAACCAGCGATATCGCCGGAGACGGCACCACCACGGCAACGGTTCTCGCCCAGGCGATCGTGCGCGAAGGCGCCAAGTCCGTTGCGGCAGGCGCCAATCCCATGGACTTGCGGCGCGGCATCGACTCCGCCGTCGCAGCGATCGTGGCAGAGTTGAAATCCAAGGCGAAGAAAGTCACCTCAAACGAGGAGATCGCGCAGGTCGCGGCAATCTCAGCGAATGGCGACGCCGAGGTCGGGCGTATTCTCGCAGAGGCGATGAAGAAGGTCGGCAATGAGGGTGTGATCACGGTCGAGGAGGCAAAGAGCCTCGAGACCGAGCTCGATGTCGTCGAAGGCATGCAGTTCGACCGCGGCTATATCTCGCCCTATTTCATCACGAACGCCGACAAGATGATCGCCGAGCTCGAGGACGTCTATCTCCTCGTACATGAGAAGAAGCTGTCCGGCCTCCAGCCGATGCTGCCGCTCCTCGAAGCGGTGGTCCAGAGCGGCCGCCCGCTCCTGATCATCGCAGAGGAGGTCGAGGGCGAGGCATTAGCGACTTTGGTCGTCAACAAGCTGCGCGGCGGGCTCAAGATCGCCGCCGTCAAGGCGCCAGGCTTCGGCGACCGCCGCAAGGCCATGCTCGAAGACATCGCCATCCTCACCGGCGGCACCGTGATCTCCGAGGATCTGGGCATCAAACTCGAGAGTGTAACGATCGACATGCTCGGCAGAGCCAAGCGGGTCCGCATCGACAAGGAGAACACCACGATTGTCGGCGGTGCCGGCAAGAAGCCCGATATCGAGGCTCGCGTTAAGCAGATCAAGGCTCAGATCGAGGAAACCACCTCCGACTACGACCGCGAGAAGCTGCAGGAGCGCCAGGCCAAGCTCGCGGGCGGTGTCGCGGTGATCAAGGTCGGCGGCGCCACCGAGATCGAGGTGAAGGAAAGAAAGGACCGCGTCGACGACGCGCTCCATGCCACCCGCGCAGCCATGGAGGAGGGCATCGTCCCGGGCGGCGGTGTCGCTTTGCTGCGCGCGCTCAAGGTTTTGGACGGCCTTTCCGCCGCCAACGCCGATCAGAAGGTCGGCATCCAGATTGTGCGCAAGGCTGTCCAAGCTCCTGCGCGCCAGATCTATCAGAACGCCGGTGAGGATGGCTCAGTCGTGGTTGGCAAGATTCTCGAGAGCAATAAGTACAACTTCGGCTTCAACGCTCAGACTGGCGAGTACGTCGACCTCGTCGCGGCGGGCGTCATCGACCCGGCCAAGGTTGTTCGTTGCGCGCTCCAGGACGCCGCTTCCATCGCCGGCCTCCTCATCACCACCGAGGCCATGATCGCTGATTCACCGCGGGCGGACGCCGGCATGTCTGGAATGCCGGGCGGCGGAATGGGTGGAATGGGTGGAATGGGCGGCATGGGCGGCATGGACTTCTGATCCTCCGCTGGCGATCCGGAAAACCACAGGCCGTCGCGGGAGACCGCGACGGCCTTTCTCATACTCATGCCCGGGATAGATTCTCACGCGGATGTGATCGCGCGTCGGCGCACGCTGCAGCGCTCCTGTGCCATTCTGACCGTGGGCCGCTCAGTCGCGAGACGCGCCCGGTTTCGCCATAAGGAGCCTGCCATGAGCCTGACCAAACTTGCCTTGCTCGCTGCCGTCGGCGCCATCCTTGCGGTCGCCCCAGCCCACGCCTGCGACTACAGCATGAAGTCCGACGTAACAGCCGAGGCACCGGCAGAAGCCTCGCCCAGCCCCATCGCCCAGGCGGCCGTGCAGCCACTCACTGTGGCGCCAGCTTGGACGGTCGGCACCACGAACGATCCGGCCGAGTCTGCGCCGGCCCAGACCGCAAAAGCGGAGACTGGGTCTCCCAGCCTTCGCGCAACGAACTAGGCAGCCAAGCCGGCAACAGCCGGGGCGGCATCGACGCTCCCCGCTGCTCCGGGATCGGCTTTGCTCATCGGTCCAGCCACACGGTTAGCCTTTCGACGATCACGCGGCGATGCGGGAGTGACAGCACCTGTCGCCCGCAGCTAGACTCGTTGCTCCAAACCATCGCGCCGGCGCCGGTATTTTGCAACCGGTGGCGTCCGAGACGAGCAACGAGCCCAATGACCGACATCGCTTCGAGGGTCTACAATCACAACTGGAAGATCGATCCGATCGTGCGCTCGGTGCTCGATACGGATTTCTATAAATTGCTGATGGCGCAGACCATATTCAGGCGACATCGCAACGTGCGCGTCACCTTCGGCATCATCAATCGCTCGAAGGACGTTCCCCTTGCACGACTGATCGACAAGGGCGCCCTCAAAGAGCAACTCGATCACATCCGAACGCTATCTCTGTCGCGTGGCGAATCCACTTGGCTGCGTGGCAACATGTTCTACGGCAAGCGCCAGATGTTCGCGCCCGAATTTATCGCCTGGCTCGAGAACTTCCGTTTTCCGCCCTACTATCTCGAGGAGCGGGGCGACCAGTACGAACTCACCTTCGAAGGACCGTGGATCGAGACCACGATGTGGGAGATTCCAGCGCTCGCGGTCATCATGGAACTCTACTCCCGCGCCGTGACCCAAGACATGGGCAAGTTCGAGCTTCAAGTTCTCTACGCCCGCGCTATGACGCGAGTCTGGGAGAAGGTCGAGCGCCTCAAGCGGCTCGACGGGCTTCGTATCGCTGATTTCGGCACTCGCCGCCGCCACGGCTTTCTGTGGCAGGATTGGTGCGTGCAGGCCATGCAAGAGGAACTCGGCAACGCCTTCCTCGGCACTTCCAACTGCCTGATCGCAATGCGCCGCGAGGTCGAGGCCATTGGTACCAACGCGCATGAACTCCCGATGGTCTACGCCGCGCTCGCGACCGACGACGAGGCTCTCTCCCGAACGCCTTACGACGTGCTTGCCGACTGGCAGGACGACTACGAGGGTAACCTGCGTGTCATTCTGCCCGACACCTATGGCACCGAGGGGTTTCTCGACAAAGCCCCCGACTGGATCGCGCAATGGACCGGAGTGCGCATCGACTCTGGTGACCCGTTCGCAGGGGGCGAGGCTGTTATCGACTGGTGGCGTCGCCGCGGTCAGGATCCGCGCACCAAGCTCGCCATCTTCTCAGATGGTCTCGATGTCGAGTTGATCGAAGGTCTGCACCGTCATTTCCACGATCGCATCCGACTAGGGTTCGGCTGGGGCACGATGCTCACGAATGATTTCCGTAAGCTCCACGTCGATGGCCGCCTCGATCCGTTCTCCATCGTCTGCAAGGTGATCTCTGCCGATGGCCGCCCTGCGGTCAAGCTCTCGGACAACCCCACCAAGGCCGTCGGTCCCGAGGACGAAATCCGCCGCTACCACCGTGTGTTCAAGGTCGGCGTGCAGGCCGCCCAGCCCGTCATCGTTTGACCGCGTTGGGCGGGTCGTCGGGGGCCTCGCCCCTGCAGCGCCTCAACTCGGGCGCCACAAATGGCGAAGGGCCCTCCAGGGCCCCTCGAAGAGCGACTTCAATTGCTCCTAGGCGTCGCAGATCAATGCACGCTCGACCAGAGCTTGCGCTTAGCGGCGTAGAGCAGAACGCATGTGACGAGCAGATAGAGCATGACAATCCAGCCCATGCTCTTGCGCTCCTCGAGCCGCGGATCGGCTGCCCAGGCCAGGAACGCTGTAACATCCCTCGAGTACTGGGCGACGGTTCGTGGCACGCTCTCGTTCTGGTACTTCACCCTTCCATCAGACAAGGGCTCGGTCATCGCGATCTGATGACCGGGAAAAGCCTTATTGTAGCTCATGCCGTCTGAAAGCTTGAAATCGGCTGGCGGTTTCGTGTAGCCCGTGAGAAGTGCGTGCATGTAATCCGCGCCGCCCTCCTGATAGCCGTTAACGATATCGCGCATCATGTAGCCGATGTGACCGATCACGCCACCGTGGTACTCCACGCCGCGCGCTTTCGTGATGATCGAGAGGTCTGGCGGCAGGGCACCATTCTGAGCGGCGCGTGCCTGGTTATCGTTGTCATAAGGCCCGAGAATAGGGTCCGACAGCCGGGCCGGGCGCTTGATGATCGCCCCCTTGCGATTCGCAATACTACCTTCTTCGTTCGGCCCGTCGAAGATCTGGTTCGGCCACGACGCGGCCAACGCCTTCACGGCTTCCGCATTGAAGCCGGGACCGCCCGGCTCCGAGAGGTTGCGGAAATAGACGCGCTTCAAACCGTGACAGGCGGCACACACCTCCTGATAAACCTGGAAGCCGCGCTGCAATTGGTCCTTGTCGAACTTGCCCCTGACGCCGGCGAAGCTCCAACTCTGGCGGTCTATATGGATCGGCTCGCCGCCAGCGGCCGCGGCAGGTGCCGATGTGATGCTGGAGATCACGCCGAGCGCCGCGGCTACCGCAACCGCGCCCCTTACGAACCCGGTGATCCTGGAAAATTGGCTCATTGACGTATCTCCGGTCGGGCGCATCAGTGCTTGGCCGCCATGGCCGAGCTGGCCGCCTTCTCGCCAAGCACCGACTCGGTGATCGACCGAGGCATCGGCGATGGCGTCTCGAGCACGCCGACGATGGGCATCAGCACCAGGAAGAACAGGAAGTAGTAGGTGGTGAAGATCTGCGCCCACATGACGTACACGCCTTCTGCTGGCTTCGAGCCGAGATAGCCGAGTGCCAGGAAGGAGAAGAAGAAGAGGACCAGCAGCCATTTGAAGATCGGCCGGTAGCGTGCCGAACGAACCCGGCTGGTATCGAGCCATGGAAGAAACAACAACACCAGGATCGAGCCGAACATCAAGGCCACGCCGCCGAGCTTCGACGGTACGGCACGCAAGATCGCGTAGAACGGCAGGTAGTACCACTCCGGGACGATGTGCGGCGGCGTCACCAGCGGGTTGGCCTCGATGTAGTTATCTGCATGGCCGAGGTAATCGGGTGCGTAGAACACGAACCAGCCAAACACCAGCATGAACGCGAACAGCGCGAACATGTCTTTCATCACAGCGTAGGGTGCCATCGGAACCGAATCCGATTTGGTCTTGATGTCGATGCCTGTCGGATTGTTTTGTCCGACCACATGCAGCGCCCACACGTGCAACGCGACGACGCCCACGATCACGAACGGCAGCAGGTAATGCAACGAGAAGAAGCGGTTCAACGTCACGCCCGAAACCGAGTAGCCGCCCCAGAGCCAAGTGACGATCTTGGTGCCGAGTCCCGGAATGATCGAATCCAGAGACGAGAACAGATTCGTGATCACGGTTACGCCCCAGAAGCTCATCTGACCCCAGGGCAGGGTGTAGCCGAGAAAACCGGTCGCCATCATGAGGAGATAAATGATGACGCCCAGGATCCAGAGCACCTCACGCGGCGCCTTGTAGGAGCCGTAGTACAGCCCCCGCGCCATGTGAACGTAGACGGCGACGAAGAACATCGACGCGCCGACGGCGTGCACGCTTCGGATCAGCCAGCCGTAATTGACGTCGCGGCGGATATGCTCGATCGAGTCGAACGCCAGCTTGTCAGATGGCACGTAGTGCATGGCGAGCACGATGCCCGTCACGATCTGGATGACGAGGCAGAACGTCAAAATTCCGCCGAAGGTCCACAGATAGTTCAGGTTCCGCGGTGTCGGGAAGTCGACGAACTGGCCGTGCATCATGCGCGTCAGCGGCAGCCTCTCGTCGAGCCACTGCTCGAGGCGTGAGCCCGGCTTATAGGTATCTTCGTGCTGTGCCATTTGGCCCTTGCCTCAGCCGATTCTGATCTTGCTGTCGGTCACGAACTGGAACGGCGGCACCGGGAAATTCTCCGGTGCGGGTCCTTTTCGGATGCGTCCCGAAGTATCGTAGTGCGAGCCGTGGCACGGGCAGAACCAGCCGCCGAAGTCGCCCTTGGCATCGGCGAGGGCCTGACCTTTCGGAATGCAGCCGAGGTGCGTGCAGATGCCCACCAGAACCAGCCAGTTCGCATGATCCTTGTTGACCCGGTTCTGGTCGGTCGCCGCTGCGGTTTCGGGTAGGTTACCGTTGCGCGCCTTGCCGTCCTTCAAATCGCCGATGGGCGTCTTGGCCGCCGCGTCGATCTCAGACTTGGTGCGGTTACGAATGAAGATCGGCTTGCCGCGCCACATCACCGTTATGGCTTGGCCTTCCTTGACGGGAGCCAAGTCGACCTCGATCGACGCGAGCGCCTGCGTCGAGGCGTCCGGGTTCATTTGCTGAACGAGTGGCCACAGCGTCGCTGCCGCTCCGACCGCGGCCCAACTCGTTGCCGCGACCGTGAGGAAATCGCGACGGTTCGGATTATCCGCCTCAGACGCCAATGGGGCCTCCCTGATCTTCGCGTGCGCCACGAGAGCTTTCGCCCCGACGCCTTCGCCACCGCTCCGCCATCGGGCCGTTGCCAGCTCCATAGCCGCGTCGCCCATGCGATTGAACAACAGCGAGCTGTCCGAGTCAGGAGCAACGATGCTGTGATTCATATAGGCAGGCCGCGCCGGGCTTGACGGGACTTAATGACGCGAGATGGTTCTTGCATCGATTGCACGGCCCGACAAGGCGGCGCCGTTGCACTGATAAGAGGCAATTTGGCGCATCGGGCTCGAACACCCCGCCAATGCCGCAATTGTCTATCTCACCCGACCCGGTTGGAGCCCTCATGCGCCTCGCCCTCTATCAGCCCGACATCCCGCAGAACACCGGCACCATCCTGCGCATGGCCGCCTGCCTGGGCGTCCCCGTCGACGTCATCGGTCCGGCCGGCTTCGACATGCGCGACAATGCCTTGCGCCGTGCGGGCCTCGACTATCTCGATGCCGTGGAATTGCATCGGCACGTCTCATTCGCGACTTTTCTCGAGACGCGCATGCCTGGGCGCCTCATTCTCCTCACCACCCACGGCGACATTAGCCACGCCGACTTCCGGTTTGCGCCGACCGACACCCTTCTTCTCGGCCGCGAAAGCGCGGGCGTGCCCGCCGCCGTCCACGAGATCGCCGACGCCCGCATTGCGATCCCGCTACGAGCTGGCCTCCGGTCCCTCAATATCGCCGTCGCCTCAGCCATTGCACTCGGCGAGGCATTGCGGCAGACGGGGGGCCTGCCGCCGCTGCGTGGCGCAGCCACCCGAGGAGCGCCGCTGCCCGATGTCTGAGCCCCGCCAGCCGCCGCGCCACGCCGCCGTCGCCTTCGTGCTCGTCACGGTCGCGCTGGACGTGATGGCGCTTGGCCTCATCATTCCAGTGCTGCCCAAGCTGGTCGAGCAGATGTCCGGCACGACGGAGCGAGCAGCCTGGATCTTCGGTCTCTTCGGCACCGCGTGGGCTCTGATGCAGCTCATCTTCTCACCGGTGCTCGGCGGCCTTTCCGACGCCTACGGCCGGCGTCCCGTGCTGCTTCTCTCCAGCCTGGGCCTCGGCCTGGACTACATTCTGATGGCGCTTGCGCCGGATCTCGTCTGGCTGTTCGTCGGCCGCGTTATCTCCGGGATCACCGCGGCAACGTTCTCGACCGCCGGTGCTTACATCGCTGACGTCACGCCGCCCGCCGAGCGCGCCGCCAAGTTCGGACTCATCGGTGCCGCCTTCGGGATCGGCTTCGTGCTCGGCCCCGCCATCGGCGGCCTACTCGGCCAGAGCGATCCGCGCCTGCCGTTCTGGGTCGCCTCGGCTCTGAGCCTTTCGTGCGCGGCCTATGGCTATTTCCTGCTTCCTGAATCGCTGCCGCTCGAGCGACGTTCGCCTTTCGCATTTCGGCAGGCCAACCCCCTTGGTGCACTCCGTCTCATCCGGTCGGGACGCGAGCTGCGGGGGCTGTCCGGCGCCGTCTTCCTCTACCATGTGGCTCACGCCGTCTTTCCCGCCGTGTTCGTCCTGCATGCTGGCTACCGCTTCGGTTGGGGACCCGGCATGGTCGGGCTCGCGCTAGCCGGCTTCGGAATTTGCTCGGCCATCGTCCAGGGCGCCATGATCAAGCCGGCGGTCAACGCGTTCGGCGAGCGAACTATGCTGCTCTTCGGCATGAGTGCCGGTATCGTCGGTCTGATCCTGCTGACGCTTGCGCCTGATCCGACGACGTTCTGGCTCGGCATGCCGCTGATGGCGCTGTGGGGCTTCATCGGCCCATCGGCGCAAGGTCTGATGACGCGCCTGGTCGGCCCCGAGCGGCAGGGCCAGCTGCAAGGTGCGGGCGCGAGCCTGATGGGTGTTGCCAGCCTCATCGGCCCGGCGCTTTTCACCGGCGCGTTCGCGCTCGGCATCCGGCCCGAATGGGGCGCCCCGCTGCCAGGCGCTCCCTATCTGGTCGCCGCCCTGCTGCTGGCGATGGCGCTGGTGCTTGCCTGGCGCGTAACCCGGACCGCACCGGGCTCCGAGGCACATCGCCAAACTTGAGCCGCCGCATTGACGACACCGCCGGGAGGGCGCCGCGTGACCGACACGACCGCCGAGAAATCCACGCCACATCCCGCATATGGCGCGCAACAGCCGGGCCTCGCCATCGCGCTCATGTTGACCGCGATGTTCGCCTTCGCGGCCATGGATGGTGTGAGCAAGATTCTCGCCCAGAGCCTGCCGATCGCGCAGATCCTTTGGGTTCGATATATCTTCTACACCGCCTTCGTTGCCATCATGCTGCGCCGGCCCGGTCTTCGCGTGACTTTGCGCAGCCGACAGCCCTGGCTGCAGCTCGGCAGGGCCCTCCTGATCATCGTCGAGAACGCAGTCTTCGTGCTTGCCTTCACGCTGATGCCGCTGGCCGACATGCACGCGATTGCCGCCGCATCGCCGCTCATCGTCGTCGCGCTTTCGGTGCCCCTGCTCGGCGAGAAAGTCGGCATGCGGCGCTGGCTGGCCGTTCTGGCGGGTTTCGTCGGGGTGCTCATCATCGTCCGGCCCGGTTTCCAGACGCTCGACTGGCGCTTTGCCGTCGCCATCACTGGGACGGTCCTTTGGGCCGTCTATCAGATCCTCGTCCGGATGTGCGCCAGGACCGATTCGAGCGACACAACTTGGGCCTGGACTGCCGTGGTCGGCCTCATTGCCACTTCCACCATCGGCCCCTTCGTCTGGGTCTGGCCGGACGCCAAGGGCTGGATCCTGCTGCTCGCCATCGCCCTTCTCGGCACGCTCTCGCATCTCGCCCTGATCAAGGCGCTCGGTTACGCGGAGGCTGGCGCCCTGCAACCCTACAGCTACACTCTACTGGTCTGGGCGGCGGTTCTCGGCTTTATCATGTTCGGCGACCTACCAGATGCCTGGACCATGGTCGGTGCCGCGGTCGTCATAGCGAGCGGCCTTTATGCCTGGCACCGCGAGCGACTGCGCCGCTCGGGAACCCGTTGACCTACCGCCGCGCTGGCCCAAGCCACGACTTCGGGCTATGTGCACCCCACCGAAACCGACCACGGAGATCGACGTTGATCCATCGGCTGACACGAGCCGGCTCCAGCCTCGCGCTCGCCATTGCAGTGACCATTGCCGCCTCGATCGGCGGAGGCTCAACTTCCACAACCGCGCAGACGAAAGGACAACCCGTGACCACAGCGAGCGGCCTGCAGGTGATCGACACCCAGGTGGGCACCGGCGCCTCCCCGAAGACCGGCCAGACCTGCGTGATGCACTACACCGGCTGGCTCTACGAGAACGGCACCAAGGGCAAGAAGTTCGACAGCTCCGTCGACCGCGGCCAGCCCTTCGAGTTCCCGATCGGTACCGGCAGGGTCATCAAGGGCTGGGACGAAGGCGTCGCCACAATGAAGGTCGGCGGCAAGCGTACCCTCATCATTCCGCCCGATCTCGGCTACGGCGCACGTGGCGCCGGCGGCGTAATCCCGCCCAACGCGACCCTGATGTTCGACGTCGAGTTGCTCGGAGTGAAGTGACCTGCACTTCGACAATTCAGAGAACTGCAACAGGCGCAGCGAGGAAGTCGATGCGCCTGTTTGCTTTTTTCGAGCAGGCGTCGCTCATTTTCCGGGGAAACGTCGTGTTGCAGATGGGTCGCATAGGCCGATCCATCGCCCGCGATTCGTCGAGAATGCTGTGGAGCAGCGTCAAGCATGTGAGACCAAACGCACAAATCGGCGCACCATTCGAAACCTAGACGGTCGTCCCATGCGGGCGAGCCCATGTCGCCCGCCGGTATGGAGAATGACGATGAGCGCCCAGCCTTTCCCGACCGACCGCCGGACGCTTGCCGCTCATATGTGCCACCTGCTGGCCCATGGGGCGGAAGATCCCAACGTTTCGCTGGAGCATCTGGGCAAGGCGGCTCAGCAGATTGCTGCTTTCCTGCTCACCGACGAACAGGATGGCGACGCACTCGGACGTTCGCGCCGGTTTCGCGTGATCGAGGGTGGCCGTCAGTAAACGCGAGGGCTGGATTGTCGCGGCATCAGTGAGCGCCGTGGTCGCGACGCTCCGTCAGTTGCTCAAAACATGTTCAACGCAAGCCTCGCCTCGTCCGACATCCGGCTCTGATCCCAAGGGGGATCGAACGTGAGCGTCACGGTACAATTCTGCACACCTGGAACGGCGCTGACCGCGTTTTCGACCCACATCGGCATCTCGCCTGCCACCGGGCACCCCGGAGCGGTCAGCGTCATCTCGATCGCGACCGATCGGTCGTCCTCGATGTCGATCTTGTAGATCAGGCCCAGCTCGTAGATGTCGGAGGGTATCTCCGGATCGTAGACCGACTTCAGCGCCAGCACGATCTCGGCCGTCAGCTGGTCGAGTTGCTCTTGGCTGAGCTGCGAGCCCTCCACCGGCGTCCCACCTTGAGCCACCGATAGAGGCGCCGTGGCTGCCGGGGGCGCAGCAAGGTCGGCGGCGGCCACGTCCATCACGTCACGGTCTGTTGGCTTGTTATCCATGGCCTCGCTCATGCGAAGAAGTCGTGGGCTTTGACCAACGCCTCGGCGAGTGCGTCAACCTCGGCCCGTGTGTTGTACATCGCGAACGACGCGCGACAGGTCGCGGTGACACCAAGGCGCGTCATCAGCGGCTGGGCGCAGTGGTGGCCGGCCCGCACTGCGACGCCCGACCGGTCGATGATGGTCGAGACGTCGTGCGGGTGCAGCCCGTCGATATTGAAGGCGACGATCGCTCCCTTACCCGGCGCCCGCCCGTAGATCTTCAGCCAATTCATGGCGCTGAGCCGCTCGTGCGCATACTGCGCCAAGTCGGCCTCGTGCGCGGCGATCCGTTCCCGACCGACACTCATCATGTACGTCAGCGCCGCGCCGAGACCGATAGCCTCCGAGATCGCAGGCGTCCCCGCCTCGAATTTGTGTGGGGCCTGCGCGTAGGTGATCTTGTCCATCGAGACCAGCTCGATCATCTCGCCGCCGCCCATGTAGGGCCGCATGCGCTCGAGGTGCTCGGCCTTGGCGTAGAGCGCGCCGATGCCGGTCGGGCCGTACACCTTGTGGCCTGTGAACACGTAGAAATCGCAGTCGAGATCCTGGACGTCGACCGGCAAGTGCACCGCCGACTGGCTCCCGTCGAGCAGAACCGGCACGCCCTTGGCATGTGCAGCCGCCACGATCTCCTTGGCCGGATTGATGGTGCCAAGCACGTTCGACATGTGCGTGATCGCGACGAGCTTGGTTCTAGGGCCGATCAGCGCATCCAGGGCCTCCATGTCGAGCTCGCCAGCGTCAGTCATCGGCGCCCACTTCAACACACACCCTTTGCGCTCGCGCAGAAAATGCCACGGCACGATATTGGAGTGGTGCTCCATGATCGAGACGATGATCTCGTCACCTTCTTTGAAGGTGGCGCCAAAACTCGACGCGACGAGGTTGATCCCTTCAGTGGCGTTGCGCGTGAACAGGATCTCATTTTCGGAGCGGGCATTCACGAACCGGCGCACCGTCTCGCGGGCTTCCTCGAACTTTTGCGTGGCTGTGTTGGACAGATAGTGCAGCCCGCGGTGCACATTCGCGTACTCGTGGCCATAGGATCGGGCCAGTGCATCGAGCACCGCTTTCGGCTTCTGCGCCGACGCACCGTTATCCAAATAGACGAGCGGCTTGCCATACACGTCGCGCGACAGGATCGGAAAGTCGGCGCGAATTCTCTCCACGTCGAGCGTCGCCGACTTGTCCGATCCGGGACCATTCATGCGTACATCCTCACTTCCCACGTCCATCACGCCGCCACGCCCAGCCAGCCGACCGTGATTGCTCGCGCGGCCTCGCGCAGCTCCTCGTTCTCGATCTTGTCCAGCGCGTCGGCCGCGAAGCTCTCGATCAGCATTGCCCGGGCATCGGCGAGCGGGATGCCACGCGAGCGCAGGTAAAAGAGCATGTCCGCGTCGAGCTCGGCCGCCGTCGAGCCGTGCCCGCATGCCACGTCGTCGGCGTAGATCTCGAGCTCGGGCTTGGAATCGAACTCGGCATCCTCAGACAGCATCAGCGCTTGCGCCATCTGTTTGCCGTCGGTTTTCTGTGCCTCGGGTGCGACGATCACCTTGCCTTGGAACACAGCACGAGCCCGATCGTCGAGCACCGCCTTGAAAAGCTCGCGCCCCTCGCAACCTGTCGTGGTGTGGTTCACCACCAGCGTCGTGTCGATGTGATCTCTGCCACGTCCCAGCATCAATCCCGACAGGTCGAGTTTCGCATCGGGGCCGGTGAAGCTGACGTGAGACTCGTTTCGCGCAAGGCCTATGCCCGCCGTGAGCTGGAAGCCACGGTAGGCAGCAGTTGCAGCGAGTGACACATCCCATTGTCCGAGATGCACCACATCTGCGCCACCGGCCACCAATTGGATATGGTGCGCCTCGGCCCCATCACCAACCGAGAATTCGGTCAACGCCGTCACTTGTCGCTCGTTCTTGGACACCGAGACGCCAATATGGCTCTCGATAACGGTGACCTTGGCGCCCGCGCCGACGCGCACGATATTGCGGGTCGTCACCGCGACGGGCTTGTCCGCGTCGATGATCGAGACGATGTGGATCGGAAGCGCTGGCTTCGCGCCCTCGCTCACCGTCAACACGATGCCATCGCTGACAAAAGCGGAATTGAGATGCCGCACAGCCGCGCCGTCTGCTTCGTCCGCTGTCTCGAAACTGTGCCTGATCCACGCAAAATTCGGCCGGCCCAGTACTGCCGCGAGCGAATCGAACTTCCAGCTCTCGCCGGGCTCATGCCCAACCGGCACGGAACTGGAGACGTAGCGGCCGTTGACCAGCACCAGCCTGATGCACGCGAGGCTCGCCAGCTCTTCGCCCAGGGCCTCACGAAGCAGGCCGGCGTCCACTTTGCGCTGCGAGCATCCCGCCCGCTCATGAGCCGCCTTCAAGCGGATGCGCAGATCCGTGTACTTCCACTCCTCGATCCGCCGATGCGGAAGGCCCGCGTCGCCGAATGCGCGCATCGCCGCCAGCCTTGCCGCGGGGACCCACGCGCCACCCGGCAGCTCCGGCGCCACCTTGGCGAACTGACGGGCCAGCTGCTCCTCGGCCTCGGTTCTCGTCGCGACAACGCTCATCTCGTCACCAATTCTCCCGCGGCCCCTCTCGCGGAGGCCATCGTCTCTGGCTGCGAAGTCGATCGTCGGGGCGCCATCGCACGCCCTTCCGGCGTTGCTCAAGCCGCCTTGCCCGTGAACTCCGCATAGCCCGATTTCTCGAGCTCGTGCGCCAGCTCCTTGCCACCGGTCTTCACGATCCGGCCGCCGGACAGGACGTGCACCTTGTCCGGAACGATGTAGTCGAGCAGCCGCTGATAGTGGGTGATCACCAGCATCGCGCGATCCGGGCCGCGCATGCGATTGGCGCCCTCGGCGACGATGCGGATCGCGTCGATATCGAGGCCTGAGTCGGTCTCGTCGAGCACGCAGAGCTGCGGATCGAGCATCGACATCTGCAGCACCTCCATGCGCTTTTTCTCGCCGCCCGAGAAGCCGACGTTAAGTGGCCGCTTAAGCATCTCGTCCTTGATGCCCAGTTCGGCAGCCTTCGCCCGGATCAGCTTGAGGAACTCCGGTGTCGTCAGCTCGGGCATCCCACGCTTCTTTTTCAACGCGTTCAGCGCTGAACGCAGGAAGGTCATCGTCGCGACACCGGGGATCTCCAGCGGATACTGGAACCCAAGAAAGACGCCGGCCGCTGCCCGCTCGTCCGGCTCCATGTCGAGCAGCGACTGCCCGTTCCAGAGAATGTCGCCGCCGGTCACCTCGTAGCCGTCGCGCCCGGCAATGGCATAGGCGAGCGTCGACTTGCCCGATCCGTTGGGTCCCATGATGGCGTGCACCTCACCCTTCGGCACGGTGAGGTTGATCCCTCGCAGGATCTCCTTCTCCTCATCGGCAATGCGAACGGTTAGGTCCGTGATCTCGAGCATCATCGTCTCCATACGGTCCCGACGATGCCTCGCGCGGCAAAAGACGGGACGCTTCTTACTCCTGGCCGCACCGCGTGGGCACGGCGACGTTCACAGGCGCGACGACCAACGCCGCGCCGCTCTCAAACCGATCTGCCCCGAAAGAGGCTCACCCCGTTGACCTTTACGTGCCCCGCGCGAGAGCGGATCGCCAACCGCCTCCGCCCAAGGGATCAGTTGCGCCCGGCTTGGAACTCGATCTCCGATGGGTAGAGCACGCCGAGCCAATCGCACGTGTCAGGGGAACGCTCGCCGAATTCGACCAGGAAGGCCCGGCCTTCGTCGAGGCTCTCGAGCACTGTCACGACCGTGCCCTGCCGGAGACGCAGGTCTCCACGCTTATTGGAGAGGGCATTGCGGCGCTGACACTCGTCGATGTCGATCTCCCGCAGAAGCTTTGCCGTCTTCATCATCGCTCCAAAACCAGCCGCGTCGCTCATCCGTACTCTCCATGACCGTGAGCTCGACTCTCTAGGCGAGCCCTTTGGTTTCACTCCCGAAATTGGGCCGGGGTTATCCCGGTCCCGAAGCCAGCGACACCCCGCGGCGTCACGGCCTTTGGCCTCGAAGGCCTGTTTTTGCGCCGGCTCGTCCCCATCCGGCGGGCCTTCTTCGGCAGTCGTACCGATCCTATAGTCGAAGATCGGGCACCCAAATAGCATAGGCAATCTATTCCCGGCATGCCGCAATCACGGCCTCGTCTGGACTATCCTACGCTTCCCTCCAGGCTAATCCCGATGAGTTTCTGCGTCTCCGCCATGAACTCCATCGGGAGTTGCTGCAGAACGTCGCGAACGAAGCCATTGACGATGAGCGCCACCGCTTCCTCGCTACTGAGACCGCGCTGACGGCAGTAGAAGAGCTTGTCGTCCGAGATCTTGGATGTCGTCGCCTCATGCTCAAAATGCACCGAGGCGTTCTTGGCCTCGATATAGGGCACGGTATGCGCGCCGCATCGGTTCCCGATGAGGAGGCTGTCGCAATTGGTAAAATTGCGCGCATTGGTGGCCTTCCGGTGCGCTGAGACGAGGCCGCGGTAGGTATTCTGCGAATATCCGGCCGCGATCCCCTTGGAGATGATGCGGCTCGACGTATTGCGCCCAAGGTGGATCATCTTGGTGCCGCTGTCCACCTGTTGCCGCCCATTGGAGATGGCGATCGAGTAGAACTCGCCCCGGCTCCCATCGCCACGCAGAATGCAGCTCGGATACTTCCATGTGATGGCGGAGCCGGTCTCCACCTGCGTCCATGAGATTTTGGCGTTGCGCCCCCGGCAGTCGCCACGCTTCGTCACGAAGTTGTAGACGCCGCCTTTGCCGTTCTTGTCGCCGGGATACCAATTCTGGACGGTCGAGTACTTGATCTCGGCATCGTCGAGCGCCACAAGCTCCACAACCGCCGCGTGCAGTTGGTTCTCGTCGCGCATAGGCGCCGTGCACCCTTCGAGATACGAGACGTAGCTTCCCTTCTCCGCAATGATCAGCGTCCGCTCAAACTGTCCCGTATTGCGCTCGTTGATCCGGAA
>LNFM01007502.1_pt1 | contig 17051 bp, 10 predicted proteins | sample 596031 | NCBI WGS metagenome assembly LNFM01 (sample SAMN04254537, study PRJNA301005) | activated carbon metagenome | isolation source: dual media filters at the Ann Arbor, Michigan drinking water treatment plant | place: USA: Ann Arbor
AACAGCATCTTGCCGTCGGACTCGCGCATGACGATCTGGACGATGCGCGCAGGCTTCTTGGGATCACCTGGCTTGCCATAGGCCTTCTCTTCCGGGTGATCGTGTCCTTGGCCCGGCGCGTGGCCCGGAGCGGCGGATGCGGTGCTGGACATCACGGCGAGAGCGAGGGTGGACGCGAGTATGTGGCGCAGTTTCATGATTGCCTCCTTGGTTGAACTACTTGTGTGAGCCGTGCGACGACGGCTTGACGACGCGAAGAACCGGCGCTTCGCCGGGCTTTGCCGCCGGCGTGGGTGCACGGGTTGTGGCCGGTTTCGGTCCCTTCCACTCCCAGGCCACGGTGCCGGGCGGATTCTTGTACCAGCCGGGATCCTTGTAATCGCCCGACGCCAGCCCCTCGCGCACCTTCACGACCGAGAACATGCCGCCCATCTCGACGGCGCCGAATTGCGCAAACCCGGTCATCATAGGCAGCGTATTGTCGGGAAGCGGCATCTCCATCTCGCCCATGTCCGCCATGCCGGCGCTGCCCATCGGCATGTAGTCGGGCACCATGCGCCGCATCTGCCGGGCGAATTGCTTCTTGTCGACGCCGATGAAAGTGCGGATGTCGTGGCCCATCGCGTTCATGGTATGATGCGACTTGTGGCAATGGATGGCCCAGTCGCCGGGATAAATCGCATCGAACTCGTAGGCGCGCATGCCACCCACGGGAATGTCGATCGTGACCTCGGGCCAGCGTGCCTCCGGCCGTACCCAGCCACCGTCGGTACAGGTCACCTCGAAATCGTAGCCATGCATGTGGATCGGGTGATTGGTCATGGTGAGATTGCCGACGCGCACACGCACACGGTCGCCCTTGGCGATCACCAGCGGATCGATGCCGGGGAAGACCCGGCTGTTCCACGACCACATGTTGAAGGCGGTCATCTCCGCGACTTTAGGCACATAGTTGCCCGGGTCGATGTCGTAGGCATTCAGCAGGAACACGAAGTCGCGGTCGACCCGGTGCAGCTTGGGATCGCGCGGGTGGACGACGAAGAAGCCCATCATGCCCATCGCCATCTGCACCATCTCGTCGGCGTGCGGGTGGTACATGAACGTACCGCTCTTCATGAGCTGGTATTCGTAGACGAACGTCTGGCCGGGCTTGATGTGCGGCTGACTGAGGCCGCCGACACCGTCCATGCCGCTCGGCAGGAGCTGCCCGTGCCAATGAATGGTGGTGTGCTCCGGCAGCCGGTTGGTGACGAAGAGGCGCACCTTATCGCCTTCCACCGCCTCGATGGTAGGGCCCGGGCTCTGACCGTTGTAGCCCCACAGGCGGGCGATCATGCCGGGCGCCATTTCGCGTTCGACCGGTTCGGCGACGAGATGGAATTCCTTCCAGTCGCCATTCTGCCGCCATGGCAAGGTCCAGCCATTCAAGGTCACGACCGGCTGGTAGTCCGGCCCGCTCGTGGGATGAAGCGGCGGCTGCATCGTGTTGGTCGTCGTCGTCGGAGCTTCCGGTATCGACTGTGCCTGGACACGGCCGCTGACGGCGGCAGCGCCGAGAAGAGCGAGGCCGGAAGCCCCGACGAGGTCACGTCTGGAGAGAGACACGTCGTTCTCCTTTCCTAAAATCCCAGAGGGATGGTTTCGGGTGGGGGAGTCGTATTGATGACCCCCGACGGCGGGACGGTACCGCCCACGATCAATGCCGCCTGCAAATCGGCGATCGCCAGATGGTAGTCGCGCAGGGCATCCACCGACGCGACGTTGGCCGAGATGCGCTCGCGCTCCTCGATCAGGAGTTCGAAGACGTCGACCAGCATGCCGTTGTAGCGCAGCAGCACTTCCGCCGCGATTTGGCGGCGCAGCGGCAAGATACGCGTCTGATAGTATCGCGCGATGTCGTAGGTCGCCCGATAGGTCGTGTATGCCACGCGGGCTTCGGAGCGCGCGTTCACGGAACGCTCGGTCAGTCGATTGACCGCCCTCATGTAGGTTTCGCGAGCGGCTGTGACCCTCGCTTCGCCTGTGTCGAAGATCGGTATCACTATGGCCAGGTCGAAGCCGTAGCGATTCTTCGATGTCTGCTCGCCAGCGTCATTGGTCTCGAGCTCGTTCCTGTAGCCCAAACCCAACTCGAGGAAGGACAGATACCGCGTCGCATCCACGAACCCGACCGACTTGGCCAGGGTGACGATCTCGTAGCGGAGAATGATCAGGTCGACGCGCCGTCGCATGGCCTCGACCTCGACGTCAGCCAGCGTATCCGCTGCGGCCGGCAACGCAGGAAGCCGCGCCGGCAGCTTATAGTTCAGATCGGAGCCCCACAGGCCCAATATCCGGTTCAGCGCTTCCCGCGTCCCGGAAACGCTCAACCGGGCCTGAGCGACCTGGGCGCTCAGATCGGCGTAGAAGGCCGAGACGCGCGCCTGGTCGAGCTTGTTGGCGGCGCCGGTCTCGCCAAGTTGCTTCATCAATCGAGCGGAAGCATCGGCCGTCTGTCGCGACTGTTCCAGCAACGCCAGCCGCTGCTGCGCCGCGATGGCACGCACGTATGCTCGACGCACGTCCACGGTAAGGCTGAGCGTCGTCGCGACAGCCCGGTAGCGTGCTTCCTCGAACTCGCGCTTAGCGATTTCCGTCCGTCTCGGCAGAGTGGCAAAGGCGAGCAGGTTTCCGACGAGCTGGAATCCGATTTCGACGAAGCCCGTGCCGAACGTGCGGCCCACGCTGAGCGCGGGATTGGGCGGCAAGCTCGTTTGGACGTATTCCGCTTCGGAGATCCCGAGGTCATTGTACGCAGCCTGCAGCCCGCGATTGTTGAGTAGGGCGATCTGAACGGCTGTGTCTTCACTTAGCGGTTCAGACAGCAAGGTCTGCACCCGTTCGCGCGCACGTCGAGTGTCCTCGGCCGAGGAAAGCTTCACGGCATCCTTGCCGATCTCGCGCCGGACACCGTCGGAAACGGGTGCCATACCGCCGTCAGTGGTGAACTGGGCACATCCCGCCGCCAGCAGGCCCAGCAGCGACACGGACAGGGCTTTCGATATTCGCATCATGGCGACCGTCGGGCGCCAGGCGCGACACTGTCGTTCAACTCACGCCACGGCTTGAGCCCGACGGGCGTGTGCGCGGCAGTGCCGGCCATGACCGGCCGGTCCGGCAAGGCCACCGTGGGTGCCTCGGGACTAGACGGACCGGATGACTCTGGCTCCGGTAGAGGCGGTGAGTTGCAGGCTGCTACCCCGAGGGCAAGCGCCAAAAATAGCGGAAACTTCATCTGCGACGACCCGAACGAAAGTTGACCTACAAAACGACTGACCTGATGCGCTCCACCAGGCGGTGGGCAGATCAGAAAAGTCCGCGCAGATCACGTGTTCGGGTGTGCGAAGTTTGTAAAAAACCCACGACCAGACACGCGCCTTCAGCGCGAACTGAGTCAGCTGAGTTTGGGTGGTCGTTCGGTACGGTCGCCTAACCGTCCCACAAGCATGTCGGCCAAGCCGACGATGCGGGAACTGGGCAGCACGAGGCTACCTACGGGGTCGAGATGTGGGGCTGCCAACGCTGCGTGACACGCGACAGTGCAGCAGTTGCCAGACGCATGTCCGGCAGAGCGCTCTTTGGAGCAGGGGACGGAACTATTGCCGTTGTGGTCGGCTTGCATCGAGAGTTCCGACGATGCCAGGACTTCCGAAGTCCCAAGATCGCGCAACGGGTCTGCGGTCTGTGCCGTCTGAGCTGATGGGTTGGACTGATCGCCCTTAGGCACATGCACATCGTGGGCTGCAGCCGCACCTGTAGCCAACACAAATCCCATCACCGCGAGCGATAAAGCTCCAGCTAGACGGCAAATGAAATTGGCTCTTCGCATGATTAAGAAAATGGCCCGCGCCCTCATCCTTGTCAATCTCACTGCCGTTTAGATTCGCTACACCGAGGTTCGGTGCTCGCGCCCAGGCAGAAAACACGCCTATTTCAATGGCTTGCGTCGCGTCTAACTGTGTCTGCTTTCCAGGAGTTCCATTAATTCATCAATCTTGGTCTGCCGATCCCGGCGGGAGCCGGCATGAAACGCATTGGTCACGCAATGTTGTAGATGATCACGCAGAACTCCCTGCTCGACCTTGTCCAACGCCGCGCGGACGGCGCGGATCTGGGTCAGAATATCAATGCAGTAGCGGTCACCATCGACCATACGGGCCACACCTCGTACCTGGCCTTCGATGCGACCAAGGCGGGCAAGTTGCGATTTCTTGAGCTTTTCGTCCATGGCTTGAAGGGTACCCCGGCAGGGTATATATGGCAAGTCATGAAACACGACCATCCGCACAGCGCCCATTGCCACCACGACCACCCTGTCGCGGAAACGGCCACCGATCCCGTCTGCGGCATGACGGTGAAGATCGCAGGCGCCAAGAACACGACCGTCCACGAAGGACACACGTATTACTTCTGCAATCCCAAGTGCCTGCAGAAATTCACGGCCGAACCGCTGCGCTACCTGAAGCCGGCGGAGGTGGCACCGGCGCCGCCGGTCGCACCGGGAACGATCTTCACCTGCCCCATGCATCCCGAGATCCGCCAGATCGGGCCGGGAAGCTGCCCGATCTGCGGCATGGCCCTGGAACCCGCGGAGGTCTCGCTCGACCAGGGGCCGAACGAAGAGCTGATCGACATGACTCGGCGCCTGTGGATCGGCGGAGTTCTGGCGGTGCCGGTCGTGGCGCTGGAGATGGGCGGCCATCTCACCAACCTGCACATGCTGCTGGGCCAGGAGACGTCCAACTGGCTGCAGTTCGCCCTCGCCACGCCGGTGGTGCTGTGGTGCGGATGGCCCTTCTTCGTGCGCGGCTGGCAGTCGCTGCTCACGCGCAACCTCAACATGTTCACCCTGATCGCCATGGGTACGGGCGTCGCCTGGATCTACAGCGTCATCGCCGTCACCCTGCCCGGGCTTTTCCCGCAGGCGTTCCGCGGCCCCGACGGGTCGGTCGCGGTCTACTTCGAGGCGGCGGCCGTCATCACCGTGCTCGTCCTTGTCGGCCAGGTCCTGGAGTTGCGCGCCCGCGAACAGACGTCCGGTGCCATCAAGGCGCTGCTCGACCTGGCACCCAAGACCGCTCGCCGGCTGAAGGACGATGGCACGGACGAAGAGGTTGCCCTCGACGCCATCGCGGTCGGCGATCGTCTGCGCGTCCGACCCGGAGAAAAAGTACCGGTCGACGGCGAGTTGATCGACGGCCGCTCGTCGCTCGACGAATCGATGGTCACCGGCGAATCCATGCCGGTCACGAAGGAGCGTGGCGCCAAGGTGATCGCGGGCACGCTGAACGCGACCGGCGGCTTCGTCATGCGCGCCGAGAAGGTCGGCCGCGACACCATGCTCGCGCGCATCGTCCAGATGGTGGCCGAGGCCCAGCGCAGCCGCGCACCCATCCAGCGGCTGGCCGACCAGGTCGCAGGCTATTTCGTTCCCGTCGTTATCGCGGTCGCCATCGTCGCCTTTGCGGCCTGGGCGGTGTTCGGTCCCGAGCCGCGGCTGGCGTTCGGGCTTGTCGCCGCCGTGACCGTCCTCATCATCGCCTGCCCCTGCGCGCTGGGGCTGGCGACACCGATGTCGATCATGATGGGTGTCGGCCGCGGCGCGCAGGCGGGCGTGCTGATCAAGAATGCCGAGGCCCTGGAGCGGATGGAGCGGATCGACACCCTCGTTGTCGACAAGACGGGGACACTCACGGAAGGCAAGCCGAAGGTCGTGGCGATCGTTCCGGCCGCAGGTTTCGAGGAGAACGACGTGCTGCGCCTGGCCGCCAGCGCCGAAAAGGCGAGCGAGCATCCGCTGGCGCTCGCGATCGTCGCCGAAGCCGCGGAACGCAAGCTCGCGCTGTCCGAGGTATCGGCCTTCGACTCACCTACGGGTAAGGGCGTGCTGGGCACGGTCGACGGCCGCAAGCTGGCGCTGGGCAACGCCAGGTTCCTGGGCGAAACCGGCGTGGACACGGCGGCGCTCGAAGAAGCGGCGGAGCGTCTGCGCCAGGACGGGGCAACAGCCATCTTCCTCGGCGTTGACGGCAAGGCCGCGGCGGTGTTCGCCATCGCCGATCCGGTGAAAGCCACCACGGCGGAGGCGCTCAAGGCGCTGGCGAAAGACAGGATCCGGGTCGTGATGCTGACCGGTGACAACCGCACGACCGCCGAGGCCGTGGCGCGGCGGCTCGGCATTTCCGAGGTCGAGGCCGAGGTGCTGCCCGAGGAGAAAAGCGCCGTTGTCGAGAGGCTGCGCCGCGAGGGACGGGTCGTGGCCATGGCGGGCGACGGCGTGAACGACGCGCCCGCGCTTGCGGCGGCCGAAGTCGGCATCGCCATGGGCACCGGCACGGACGTCGCGATCGAGAGCGCCGGCATCACTCTTCTCAAGGGTGACCTGATGGGCATCGTGAAGGCCAAGCGGCTTTCCGAGGCGACCATGAGTAATATCCGCCAGAACCTGTTCTTCGCCTTCGTCTACAACGCCGCCGGCGTGCCGATCGCCGCCGGCATCCTCTACCCGACCTTCGGCATCCTCCTGTCACCGATCATCGCGGCGGCGGCCATGGCGCTGAGCTCGGTCAGCGTGATCGCCAATGCGCTCCGGCTGCGGAAACTGCATCTTTAGCACCATGCCAGCGCACGTCACCACAGCGCCGCCTTGCGCCATGTCAAGGCGGGGACCTGCTGTTGCGCGATTCTGTTTTAATAAACAGGCTAGAACCTATTGCCAGCCGGTCGGACAACGCTTGATCTTGCCTGCGCCCACTTAAGCCCGTCAAACGATAGAAGCAGTGGAAAGTACATCATGCGCTTCAACAGTCTTGTTACGCCAACCAGCACGCTTCTGCCTCCATTCTGCCCGTCCTAACGTGCAACGTGGGCATGTTCGGCCTTGCCGCAAATGAACCCGACCTCACGAGCGAGGAGCGCCGGCGGCGTCGCGAAACGCGATCCGCGTGGTTGCGGCTCATCGCTTTCGTCATCCTCATCGTCAATCTCTTGGTCGGCGAGCATGGCGATAGCATTCTCATCCACGCTCACGTCGTCCTCGGGTACGGGGTGGCAACATTACTGGCATTGGGATTGGCCTTGGCGCAGCGCGGCCCTTCCTGGACGGCGACCGTATTTGTTGTCGTCGATGCGACGCTTGTGGTCGCTCTATTCCATGAACATCTGTTTGCTCCTAGTAAGACGGTCGGCCATAGCTTGACTGCGCCGACGCTGGCGATTGGTTTTCTGCTCCTTACCCATGTCGCCCTTCGTCTGAAGCCGTGGCTTGTATTGCTGTTCTCGGGTCTCGTTGTTGCTGGTTGGCTATCCCTGCTGGCCGTTACTGTCGTAGAGCACTCGTGGGAAGGAACACTTCTAACGCGCGACTGGTCAGCTCCCTTAGCCGAAGCCGCTCTCGCTGCCGCCTTTGGGTTTGCGGCATTCGTCTGCTACTTGCTGATTGAGGACCACAACGTACTCTTGAGAGGGGCGGTCTCAAACGAGAAGCGTCGTCGGAACTTGGCTCGCTTTTTTTCGCCCGGCGTCCTCTCTGAGCTGCAAACAAGAGGTACATCGCTCAATCTCAGTCGCCGTCGGGCTGCGGTTATGTTTGTCGATTTGCGCTCATTCACGAGTCTCAGTGAAGCCTTACCGCCGGAAGATGTCGCTGAGCTTCTGGCGGAATATCGCCAACTCGTTACCCAAACCGTATTCGCCTTCAGCGGTACGGTCGACAAGTTCATCGGTGATGGTGTGATGGCTGTATTCGGGCAACCGCACAGCGCGCCCGACGATACCGTTCGGGCTCTGCAATGTGCCCTGCAGTTGAAGACATCGCTGGCTCGATGGAAGGAAGTGAGGCTTCGGGACGGTAAGCCGGCTTTGGATGCTGGTATCGGCCTACACGTTGGATCTGTCCTTGGCGGCGTGCTGCAAAGCGGATCTCACGACGAGTTCACCGTCATCGGCGACGCTGTCAACGTGGCGGAACGATTGGAACGCCTATCGACGACGCTTGGTGCGACCCTCGTCGTGTCCGAGGCAGTGATTTTGGAAGCACCGTCATCCAGAGACGGCGCTCGGTGGATCTGGAAGGAAGCAGCCGAACTTGATGGGCGAAGCGGCAGGCTTCGCATCGCCTATCTTTCTCGAACCGGCAAAGAAGTGGCGGGTACATAAATCTTCCTACTTGGCAGGCGCAGGAGATTTCCATCGCTACCATCGATCTAGATGGTTGAGGTGATCAACGGCTATTCTCAAGAGGCCGGCCCTCTGCAAGGACCGACAAGGGCGGAAGTATCTTTGGGGACATCAGTCAGTCGAAAGTCGGGCCTAATCTGAATAGTGCGACGGGCTCATTGCTGGTGATTGAACCTCGAGCGATAGGTATCGAAGGATCCCTCAAGATGGCATCGCCACAGTTGACCAGTACACAGAATGCTCTGCATGAGTGTGAAGGCACCTGCCGTTTCGGAGTGCGCGATCGATGCGATTGATCTTGCCAATGCCCGGGAACGAGCGCTTCGCCGAGAGCGTGGCATACGCAGGAGGCTGGGAGACTGGCCGGCTGGAAGCGAGGCGCTTCCCGGATGAGGAAAGTTATGTTCGCCTGATGTCAGATGTCAGCGGAAGAGCCGTTGACCTGGTTTGCTCCTTGGTGCGACCGGATACGAATTTCCTCAGATTGATGTTCGCGGCCGATGCAGCACGTGAACTTGGGGCCTCCGAGGTCAATCTAGTGGCGCCTTATCTTGCCTACATGCGCCAGGATCTTCGCTTCCAGTCGGGTGAGGCGATTACATCGAAAACCTTCGCGCGACTTGTTTCGACGGGCTTCGACCGGCTTGTCTGTGTGGATCCGCATTTGCATCGCTATCCGTCCTTGTCGACTCTCTATGAGATTCCAACTCAGACCTTGCATGCTGCGCCGCTGATATCCGACTGGATTGCGGCCGAAGTGCCCGAGCCATTGATCATTGGACCGGACGAAGAGAGCGAACAGTGGGTTTCGGCTGTAGCTGCCAGGGCAGGAGCGCCCTACGTCGTGCTGAGGAAGATTCGCCGCGGTGATCGTGACGTCGAGATCGACCTTCCAGACTTGTCTCCATGGCGTGGCCGGCGGCCCGTTCTGATCGACGATATTGCCTCGTCTGGACGCACACTCATCGAAGCGGCGCGACAGTTGTCAGGGCAGGGTCTGCGTCGGCCTGTCTGCGTGGTGGTGCATGCAATATTCGCAGGCGATGCCTACCAAGTGCTCGCCAAAGTGTCTGATCGAGTCGTGTCTACCGATGCCGTCGTCCATCCGAGCAATGCCATCTCCCTGGCGCCCTTGGTCGCCAAGGCGCTGTCTCACGAGGTGCCCGGGATCGAGGCCCTTCCTGCAGATGATCTGGCCGCCAGATCTGGTGGCGAGAAGTCGGAAAGTTGAGCCGAGCGACATTCGGCGAAGTGGATGCAAATGACTTGGGGAGTTGACCGGTGCTGACGATAAAGTTTCTGGGCGGTGCCGGTACGGTTACCGGCTCCAAGCATCTACTCGAAATTGCCGGCCATCGTGTGCTGGTCGATTGTGGCCTGTTTCAGGGACTCAAAAGCCTTCGGGAGCTGAATTGGGCCAGGTTTCCCGTCGATCCGCGGTCGATAGATGCCGTCGTCTTGACCCATGCCCATCTCGACCACTCCGGCTATCTGCCGAAACTCGTTCGTGATGGCTTTCGTGGGCGGATCTTCTCGACTGATGGTACCAGGGACGTTGCCGAGCGCATCTTGATGGACAGCGGCTATCTTCAAGAGAAGGACGCCGAATACGCCAATCGCAAGGGCTTCTCGAAGCACAAGCCCGCCATGCCGCTATATGGCGTGCATGATGCAGAGCGGACCATGGAGTTCTTTTCACCTATTGAGGTACACGCGCCGACTTTGCTTCCCGGTGGTGCAACCCTGACGCTACGCCGTGCCGGCCACATCCTGGGGGCCGCGACGGCCGAAATCGAATGGGAAGGTCGACGGGTGGTCTTCTCCGGCGACCTCGGCCGATACGACGATCCTGTGATGGTTGATCCGGAGGCGGTTCCAGACGCCGACTACTTGGTGGTCGAGTCGACTTATGGTGATCGCAAGCATCACCAGGGCGACCCAACTGAGCCCTTGGGAGAGGCGATCGAGCGTACCGTCCGGCGCGGCGGCACTGTGATCATTCCCGCCTTCGCCGTCGGTCGTGCCCAGTCGCTGCTCTATCACATCTGGAAACTGAAGCAGGCCGGCCGTCTCAAGTTAGTGCCAGTCTATCTGGACAGCCCGATGGCGATCGATGCCAGCGACATTCTTTGCGCCCATCCGGACGGTCATCGGATGCCCGCTGAGGTCTGTCGCGGGATTTGCGACGTGGCCACTTACGTACGTGACGTGGAGGCTTCCAAAGCGGTAACGGCCAACCCGATTGCCAAAGTGATCATTTCTGCGAGCGGCATGGCCACCGGCGGCCGCGTTCTGCATCATATCAAGGCATTTGGACCGGATAGCAGGAACACCATCTTGTTCTCGGGGTTCCAGGCGGCCGGCACACGGGGACGGGCGATGGTGGAGGGCGCTGCCGAAGTGAAGATTCATGGCGAATGGATTCCCATTCGCGCCGAAGTAGCCGACCTCTCCATGCTCTCGGCCCATGCGGATGCTGATGAAATTCTGCGCTGGCTGTCTGGCTTCCGTCGCCCGCCCAGGCAAACCTTCATCGTTCACGGCGAGGCCAACGCCTCCGAGGCGTTGCGGGCCCGGATCGCCAGCCTGAAGGCATGGAAATGTTCCGTTCCGCAGCAAGGTGAGACGTTCGAGTTATGAATCACACGGAGGAGCGAGGTACCACGCTGCCGCTGCTGCGGGCCCGGCGTCTGGGGTTGCACACCCAGCACGAAGCGGTCGTGGTCATGCGTACCGACTGTCATGTGTGTCGCGCGGAGGGCCTCGCGGCCCGATCCCAGGTCCTGCTCAGCGCCGGTGGGCATACTGTTCAGGCGACGCTGTTCCAGATCGAAGGCGACGTTTTGAAGCCGCACGAGATCGCCCTGTCCGAAGCCGCTTGGACGCTTCTCGGCGTCAAGGAAGGGGATGCGGTTCGAGTGAGCCATCCTCCGACTTTGGAGTCCATCGCGAGCGTCCGTCGGCGAATTTACGGCAATCGTCTCGACGAAGCCGCCTTCACGGCTATTGTGCAGGACGTCGTGTCGGGACGTTACACGGATGTGCATTTGGCCGCCTTTCTGACGGCGACTTCCGCGCTGCCACTCGACGATCAGGAAGTCGTCAATCTCACCACGGCGATGGTGGCGGCTGGTGATCGATTGACCTGGGACACACCGATCGTCGTCGACAAGCATTCCATCGGTGGCCTGCCCGGCAATCGCACGACGCCGATCGTGGTGGCGATCGTTGCGGCCCTCGGCCTGGTCATACCCAAGACTTCGTCGCGCGCCATTACGTCTCCGGCCGGCACGGCGGATACGATGGAGACGTTGACGACCGTAAACCTCGATCTACCCACGTTGCGGCGGGTTGTGGAAGCCGAAGGTGGTTGTCTCGCCTGGGGTGGAGCGGTTCGCCTCAGCCCGGCCGACGATATCTTCATTCGCGTCGAACGGGTGCTCGATGTCGACACTGAAGGGCAGCTAATCGCCTCAGTGCTTTCCAAGAAGGTCGCCGCCGGGTCCACTCACGTCGTGATTGATATTCCGGTGGGTCCCACCGCAAAGATACGTAACGAGGACGTCGGCCGGAAACTGGGTGCGCGACTGGCTCAAGTGGCCGCCCGGTTCGGTCTCACGGCCGTTTGCATGTCGAGCGATGGGACTCAGCCGGTGGGGCGTGGGGTAGGCCCAGCTCTCGAGGCATTGGACGTTCTCGCTGTCCTGCAGAATGCTCCGGACGCGCCAGACGATCTTCGTCGTCGGGCCTGCGGCTTGGCTGGGGTGGCCCTTGAGATTGGCGGGGCTGCTGCGCAGGGCAAAGGTTATGATGTGGCGAATGCCGCTCTCGCTGATGGACGCGCGTGGCGCAAGTTCGAGCGGATTTGCGCAGCCCAGGGAGGCCTGCGAATGCCCCCCAAGGCCGCACAGAAACGGCCGATGATTGCCCCTCACGCGGGACGCATCGTGCAAATCAACAATCGTAAGATTGCCCGGCTGGCGAAGCTTGCGGGAGCGCCAGACGCAAAAGCCGCTGGCTTGTGGATGGAGATACGACTTGGTGAGGAAGTTTCTGCAGGGCAGCCGCTCGCAATCGTACATGCTGAAACGCTAGGAGAGTTGGCCTATGCCTTCGATTATTCCGAACAGAACCCCGACATTATCGAGATCGAGCCCTGATCCGCATTGATCCAGAGACGATGCCAATAGCGCGCCGACCAAGGGGAACTACAATAGCATATGCGTTTGATGTAGGATGCTAGCATTGGGCCATTGCGCTTTGATATGTGTCAAAGGCACGTCGCCCCGGACACTGCAGACTGCGCATTGGTTAGTTAGCAGAATTGAAGAGTGAGCCAGTCGTTGGCGATCGATCATGTTTAGCTTTGCGCCACTGCTTCTGCGATCACTGCTGACTTCTATAGTTGGCATGTTGGTCGTCGTGGGCGCCGTGCATGCACATGGCCGTGGCGACGACGATTGCGATCGGCATGCTCATCGCCCGGCTAGCAGGCCGGTGCTCGAGACCCCTTCCGGTCACCAAGCGAGCTTTGTGCAGACGGCCAGGGCTTCTGTTGCAGTCACGCTGAATCTGCACTCGGTGTCTGTCACATCAACCGATCCCTGTGAGCAAGGCGAGTGTGACCATGGCTTCGGCGGCGGATGCTGTGCCATGTCCTGTCACGCGGCTGTCGGGGGGGCCGTTCTCATCATCTTCAACGCTTATCGGCCGCCAAGTCTCGATCCGTTGATGAGTACGCCTTCCCTTCACGGCAGGGTTGTCGGGCCAGGCGATCATCCTCCCCGTTCTGCCTGACGTGACCCGCGCTTCAAGCGCTGGATTTTTCGTCTAGATCACTGATCTCGTAGCCAAGCGGTAGGCCAAGGAGCGTTCGGAACCACCAGCGCCGTGGTGAGCTCGTTGAGCCGCTGCGCGCTCGTCGCCGGGCCCACGCCTATTTGAGCGGTTCGCACTACGGAGGGAAGAGATGCTCCGAGCTCCGATTGCAATAGTCATTCTCGCGACACTTCATGGACATGCAGCGGCAGATGATGCCTGCACCGCGGCGCTGAGCAAGCTTGTGCACGAGTGGTCGTCGATCGCCATTCCAGGGCCAGCCGCGCCTGGTCCCAATCGATCGTCCGAGCCCGAGCATGAACACGATGCGCAGGAGGTTTGGTACATGAGGAGCCAGATTCGCCTCGCACTTCGACTGTGCAACGAAGGCAAGACGCACGAAGCCATGCTGCGAATGGATGTTGTGCGGGCATGGCTCAAGCTTCCGGAAGTGGAGCATCCCGTGGATCATCGGCGTTCGTATGAGGAGAAGCGGCCGTGACTTGTAGCGACGAGGAAGCCGCGTGATGTCAGTTACAACGAGCACGTCGGAAGCCGAGCGCGGCCCTGCAACCGTCGGACCGGTCTCCGGCGATTCGGGTGGGCCTACCGCTCAGTGGCACAGCCGACCTTTGGATGAGCTGCTGAACGAGCTCGGGACCCAACCGGGGGGAGGGTTGTCGCCCGCAGAAGCGGCCGGCCGGCTGAAGCGCTACGGTCCGAACGCGTTGCGCCAAGAGGCAGCTGTCCGACCGATTGCCATCTTGGTTGCTCAGTTTCGCAGCCTGGTCATCTGGATCTTGATCGGTGCGGCGGCGCTATCGATTGGTCTGGGCGAAATCGTCGATGGCCTCGCTATCGCCGTCATCGTTTTCCTGAATGCGCTGTTTGGATTCTATCAAGAGTTTCGGGCAGAGCGCGCAGCGGCGGCATTGGCGCACCTAGTGGCGCCGCGGGCGCGTGTCGTCCGGGATGGTCATTCCCTCATGATCCCGGCAGCGGAAGTCGTTCCCGGAGATGTCCTCCTGCATGAAGCCGGCGACCTTGTCGCCGCGGATGCGCGACTGATCCAGGCTGAGCAATTGCGCACGGAGGAAGCGCCGTTGACCGGCGAGTCTCAGTCCGTCGAGAAGGCAATCGACGTTTGCGCAGCGGAGACGCCGCTTGGGGATCGGCACAACATGGTTTTTCTGGCAACGACGGTCGCCGCGGGCACGGGCCGCAGCGTCGTCGTCGCGACCGGCATGGCGACCGAAGTGGGCCACATTGCGGGGCTCCTGGAAAATGCCGCCGCGGGCGAAACGCCGTTGCGCCGAAGGCTGGACCTTGTCGGGCGATGGCTGCTGTGGGCTTGTCTCGCCATCGTCCTGCTTGTCTTTGTGCTCGGCCTGGTCCGATCGCTGCCACTCTTCGGGCTGTTCCTGGCCTCGGTCAGCCTGGCCGTCGCCGCGATCCCCGAAGGTCTGCCGGCGGTTGTGACCGTCGCGCTTGCGCTGGGTACCCAGCGCATGGCGCGTCGCAACGCGCTGGTGAAGAACCTCTCTTCCGTGGAAACATTGGGCAGTGCGCAGGTCATCTGCACCGACAAGACAGGTACGCTGACCGTGGGTGAAATGACGGCGCGCAAGATGGTCACTGGCGCCAACGCCTACACGGTTAGTGGCGAAGGCTACGCTGTAACAGGTGCCTTCTTTGCCGACGGGCAGGAAATCCTTGCGGGCGGCGACGCGCTGCTCGGCAGACTCCTTCGCGCGGCCGTCGCGTGCAATGACGCTGAATTGACCAGCCAAGCCGGGCGCGCTGGCATCGTCGGCGACTCGACGGAAGGCTCGCTCCTTGTCGCCGCCGCCAAGCATGGTCTGAGGCGCGAGGCGCTAGAGGCGAAACACCCGAGGATCGGCGAGGTGCCCTTCAACTCCGATCGAAAGAGAATGACGGTCGTTCGGGCTGAGGTCGATCAGGCTGTTGCCTTTGCGAAAGGCGCGCCCGAGGTGATCCTCGCTCGCTGCTCGCACATTGCAACGGAGCACGGGACCGAGCCACTGTCCGAAAGCGAGCGGATGCGAATGTCTTTGGTCAGCGCAACCATGGCGAACGACGCATTGCGTGTGATGGCATTCGCCGACCGCCCCCTTGGTCCTCTGGCGGAATACAATGCAAAGCCGCCCGACGCCGACGCAATCGAAAGCGGACTGATCCTCGTTGGCTTGGTCGGCCTGCAGGATCCTCCGCGGGCGGAAGCGCGCGAGGCGGTCGCCAAGTGCCGACGAGCCGGAATCAGGATCGTCATGATCACCGGCGACCACCCAGATACTGCGCGGGCGATCGCGCGTGAACTCGGCATTCTGAATCAGGGCGACGAGGCCCTCACCGGCGCGGAGCTGGCGCACCTCGACGATGCCAATCTGACCGAGCGCATACCACGGACCGCCGTGTTCGCGCGAGTGACGGCCGCAGACAAGCTGCGGATCGTGCGCGCCTGGAAGCGGCGCAACGCTGTGGTCGCCATGACTGGTGACGGGGTGAACGATGCACCGGCGTTGAAGGAGGCATCGATCGGCATCGCGATGGGCATCACCGGCACGGAAGTCACGAAACAGTCGGCCGACATCATCATCACCGACGACAACTTCGCGTCGATCGTCGCCGCGGTGGAGGAAGGGCGCGGCATTTACGACAACATTGCAAAAACGCTGGGCTACCTGTTGGCCGGCAATGCCGCCGAACTTGGCGTGATGCTGGTGGCCACTCTTGTGGGATGGCCCTTGCCGTTGCTGCCGATCCATCTGCTGTGGATCAACATTGTCACCGACGGGCTACCGGCTCTGGCCCTTGCCACCGACCCAGTCGACCGGGATGTACTGTCGCGCCCGCCGCGATCCCCGCAGGCCCAGCTCATCGACGGTGAGTTTCTCAAGACGACTGCCATGATCGGGGGAGTCACCGCGCTTGTCACATTGAGTGCATTTGCCTTCGAACTTTACAGCGGAAGCTCTGACTCGGCACGGAACGCTGCCTTCACGGTCCTCGTTTTCAGCGAGCTGTTCAGGTCGTTTGGAGCGCGCAGCGACACCAAGCCGATCTGGCGGCTGGGGCTGCTCACTAATGTGCGATTGTTCATGGTCGTGCTGTTGACCTTCACCGCTCAGCTCTTGATTCACTACGTTCCGGCCTTGCAGGCGATATTCGGAGTCGGCCCGATCAGCATCGGCCAATGTCTGGCCTGGATGGCGTTGGGTACGATCCCGCTTGCTTTCGTGGAGGCGAGGAAGTTGCTGTGTAAGACAAGCGATGCTGCCAAACGTGTCCCGCAGGCGGAGGGGACATCATGATCCCGAATTCCATCCATAATCGGGGAACACCGAAGACAAGGGCGGTCGACTTCACGAGCGGCGATCCAGCCAGTGCCCGAAGCGTCTTCGTTACAGCGGCATTCGCCAGTGCTCTTTATCTCATGCTGCCCGGATGCGAAGGCGTCCCGACCGAAGGCGAACGCCGGGCGCAACAGAACTTGCAAACCATCGCCGCGGTATATCGGCCGCAACATCAACGTCCACCCCTGCCGCAGCTGCAAAGCAGCGACAGCCTCAGCACCTTTCTGCAGTTCGCCATCCTCAATCAGCCACGAGTGGAAGCCGCATACTACGACTGGGCGGCGACGGTACGGCGCATCACCGTCGCGCGATCGCTGCCGGATCCGGAATTTCGATTCGAGATGGACATCTCGGGCATCGTGTCATCGGTGATGCCAGGGGCGATGGCGGAGTTCCCGGGCTTCGGCAAGCTGGAAGCTGCGGCAAATGTGGTAACGGCGGAAAGCCAGGCAAAGTACTTCGTGTTCGAATCAAGTGTGTTGCAGGCGGCCTTCGCGGTGAAGAAGGCGTACTACCAGCAACATTTTTTAGACGCCAGAATCGCCATCAACCAGCAGACTCTGAGATTGCTCGCGAACCTGGAGAAAGTCGCGCGCGCACAGCATGAGGCGGGCAAAGCCACGCTGCAGGATGTGCTCCGCG